>Ga0126342_10007195_pt1 | contig 19834 bp, 23 predicted proteins | sample Cyp1metagenome_FD_92528 | JGI IMG/M metagenome (GOLD analysis project Ga0126342, IMG submission 92528) | Coral microbial communities from Lord Howe Island, Old Settlement Bay, Australia - Cyphastrea 1 metagenome | ecosystem: Host-associated > Invertebrates > Cnidaria > Coral ... | reverse complement strand
CATCATCGTACATCATCGTACATCATCGTACATCATCGTACATAGGAAATCCACCGTTGAGAATAGTGAATGAGATGTTTGCTACTTTCGGAGACTTCAACAAGAACTTGTGGCGTGCAAGGTTCACGAATTGGCAAACAGAGGGGTGACGCTGACCTCTCTCCTCAATTTCTGGCGCAAGTTGGAGCAGGTAGTGTGCAACTTGTTTTTAGATGTCTTCAGTGCTCGCACATGTTGGCATGTTGTCAGCTTTCATCAGCTTTCTGCTTTGTCAATCTCTTTGCACTGTTTGTGGAGCATGTGGATCGCAACTTCCGCAGGTGATGCCGAGCTTCGATCCACAAGTCTCAACAACCAACGACGTGGTGCGATTGGCAGCTCGCTGTTAAACGTTGTCGAACTTGGAACCGTACGGGGTGATACCGCTAGGACACATAGTATTACCATGTAACATCGTAGTATCAGTCACGATTCGCAAGCTCTGTAGCTGACTGGGCCTGCACCATCTAATTGGATCAGAAATGACATTTGAACTGGCCGGACAAAGATGACAAAGCAGCTTTGTTGGACTCTAAGGCCATTATACCATTGTCGCACGATCGTTCAACTGGAGAAGGCTAACCGAGTTCTCTTGACATCTCTTGACATCTCTTGACATCTCTTGACATCTCTTGACATCTCTTGACATCTCTTGACATCTCTTGACATCTCTTGACATCTCTTGACATCTCTTGACATCTCTTGACTTGAATCCAGCAGACTTGATTGTCATTTATTGGTTTTGATACTTATTACAGTATTGGTTTGTCTCTGGAAGCAAGGTTCTCTCTGCGCCGGCGTTGGTCCGTATCCACATGATCCACAGACTGATTTCACATCCCTTTGGAAGGTCATGCTTTGGCACCCTTGTGGTCACAAGGGGAACCAGTGTGTGCCCAGTGCAGCCTTGTTGCATTAGGATAATCTATTTTAGTCTGATGCGTTCCCTTTTTGACAAAAGGATATTCTTCAGGAATGCTGACAATGCTTCTGAGCTGGGTTGCGTGCTGCCGACAGCAGCTTGGGCTTTTTCTAGCCACTTGAGCCTTGAGCCACGGTTGATTTGTGGCGTGTCATCCTTGTGCAGAAAGGGCCATGCTAATCTGCACCTCTAGTATAAAAGAAAAACTTGTTACACTTCTCGGTTCCAGTGTCAAAAGTTTTTTTCCCTCGCACACTTCCCCTTGCCGCAGCACGGCAATCCGAGAAAATTCCATGGCCTGTTTTAAGGCCCAAAAAAGCTCTACCAGCTTCACATGTCGCCGCGCATCGGCCGATTTGTCTTCAGGGCTGTCACCTGGGAGAAACTACCATCGCTGATCTCCGATTCGGACCCCACCGCTTCCTCATAGTAATCCTCACCATCGTCACCAGGGATCTCAGGAACTGGAGTATTAGGGTAAACCCCATGTAGAAAATCCCATAGATCTTGGTCTGAGGCGTCGGAACGCATCGAAGTTTGAAACCTGGTGCGTCTGGCCAACGGTGTCTCATCCACAGGCCTGGTTGATGGTCTCAAGATTGGTGGGCGAGAAGCCTGCAATGCCCTCAACATTGCAGTCCGAGATGTTTCACCCTCTCTGATGGAAATCGTGGGTCCATCCGCCCATCTGTTTGGCCGTGGTGTCGGCCTCATCAAAACTGTGCTCCCCTTGGGAAAGGCTGAGTTCCTGTAGGGGCTTTCCAACGTGGAAGGTGTTGAATCCACGGCATACCCGCCATCGAGGAGCTTGAACTGGTAAAGGACGATGTAGGCCGCCCCGCCACCCACGCTGCCTTCGGCACCAATCCCGTTGCACCAAAGTAGCCAGCTTTCGGAATTCCAGCAAGCTCCAAACACCCTTGATGTCAACGGACCAGTAGGCCTGTTGGCTTGGATCGACTCCATGGCCAAACGTCCTCTCTCTGACGCAGTCACTTGTCCCCTACGAAGGCTGCTTGAAGATACCCCCACTTGTTTCGGAGGCGTCCATGGTTGTTCAACTTCTGGGGGGTTCCGCTGGATGACGTCCGGTTGAAGTCTCGGGATTCCTGATGAAGATGCTCCCACTTGTGGTGACTCCCTCAACCGGAAAAAAGTCCAGCCCCTCCATTGCCCCCGTACTGGGAGATCTGGGTCAACATTTCCCACTCCTCACTCATCCTCCTGGATGGCTTTAGTCCAACCACGGTCGCCAGTCCACCACATCACACTGATTCTCCTAGGCTCCAAGTCACCTATCCGCACAGGACAGGACCGATGAACTGGATGGAACTTCCGAGTCCGAAGACTTCTGCGGACACTCACAATCCATCTCAATCCAGAGGTCCATATTTGCGGCATGCGGTGGTTGATCAAATTCCACCGAAGTCCATGGCATTGGTCCAAAGGCCGGTTCGGCCCTGATCGCGCAGAGACGTGGACGGAAGCCCGCTGGGGTACAGTTGACTGGAGTCGGTTCATGTACTTTCAACCCAGGATCTGACACAGGTTCATGTTCCCTTGTGCCATGGTGTTTTGGCCAGGATTCGTTTTCCCTCTGGCTTCTTGTTTCGATGGCCTGCCTTTTGGGAGCCCCTTCCCGCAGGTCCACCGTGGTTGACCCAATGGACCTTTGCCTGGCTCTTATGGGGTCTTCTTTTCACAACTTTCTTGATGCCCCCAGGGCCAAGCTTTTTCACTAACCAAGCTGCTAATGCGGCTACGCTAACTGCACAAGCTACCTTGGTCAATTTGGCCACTTTGGGCGCAGTTGTCAAAACCCCCAAAGCCGCGATCGCTGTGAGAACTGCTCCAACGACCTTGATTGAAATCCTACTTTCTGTACAACTACTAGGTTCGGCGGCACCAAGATCATTCAGGCCGCACATGCCCATGAAGTTGTAGAACTTCTTCCATGAAAGCATTGACGTCACAGCCTTCGTCAAAAGATCCGAAGCCAATTGAGCACCAGGGACGTGTCGGCCTTTCCACAAGATGTCCAGGATGGAAGACACCGACTCACCCATGGACATGGTGTAACCCAAAAGCTCAAGACTCTGACATTGGTGACATTGACAAAGTCCCAAAAGCTTCATGCTTTGATTATCACTGGATGGGACATCCTCCATACATAGCTATGAGGCCTTGATGGCCACGACCGCCAGCTGGACCAAATGAGGCATCAGAGCGCACTTCCAGCCGCAACATCAACCTGGAAAAAGCCAGCTCAGAATCTTCGCCGTGTCCACCTTCACAAAGACCGTAGTGAAGTGCCATGTCAACGTGGATTTGAGGTACCCCAGCATGTGCTCCCCATAGCGGCAAACTCGGCGGGGCGCACGGGCTACCATTCGACCCCAAGAAACTCCAAAACTCAAATCAGGACGCGTGCGGCAAGACAGCCACAACAGCTCGCCCACAATGCCTTGAGCAGCTCGCACATCTTGAATGCCGACTCGCTCTCAGGCTCTTCATCCAAAACTCGAGGAATAGGCGGGCTCTTGCAGTGCAGGATTTCCAGAAGGAAGATCTTGAGCGTAGGACTTCTGGCCCAGCAAACTTGGCACCTTGGGTATATCAGGGGCAGGCGGCTGCTTCGACTACATCCTCTTCGAGGGTTTTGTAGGGTCGGCTTCGACCAGTTCCATGACCGCAGCAGCTGGCTTTGCAATCGCTCTTGGCCCACGTAGCGAGCGATGCCAGGCCAAAACCTCTCACCAAGCCAAGGCCACTTTCTCTTACCAACATTCTGAGACGTCTCTTCACGCTGAACTTCGCTTTCAATGCGACCGTTACGGGGTAGAGGACATCAGTTCCGGGAAGGTGAAGAAAGAAGGGCATAGTGAAGCTTCTGGCTCATCCAAATAGGTCGCTGGATCTTGGGGAGACTCAAGGAGGAAGCCTGTAGGGACACGCAAGGCACCTACACCACCAGCTCTCTGCCTTCGAACCTCTTCCGCTCTTCTCCATAGCGCCACCTGTTTAAGGAATAGAGCCGCATCCCCAATCCTCGTCCTCAAAGGTACGACTAGACCACTGGGCGATGGAGATCAAATTGACTCCCCAAGCACGTGTCGATGAAGATCCATTCATATAGTCACCAACTTCTGGACGGATCCACTTCTTTGTGTTAGACCCGCTGAACAGGTGGATTGCCACCCCACGTCGGGCATGAGCTCTTCGTTGGCGTCTGTTCCACGGCAGCAAGTCAGGATCCCATTCTTCTCCTTGGCCAAGAAACCTCCTCAGGACCCGGTCTGGCACTGAAGGGAAGTGTTTCCTTCCACCAACGTAGCTCTTCAGCTTGTAGATCCACACCGCCACTGTCCAGGCGTTCCATCCCCTTCAAAATTTCCAAAGCGCCATCCCTGTCCATCACCGGACAGCCGTTACGAAGATAGCACTGAATCACCTCCATCACTGGGTGGTTGATCTTGCAGCCACTGGCAGACCAGTCCTATAGCCCATTTGAACCAGACGATGCAGAGGCACAATTGGGTCGATTGGCGTCTTGCTGAACAGCGTCTTGTGAGCTGGATGTCGGTACAAAAACGCCGTACCAGATGCCAATTCCACCTCCACCTGCTCCAACTGGTTGATCTCCGATGCGTAGGCCATTCTCAACCCATGAGTTGCACCACCATCCAAGAGAGCCATTGGGCGCCAGCTTGTGGTAGCATCAACATTGATCTGTTTGAGCTTCATCGCCTTCAGCGACTTGAGTGACTTCAGCAAAACTGTGGCCTCATTCAGCAACGTAGTAGCAGATTCTGCCGATGTGGAGCCGCCAATTGCATGTCCAGGCTGCCCCCCAGATCCATTGGGAATGGAGTCCTCCACAATTGAAGGCTTCCCCGGTGTCGGGGTTGGTGCTGCATCTTCAGGCTTCACTACAGACCCCACAGCGTCACTTCCCTTCTCCGGCAAATCCCTACTCTTGTACTTTATCTTCGCCACCTTCTGCTTCGATCCGCTGTCTTTTTTGTGCGGGCAATCTTTTTTCATGTGCCCCTCTCCACTGCATCCATAGCACCGATTCTCCTTATTGATGCCATCCCAGCTGTGAAGATACGTGCAAGCCTCACCTCTGCTGCATCCTCCAGATGTTCCCCAAAAGCGGCATACACCTCTTGGCTTATCATCAGCCCCACCACTACCCAGAGCAACTGCTTTCACCGCAGCCGTCACCGTAGCCGTCACCGTAGCCCCTGTAGAGCTCGTCGCTGGCGTAGTTGTTGTGACCACTTGTCATCAGGCTCAGGTCTTCTGCCTCCGCCTGCAAAAACTCAGCATATTCTTTGTCCACTTGGAGCTCCTGGCGAACTGACGCCAGCCTGTAGGAGACCTGTGCTCCCCCCAACTTTCCAACTGCATCAGACATCTTCCCCAACACCTGCATGAGGATCAGCAGATCCGGTAGAAAGGCGTATGGTCCCCAGCACATCATGGATTGTAGTGCCAACCCGAACTTCCATCAAGGACTTCAGCAGCGATGTTCGTTCTGCTCCTCCACCAGGCTGGAACACCACAAAGAGGCGGTAGAGGATTGAAACCGTAGACACACTGCGGGCCCCATCGATGTCACGTCGAAGAGGTTCAGGAAGAATACCCAGCAACATTGATATCCCTCTGCTCCAGGCGCATGTGCCCAGGGTCAATCTCCACGGCTGGCTTGAGACGAAGGCGTTCTCCCGCCACCATCAGCGACCGTTCCCACCAATTCCTCGCGGACGCTCCCAAGTCTGACATAAGCGGATTGGCCCATAGTCAACCAACCCCAAATTGCAACGCTGCACCTTCTGATCCCACCTGTGGCAAACTTGGTAACTCCAGATGACGCAGTGGCTCAGAAACTGTTTGGCCACCTGCTCCATCAAAACTGATCTTGGCATGATTCAGACCTGCAGGGGATCTGGACCTCGGCGACCACCATCCATACCACCAGGCACTCCACCTGAACCATCAGGAACTGCGCCACGTTGTCCTGCCCCACGTGACGTTTCTTTTCGGCTAGAGGCTGTATGGTAAGATTCTGGCCCACCTTCCACCATCACCCCAAGCCTTCTGAACTCCTTCGAAAAAGCCTCTTCAGCATCTTGCATGGATTTGGCCTTGATCTTCACGATGTCCACATCTGTAGGTTCCGCATAGGCACCATCACCTTTGCTACCAGTGTCACCTCGACCAACTGCAGCGTTACGGACACCTTCATTCCAGAATGGATTTTGACCAGGAGAGCTGAAAGGGTCTAGAACTCTAGGAGCAACACCTTCATGCCGTCCATATCGAACCATTCCCTGACCTCCACCTCAGCCGCTATGTTCGCGACGCGCGCTTGTGTCGCCTCTTTGAACTTCCGAATGCCGATCTCCAGCACGACGTCCACCTCGAGCATCAAGCGGGGTCTGCAAAAGCAATCGTTCCCCTCTATCACCAGGAACACTGCCACCTTGATTTCCATGATCAAGCCCTCGTGCAAGTGGAGCTAGTGGTCCATGTACTGGAGGAGGCGGGCCAAGAGCTTGAGGAGGTCCTATTATAGAGCCTGTTGTTGACCAAGAGCGTGACGAAGGACTTCAAAAGACTGCCGCACAGCATCCTGCAGCTGTCCTAGTCCAAGGTTTCCTGCCCTCGGATCTCTCAACAAATCGGCACCCCACTCAAAGCGTCTTGTCGAGGTTGTGCACCATCTCCTCGGCCAGCCATCGAAGATCCGTTGTGCTCGACCATCACCAAAGCCAAGCGTTGCACTCCAGGTTGAACCGGAACAGACATCGCCCTCCGGTCCTCCTCCATCAAGGCATCCAACCGACGATCAGCGACCCCAATCTCGAGACCACCATGTCCACCATTTTCTCCACCACCTCCGGTTCCCCCTCCGCGACCAGGACGATCAGGACCTTGGGCTCGATCTTCATGTTGCGCCACATCGGTAGGTCCACCATCCATAGTCCTCGAATTGGACCGCCGTCTCGAAGTCGACACCGACATGCGCTCAAACCCTTGGGCTCATGACCTGAGCTGGGTTAAGTACTGCCGACAGCAGCTTGGTTTTTTTTCGAGCCACTTGAGCCTTGAACCACGGTTGATTTGTGGCGTGTCATCCTTGTGCAAAAAAGGCCATGCTAATCTGCACCTCTAGTATAAAAGAAAAACTTGTTACACTTCTTGGTTCCAGTGTCCAAAGGTTTTTTACCCTCCACAGTTTCAATAGGATCAAGATGCATCAACTTTCTTCGTTTGGCCACGTTTCACACCGTTTCACTTCTATCATGACTCCACTGATATTTAAGGCATGGTGACGCACAACTGGTCCAACCTTTTCCACCATCTGGTCGCCGGAATATTTGCCGATGCTCTCGAGAAGGAGTACTACGCAGGTGTGGCAAAACTATGTGTCAACCAACTTCAGCTTGTGTCAACCTGCTATGGCCGCTATGGGTTTCAGCCGGTTTGGTGTCAGCTCCAGTGCAATCTTCCAAGACTCAGTGGGAACCTGCCACGCAGGCGTTGCTGAAATGCTCCTGCACCCTGATGGATGCCAAGAACTGGAAAATTCAATACAGGAGGGGTTCTCATCCGCTGTGCATATTGCCTGTGGGTACAATTAGAGCTTTGAAAGGCTGGATGGCAGAAGTTTCAAAGACGGTAGAAACTTATAGGAGAGGAGAGGTGGATTGATTGGTTCGTTGCGTGCCTGACGGGTACATTGCTCAGCTTGTTGATTGGTTGTTTTGCCAGCACATCTTTTGACCGGGAAAACATGCACTGGTTCGCGCAAACCCTTCCTCAAAGAACACATTTGGTGTTTTTTTTATTCGTGGAGTGGAGGCATGACGAGGTCACTGGAACGGGATGACCCAAAAAAACAATAGCAAAGTAAGTTGCACAAGTGAGTTGTGTGGTGTCTTGATGCGGTAGCGAGTTGGTTGCACAGCAAGGCAGTTCAATCTGCAACGGCAGGTTCCCTTCCAAACTTCGTTTTACCAGGAGTGCAGACCAAAAAGGGAAACATATTCATATAGAACGGCCTGGTTTGATTTTTTTCGAAAGAGCATGTTACATTGAACTTGGATTTTGTTTGAAGTAGCTGGCAGGTCACAGAGCTCAACTTTGCGAGTAATATCAATGCATGATAATGTATGTTTACTACGTCGAAGTGGCAAGATTAGCGGAGTTGCTGTACAGGTTCAGACGCGAGCAGTTGAACATGTTGAACTGAGACTTCATTGAGTTTTTCCGTGTCTCTTGAGGCGAGAAACATTTCCAGCAAGAGCTACTGGGTTTGGGCCTTGGCATGAAGGGTGTTGGTCCGGTGCTGATGGACCAAAAGCTGACCAGCCCACACCAAGTTTGAATCAATTGCAACTTCATTGCCACCTTTCCCTGAGGTGTGTGCATTCTCTGTGAATCAGCATGCGTGCATTTGTGATAATTTTGGAAGAGCTCCACCTGAAGGAACTCCAGAGTTTGAGGCCAACCTGCTCTCAACTTGTTGATGCTTAAGTTCTTTCCTCGTAGACAGTGTGGCACTACAGCCAAAAGTGTTTTAGAATTTGCATGAATTTGCAGCCTTGGAGTCCTTGGAGCTTGGAAGACGCATGTTTTTGAGATGTTCTTTTGCCCTGGAGGAATGGGATTTAAAGCGGAGAGACAGCAAGACTGGTGTGGTCTTTCCATTGTGTCCATGCAAGCAACGGAAGATCTACAATAATGAGCCGGCCCTCTGTGAAATGAATAAATTTGATTCTCAGTTGAATTGATGATTTGAGTCAACCAAGTTGTGGACGTTTCTTCAAACGTCATCCGACCTGCTTTGTCATGTTGTGTCATGTTGTGTCATGTTGTGCGAAGTGTCGTGTCCCTTTCGACCACATTTGCAATGATTGAAAGTCACTACTTGAGTCTGATTCAGGATGCGATGATGCGGCATTTAAACAGGAAACAAGATGGATTCTCACATTTGGTGGTCGCTGACACTGCGTTTGATGTCTTCACGAGAGCGCAACTTGGCGGCGAGGAAAGTTGATGCACCTGATGCAACTGTCAGAAGAATTCTTGCGGGAAAGTCTGCAGACTTAGGTGGTGTATTGCAGAAATTGTCGAATCTGGCAGATCTCGGATTCGTCAGCAAATCAAGCTCCTTGAAGGAGATTCGTATAGATTCGTGTTTTTGTCTTGGTCGCTAATGACGCTAATGCTGTACAAGGAAGTTAGTTTTTGGCTGCTTCCTTCCCTGAGGCAAAACTTTGGATTCATGTCCAATCATAACAGTTTAACATATGGCCACCGTTTTCGAAAGACCAACAAACCAACAAAATTGTGACCGGACTTTATTTTCTTTCGTTTAACAGATTCACGCTGATCAACATGTGTAAATTTCATCCCATTGTCAAATCTTCAGCACGAAGCAGGTTGAGCACGGACATTCCGAACGACTACCTGGTTGTTGAGACAGACCTGTTTTCTAGGAGTTTTTGCGCATTTAGTTTGTGTAATTATATGTACCTGTGTAATCTACATTTGTGTTTACCAGCCTCCTTCAAATTCCATTGGCCACTCGGAAAGGCAAGGAAACAAACTTGAGCATGGAGTAGTCTTCAGCCATTGGTAGAAGTTGCGGGGAAGCTCTAAGGCTGTCACAACTACCTAAATTCTGTTTTCGGAAATCAATAATCCTAAGGCGAAACTTAGCAGAAATTGAAGGATAGTAAACTTAGCTTGAAGAGGAGGGGAAAGCTGAGGGAAGCGTGGACCGACGGGTGAAGGCATTGAAAAGGCGGACACCAAGGGAAGACAACAGACAGGAACATAGACATAAACAGATGTGATCAGCGAGCATACAGCCAAAGAATGCCAAAGACAGATCCATTGGGCATATGGGCAGCGAGCGGCTAGCTTTTTTCAATTTTTTTCATGCTTATTGTATCTTTTTGTTTTGATGCCGTCCAACTCTCCAAGATCTCCAAGATCTCCAAGGTTGTACAGTGAGGCCACTCTGGACAGCAATTATCAGCGCCTCAGTTCTATTGACGTGCGTTGTTGCAAAGCCTCACGCCCCGAGGCACCAGGGCCGGTCATTTGGTGCACATGCAGTTAACGTGATTTACATTGATTTACTGAACGTATCATTGGTTCAGCAGAGTTTATAAATGTTTGGAACTATCAACAGTTCGATCAATTCGGATTGTTGTGATTGCTTTGTTTCTCTCGTGTTGACTCCCCTCATGTGCACCCCAAAGTGCTTGCAGAATAAAGTGCATTTCTTTTTCAGTGAAATGCTTTAGTCTCTTGAAGAGTCCCTATGTCAGCCCTATGTCCTTAAGAGTGCGGATAGTCCAACACTTTAAGCAGATAGCAAACGAGTACAAGAAACAGTTCCCAGTTTTCCAGTTCCTTTCATTGCGAAGTATATTATATATATATGTCTCCTTGATAGGGGGTTTCACAGATTTTTTCACACATTATGTAATATTTAATATTATATAATATTAATATATATTGTATAAACATTTTTTCAACCCAATTGAACTTTGATCATCTTTGAAAGTGGCGCCAGGACAGAGAGATGATCCTCGAAAGCATCACAGACATCGAACAATTTAACTCAGACCTTCGGTGGAGAATCTTTGGAACCGAAGGACTCCGAACAACTTCGAATCTGCGCAGGTTGCCTCGTTTGCCTCGTTTGCCTCGTAGTCCTAACTGTTTATTATTGTTTCCTCGCTCATTTTCCACATCATTTGTTTGTCCTACCCTGTTTGAGGATATAGAAACAAATGTCTCATGTCTAGACATCCAAACACATCAAAAATTAACACATATTTAACACATTTACTTACGGAGTTTTGTTTTTCGACTTCTTTTGCTTTCCTGGCGGGTTTCTTGGCTTTTGTGGCTTTTGGATTCTTGGCCCTTCTGGCTTTTTGCTTCGTGGCTTTTGTTCTTCTCGGCTTCTTGGCTTCTTGGTTTTTGTGGTTTCTTGACAGTATGTGCATGAGCCGCACAAACTGGGGCAATCTGTGGATGGTGAAGGGCTAGGAACAACCACTTAATCTAAGGCGTTTTTTCTTTTAGGAATGAGCACCTGAGGCCCCCAAAGTCACGAGAACCTAGTATAATCATCAGGAGTCCTCTACGATACAGTGCCGGAGATGGCTTGCGTAGAACCCTCCCACATTTTTTTTGGCACATACACAGCCAACATACATTACAGAACACTGCAGCCCTGTTGATACATGTGCAATTGCGTGGACTTGTATTGATTGGTAATATATTGATATGCATACCAACAAGGACTCTAGTTACTTCAAGAGCGAGCTATTCCTTCTCTTACGAACAGCTTAAATGGCATCAATTGAAATCGGAGAAAATTGAATTCGAAAATTTGGCATCTCTCCAGGACTGCTCAGCAAATGGCTCGATGGTCCAAGCCGAGCAAAACTGGTAAGTCGCGTCTTGCGACGAGCTGGCACGTTCGGGGGACATTTGAGCTCTGGCTGCTCAGCTGCTTCAGAGTGGGGAGTTCGGTTGGCAAATCACAGCATTTCATAGTCTCTGAAAAGTCTCTGAAAGCCTTCGAAAGTCTTGAAATGTCTTGAACGCAGGTTTGAATATGATATTCCAGGGGATGCACAGTAACAATGCCAGACCCCATCAAATGCTCTAGGGTCGGTTCACTGTTCACAACTGTTCCAGTGACGACAAGACTGTCGACTGTACAGCCCATGACAAATCTGGAACCCTGTCTGCAGTGCTTCGACCTTCCGACTGTGGGACCTTTGGCCGGGACTTGAAACGTCAGGCCTTCCTTGGTAGATTTGATAGCTTGAACACCCCAAAGGTGCAAAACATTTTGGTACATCTATCTCAAATCTGAACTTGTTTGAGTATATTGGAGCATCCTGAACCTAGTGCGCTACTGCAGCAACCCAGATTGAGATTGAATTGTATGAGGTTGCACGACATTCATATATATATATGCTCATGTCCACACACATGTACGCATAAGTTCACATGAGCAAGGCCCCAAGCTCATGTCGGTTGATGCTCACAGAGATAACACTAAGTCACTAAGATATATCAAGTGGTTTTATTTCATGGAGACTACGAAAATCCAATGCGTGAGCTGTTATCAGTTGCTGATCAGCCAGTGCTTGTAGAAAGGATGAAAGAAGGTTCTGGTTACTGCTCACATACACTGCTGGCATACGTACAAGCTGTACGTACTTTACGTACATGGATATGTACACACCTATAATATCACAGACACAGACACCAACCCATGCCATGTATGCATTGATGCCTGCATTTATTCATCTGTCAATCCTTCCATCCATCCACGCCTCCACCCCTCCAACCTTGCATGTATGCATTGATACAGACAGGCAGGACAGACACAGACACAGACACAGACACACACAGAAACAGACATACGTATATATTATATATATAAAAGATAATATTATTATATATATACACATATTTTTGCAATAGTATTATTGATATATATATATATATAACATTAATATAATATATATATAACTAATTAATACAGAATACATTATATATAATAGTAATATATATATAATATACATACACAGATGCATTGCATAGTCTAGTCCATGTAAGCATTCTTGTACACATGTAAAAGCATTTTTTTTGCAAAAGGCGAAGGCTTTATGAACCCAGGATGTTTGCCACCATGGATTTCATTCTGCTTGCGCACCGTTTGTACTGTCCAGTTCATTGAACCCAAGGTTCTACACTTGATCCGATGGACTCAGTTTGAGCCAAGAATCCAAGAGCACCGCAATGTACAGTCAAGAACAAACCGTAACAAACCGAAGCTTACAACCACCATTTTTTCTTAAAGAAAAGTGTTGCCAAGAACAGGTGGATTGTTTGGACTTCGGGTGCGTTTGCCTCCCCCGTATAGCGTCTGTTCAACTTGTCAAAGTGATGCTGCCAAAGTGGCTAAGCAGCAAAATTGGGAGACCTTGAAATATTGAATAGTCCACCCACACAGAGCTTCCCAGCTTTCCTAACTTTCCTAACTGTACTTGCTTATAGTTATTTTCATTTTTTACATATTTTTCTTGTAAAAGATAGTCTCCTGTTTCTGCTCAATTAGTCTGTCGTGGCTAGAGAGGCATGTTCCTTTCACTCAAACGTCTCAATCTTGTAGTCGGATAGGCCTACATCCATTGTATAAGGTTGCCATAAAACCATCTCTGACCATCTCTCCCTTTGCCTCGGGCGCACGACTGTGTTGCAATGTCCATCTTGTTACTCTGTGGCAGAGATCACAGAGCCAAGAGATGCATGAGAATTTGGTACAGGTCTTGGCAAAAGATCAAGCACACCGCTTGATGCCTCTGGCCATGATGAGATGTAAAGTGTTGTGCAGTAGGCGAGATGCTTGTGCAGCGCACGCGCCTCTTTCAAAAGACTGTGATTAAGCATCGAGAGCTACAACATGACAGTCATTGTGTTGCAGTTGTTGACGAATCCGACAGAGCAGATGGGTCAGGTCAGTCTCGGACAATTTTTACGATTTGAGGTGCGGGAAAGGTGTCTCGAACTCTCTCAAAAATCCGACTGCGCTTATGGAGAGGGCGATCAGCAGCGTCAGAAACAGAAGTGGCGTGCCGATGAACTAGTATTTGCCAGCTCCGGGTTTGTTCAGTGGTGTTCGATTTGACATGGGGCTGCAAAATAACCCTGCTCCTTTTGGGTTTGTAAGGGTATGTCCCTAGCTTTTGAGCCCCCAAAAGCAAAACAGCAAAAAGGCGAAAACAAATCTGCGTTGAAAGATCATTGCAGTTTTCGCAGACATAGAACCCAATCCACACAGTCTAGAAATGTGATCGACATGCGCCTGTGATCTACATGCTTCTAAAATGTGATTTGAAGGACTGCTGAGGAGGATCAATAGTATGAGATGTATGAGTAAACCAGACCCCCAAAACCGATAGTAGCATCTAGTAGCAAAAAAGCGGCACAGAGAAGGCTGTTGAAGGTCATTCAAATGCAACATGCGCATTGCAAGCTTCTGCATCCAGTCTTGTTTTTTTTTCTCCAGCATCATCATTCGCTGTCTCTAGTGACGTGAATATATATATATATAATATAATGAGATATTTCATGGGTTCCTTTGCAACTCGCTTTGCTTCGAGGCATTTTGGCCAGTTTGAGGGTAATTTTGAGCCCAGGGCAGTGTGACGGGAACAGATGGCACTTGTGGCAGAACCGCTCGTTATGAGGGAACTCCCATGCAAGGCACGACTGAACTCCCTGGCTGAGCCGCCAGAGTGCATAGATTTCGCATTGATTCTAAGTGTGTACAGAGTCGCTGCCGCATTTCGTCATTGTTTTTTTTAATGCTATTAGCTGAGTTCTATGTTGAGTTCTCCCCTATATTCACCAACATGAGAAACTTTCTTGATTGGCTTGGTGCTTCGCACTGCATGCCTCTGGAAAGATCTGGAAAGTACTGGGGCACAAGAGAAGAACGGACAGCAAATTCAGTAGCAAATTTGGAGATTTGTTCCATGGCTTTTGGGGTCTGTGAGACATGATGTCCTGAGAGGTGGAAGATGAAGCAGTTGAGTGCTTGGGAGACCGCTATGTGCACATGGAGACCATTGCTGAAGGCAATTATGGCCAGGTCGCAAAGATGAAAGACAAGGCCACTTGCCTCACTTGCCCTATAAAATGGGGGATACGGCGAAGAATCTCAGCTAAGCCGGGAAGTACATCATTTGCAATGTATACATACACATACATATTCCTCCTACGCCGATTTACACACCGTTACTTTGTGCTAGACTACATTACAGGTTGGACGTTGGACTCGCGACATGAAGTGACACTGCAAACGCTGCATACATCTATTGCTTGCGATCGCTTGTGTATTTTCTTGGGCTGAGGTCACTGGTAAGGTAGTGGCAGTGAAGACTTCATCTCTTCACACAGAGGACGAGCAGTGTTGCACGTTCAGATCGGACAAACCTGTCACCTCTTGCATGTACAAAATGTCAAATCATATGAAACTGCTGGGGACCAGGCTCAATGGCAGGCAAAAACCCTTCAAGGTGAAAAATGACGTATGTTCCTAGCAGTGAAGCAACAAAGACTTGTCAGCCCTGTGCGGTTTGCTATGTTTACTGTGCAATGCTTCCGTTTGATTGAGATTTGCTGAAGAGTTGCGATTTATGCGATTTATGCGATTTGCAAAAGAAAATGGCACTGCACTGCAATGTCGCTACATGTGATGCATGGCGTTGCATGGCGCATGGCAACCGATGGTCCTGAAGGAGGGCCTGAGCAGCTACTCTCTGCGAGAGATCTCTGCCCTCACGCAGCGACCCCAGCCTACTGCACCACTAGAAATGCAATGGCAGGCGAATGGATCAAACCATTCAGAATCATTCAGAATTTGAAACTTTGCAAGTGCAAAACCATATGCTTCTATTTGACACTCAGCAACTGAGCAACTGCTTTGATCTTGCTTTAATTCTTGAAGATATGTGCTTTTTAGCATTTGATCCAGGGCATGCAGGCATCCAAACGTTGTGCAACTGCACGACGTTCTTGCTCTTCCGAACAGTGTGCCCTGCCCGCAGAGACTGGATGAGTGGGAGAGTTCATTGGAACCGGCGTTCTGTGCATTGCTGGTCATGATTCTGCAATGCTTATCAATGGATCACCATCCTCCTCTACTGATCAAGGTTTCTTGCCAGCGCACAACAAAAGAACGCTGACGCGTGACAAGGATATGTATTGAACGGAAATGAGGGTTAATCGGCAGTTATTTCTTTTTTTTCGAACTGGACCCGAGATGAAACAGGTGTGAAAGCCCACCAGACCTGATGTAGGCCTAGGCAAGGGGTGGCAACGAGTAGCACAGGTGCACATCTGTTGCACGAGTTCTTCTGCCGGTTTTGTTTTGATTTTGTCTAAATTGAACTGACTTGGCTTCTTGGAAACTTATTTGAGATTTGCAAGGTACACCTCGTTCTCGAGCTGATGCCTTGCAACTTGATGGAGTACATGAGGAGCCAACCCCTCTTGCCACATGACATCAAGGAAGTTAGAGGTTTCAAGTTGGTTTGAAATTCATTGAAATTCCCTGCGTTCAACTACAGGTAGTACATGGTAGTACTATTTCCACAACAAAATGCAGCAACCTTCGAGCGGATCTCCATCCGACTCAAGCTGAGTCACATATTAGTCAGCATTGGCATATTAGTCGCATACTCTACTCAGATAATCTCAGATACTAATTTCTTCATATTTCTTCAATTTTCTTCCTCTACCTACTCGACCAGAGAATCAGCTCTGTTGGACGCAGGAAGGAGCTGAAAGGACCTTTCGAGTACCTGAAGCCTGCGTGGCTTGGCCCCACGGAAGATCAACCTGAAGTGCCCACGTTACGACGTTCATACCCTTTAGACAGGGCAAAGTTGGAGACATGCGAAGACATAAGACACATGAAGGCACATGAAGACACATGAAGACACGAGAAACTTGAAAGATTTTTATAGATTTGTGGCAAGTCTCTGCAAGTCTGACTATTGCGGGCATTGGGCCATGACCTGAATTTCGCCAAGGTTTCTTCAAATTCTTAAAGGAGTGGTCCATTGCCACCGTTGCTAGGTTGCAACCGGCTTTACAAAGTGTTCAGTACAGTTCAGTGACGTTCAGTATGATTCAGCTATTTGTATCTTATTGTTACAGATTGTCAAACCATCAATGTGGTCTGGTTAATCAACGCCTGATTCGGACGAGAGCCTGGACGAGTCCAGAGTTTGAGAGAGGTGTTTTTTGGTGCTGCTTAGAGTTCAAGTGTTTAGCCGACTCAGAACATTTTGCATAGTTCATGGACTTTCAAAACTAAAATAATCTAAAGTTCAACATTAAGTAAAGCTACGCAAAATTAGATAACATTGAATCAAAATACTCAATTTACATAAGATTATTGAGAACGTGCAGTCAGCAATGACTTGTGAGGTCAAGGTTACATGCATCGGGACCTGAAGCCTCAGAATATTCTGGTGGACGCGAACTGCAATTTGAAGATCACGGATTTCGGTTTGGCACGGCGTTTTCAGCCCTTGCATCCAGGAACCTCAGATTGCATTTGGACAATTCTGTGAGTCAAAGGCATAGCATGCATAGAATGCATAGACTTTGACAACTGCTCATTAAAATGCACTGCAAACGCACTGCAAATACGCTGCAAGCGCGCTGAGGGCGTGGGCCAATCACCAAGTATGTTGTGACTCTGTGGTATCGCGCACCAGAGTTGATCCTGATGCACAGAACGCAGTGCATGCCGCAGCCTGAGAAGTATGCTTTTGGATTTATTTCTGTTGCATTCCTGAGACCTAAATCTGATGATATATACATACGTATCATAGTATGTATTGCAAAAATAAAGAGATTGTGGGCCCTCAAGGCAGCAAAGTCTGTAATGGATCGACATGGCATCTTGAATCTCGCTCGATTTTTGTGACTCCTATCTTGATCCTCACGTGCATCGTGTACTTTGCAGCATTAGGTTGTGATGTATCATGTATCCGGAGTGTATCCTGAGTCCTGAGATATCCTGAGGTATGGCCAAGGTGTCGATATTTGGTCCTTGGGCTGCATCCTGGCAGAGATGGCCACAAACTCCGTACTTTTCAGAGGCGACTCAGAGATCGATACGTGACTTGGCCAGAGACAGAGATGAAGACGAGCCATGATGAGTACTCAGATAATCTCAGATCGATACTTCCAAATCACGGAAGTCCTGCAATGCCACAGGAACGCCATCATTTGGTTCAAAACCACGTAGTGTCGCAATGTGTCGGATTTGTGCTGATTTAAGCCTCCTTTTCTTCTCTCTCTCTCTCTCTGTCTCCGTCTCCGCCTCCGTCTCCGTCTGTCTCATTGTTTGGGTTGTGGTGGTCTCAAGCATAGATCAAAGATGAAGAGATGGAATCACGGGGTGCCACTATCTTTAGTTACAGGATGTTACCGGATATTTTTTGATAACTTTTGCATATCTTTGCAACTTTGAGGCTCTTCAGAATCTTTCAGCTGAAGGGCACGCCAACTGTTGAGACTTGGCCTATCATCGAGCAGCTGGGCTATTTCTCTAAGAACTGGCCACGTTGGAAGGACATTGCACCTCATTCAGTATCGAAGAATGGTGATTGAGATTTGAAATAGACATGAGCAGACCAGGTCAAACGCACACACACACACATTGAAAACTAGCGATTGCAAAACTCTTGTATTCTTTCCAAGAATCACACACGCACACACATCAGACATTATAAGTTCATTCACAGAGAGTCAAACCATGTCAAACCAAAACTGCGAAAGATCAGTTTGATTTACAGATAATTTCGAGTACTATCCTGGCAGGACACCCATTTCGAGACGGTTCTGGAAAAGTGTCGATACACTCATGAGTATCTGAAAGAGATGCTATCCGACATGCTACAGTTGCTTGGCAGATCAGACTCTGCGGATCTTTGCCCAAAGCTCTGCTCTTGCAGCCTTGCACTCTATGCGCTCTATGCGCTCTAGTGACTCTAGTGCATCTCTGGTGCAATCTTTGTGGGATGAGAATTGTGCCACTCCAGTAGAATCTGAGCGAGTTGGACGTTCTGCGAGGTTTGTGCCGGAGCAGAGATGGTCTGCTCATGCTTTGCTCGCACATCGGCAACTTGCCTCACTTTGGGCCTAGCCTGTTGCCAGTGATTCCTTGCAAGATGGCGTTTGGGGTTCTCCATAGCGTCCTGGTAGCTCCGATGTGCTCTGACCCCTTCGGCTCACACCCGAGCCCTCAACGAGCAAAATGGGTCTTGCAATCTCTTGCAAACAATGTGAAGAGTGCTGTAGCATTTGTAGCACACCACGTGACCTCTGCCAGTGTAGCTTCATGACATGGTTCAATCTGTCGAAGGTTTCTCCGAGAGCAAGGCCAGAAACCGAAACGTGACTGCGACTGGGTGCAAATGCAAAAGAAAAAATCCAGCCGACAATGTAAATTGCAAATATGAAAGCTATAGAAAGCTTATAATGACACAATCTGTCCAACAAGGCTGTGCCATTCATTTGCTAAGTTTGGGCTAAATGCAATGCAAGAATTGGTGTCAGCAAACAAGGTTTTGACAAGTTCTTCGAAATGCATGTCCCGAATGTACCCTTTCTATTTCTTAGTCTACCACTGCAGACAAGCAGTCAGCAAAAGCAGTCTCTGCTTTGAAAGTTCTGCAAGGTTTGGGCTGCCAAACCAAACGGTTCGGAGATGTCAGTTGGTTTGGAGATGTTTGGAGCATTTTTCCATTTGCAAACTGACGGAGGTGCCACTGACAGAGCCACTGAAGCCTGAGACACTAGCCCATACCAGCATCTCAGGGATGCCGACAGCTTTCGACGGATTTTATCAAATGTCATCAAATATCATCAAAATCATATATATATATAATATATTATATATATTATATATATATTATATAATAAATATATACATATACATATATTTTGATTCCTGATCAGCCAGGCTATTTGCCAAAGCGGTCAATGATTCCTGTTTATCTCAATCGTGTAGATTCTGACGGTGTTCTAGAGTTTGCTGGCCTTTGCTGATTTTAGACATCCTCGTGGACTCTGCACCATTTGTATGAGCGGCCACTTTTGCAGTTAGGCACGACCTCTCTGAGATGATCAATAGATCATACTATACTGCGATATATGATATACTATGATGTAATGTATGATGATCTATGATGTAATGTAACATACTATGATCTTATGTCCAGTTCTGAAGGTGAT
>Ga0126342_10007194_pt1 | contig 19835 bp, 16 predicted proteins | sample Cyp1metagenome_FD_92528 | JGI IMG/M metagenome (GOLD analysis project Ga0126342, IMG submission 92528) | Coral microbial communities from Lord Howe Island, Old Settlement Bay, Australia - Cyphastrea 1 metagenome | ecosystem: Host-associated > Invertebrates > Cnidaria > Coral ... | reverse complement strand
TATATTATAAAATTAAATCAACACACGTGCACACACACATACATCAATATTTGAAATAATATGTAAGGGAATGGTTTTATAATAAACTTATAACTGGGTGTGGCTCCCCAGTTGGGGTATGAATGTTGGTTTATAAAGCCGTGAATACCATAGTCATAATCTAGTTGGGGAATCTTTGGGGAATACTTACAAGGTGGTGCCCCAGTTTGATGGCTAAGCTGGTTTACAAGTCTAAGAACTAGAACTTGTGGTAGATAATATATATATATATTATTATATATTATAGTTAATGGGGTTATCAACCCACTTATAATTGGGGGGGGCACCACATTGTCGAAATCAGCCGATTAAAATGCCGAACAGTGACAGAGATGTAGATATGACTTATGAGTTTTCTGTACTTGGTGCCTTGCAGTGAAATGTTTGTTGCTGATAACACCGAGAAAAAGGAAAACAGTTACAACTGGACACACAAATCTTGTTAGTTGGGGTTATAACCAACATTAAGCAACTTAGCTAACTCATGGGGAATCTTGTATCATCTTCTAGGGAAATCTGGAAATGATTTCCCAGGAAACATGCTGAAAAACACAAGCGATGTCAGCTATAGATATGGCCTTCAGGTCTCCCTGGAGCTGTGCCGGATATATTTGGGGGATTGCCATTGTGGTTTGAAGGATTTTAAAAAATCTGGATCTGGTAGCATTAGAAAAACCATGGGTTACATAAAGTTATGGTTAGGTTTGACTGAAGACGTTGAAAACAAACCATATCTGGTAGTTTCGGAAACAAAAAATGAACTGAGTAATGAAATGAGGTTGAAAATATGATGATTATCAACTTTGATGTTGATGTTAGTGGGGACTGTTTTGGTTGATGTTGATGGTGAGGTGCTGTTTGCCTACATATGAATCATGACGAATCTAGGATGAATGTTCCAAGTGAAAAATGGTGGAGTTGGAAAGCAAACTATCTTCAAAAAAACATGCTAACAATTTATAACAATGCAATTGAGCAATGCCAAGCGAGAAAAACAAGGCCGTCGTCTGCATGAACCATCGTCCCATTGTCCCATCGGCCAGCTGACATTCTGCCACCACTCCTCTAGGCCAACCGTCAAGGCATGCTGAAGGCCCAGTGCTACGACCAAGCCAAAGGGCAACAGAAAGCGCAGGATCCGAAAGGGGTTGGTCAGGTTGAAAGGGTTGGACTCCACCTTATTGCAATTAGACTCATTAGATCTGCTGGAGAGGTAAACAAACAAATACACAAAAGTACATATGTCCGTGTTTATTTGCATATGTCATACAACTGTATATATTTGTAGATACGGATGTACAAGTAAATTGTTCTAAAATCAAAATCAATAATGTTGAATAGAATGATTTGAATAATCTAAAATGAAATGAGGACATGACAATGAATAATTAAATGCAATTCAAAGAACACATCTAAACGATTCTAAATGCATATACATGGATACAATGTACACATGTGCAATAAATTATAATATATATAAAATATAAATAAATGTGTATATATATATGTATATATATATATATGATCAAATTATACAATTATGTGCATGAAAAGAAAACAATAGAGAAAACTCCCGCATTCTTCAAATCGTTTCCTTTCCAGGCCACAGTGATCACAGTGACGTCCTGCTGAAGCAGGATGAGGTACAGCACCGCAAAGACCGCGCCCAACAGCCAGCCCTCTGCTGTCTCTTGGCCGTTGTTGGCATATAACAAAAGGGCTCCAAGGAGACCAACAGCCGCAGCATCCAACCTCATACCGAACACCGCCAAGCCCCATTTTGTTTAAGGATGTCCAACAGACAGACCCTCTTAACCCGTCCCCAACTCGGGCCCGGTTTCACTTACCGTTGACCTGAAGCGCGAAAGCCAGGCCACAAACTCTGTCGCTTGGTGCGTTCAAACTCCGACCTTCGCTTGGCGCGCCGCGCGGCCGCCAGCACTGGAGCGCTGTCGCTGACTGCCCTGGTGGCCACTCGGCGCAAAGTGAGGGCCAGGACGCTGAGGCTGGCTGCACGCTCTCCTAGAACATGGATATGCCATGATATGCCATTCCGCCGGATAAAACCTTTAGTATACCTACAGTATACCTACAGTATTAGTGTACCATTCTCTCTCGCCATCGCCATCCCAACAGGTGAGACAGACCTACTGCACCATTAAGTACCATTCTATTTCAGTAGTTTGCCAAATTCATCCAAATTCTGTCTTTCCGGTTGCTGCCAATATACGAAACACTCCTCAGGAACCCTGGCTAAGAATCACATCGATACATTCTTCTAACCCCCCCAAGAGGGGGGAGCCCTCTTTGAAAGGTTTCTGACCAAGTACAAGTGGATGTTTTCCCCGTCGCTGGTGTTTTGAGTCTAGTTGGGGGACGTTAGGGTATAGTGTGCACCCCCGTTAGCATGCGTTTTTTCTTCAAACAAATGAGGGTGACCAATTTTGATCAATCCTGCACCTGAACAGGTTGCAAACGATTCCTCTATATATAGGATCTATTCAAGAAACATGGGGGTCCACTATGATCCGATTACATAACTGTACAGTATTCAGTATGATCAATCCCAAAGCATCTAATGGGGGGCATCAAGGCACCAGCTGACAGTTCTCTGCCAGGCACTTTCAATCCATCCATCTCCAAATAGGTCATTCCAAAATCTACCCTCTGGTAATTTAACATATATAGCTATTGAAAATGGCCATTTATAGTGGATTTTCCCATTAAAAAATGGTGATTTTCCATAGTTATGTTAGTTTACCAGTGGGTACAACTCAGCCCAGGCACCAAGGGCGCCCCTTCGCTTCACGCTGCGAGTTCCAGCGGAGATCGCCCCAATCGGCACGGCCAGATCTGCGGGAGCCAGACGCACGGGAGCCGCCGGAGCACATGGCAATGCCATGGACGTTGGGAGCGGCTGGGCACTTTAAGGTGCTCTCAAATACCCTCCAGTGATTTAAGAGTTTGCTATGGAAGGTATGTCCCATGTATACAAAAATGATTTATATTATATTATATATATATATATCAAAAAACATGTTGTTTTCCACGATGATGTTTCATTACCAAAGTGTTCTTTTTTTTCTCTTTGCAGATTTGCAAATGATTTCTCGGAAGAGGATCTGCCAACCATACGGCTTTTGTTGCACCAAACCCATGGATGTTGATAGATTTATCATTGAATCGAACGTGGCTATGGCAGCTTTATATATATACACAAACAACAAACAGATAGTAGGTAAATATTTATTGACTGATACAATAATATATGCATATATCATCACATATATTTAGGTATCTAGATATCATTAGATATCTATATCTATATCTATATCATTCTATATCTACATCTATATCTACATCTATATCTACATCTATATCTATGTCTCTATATCTACATCTATATCTACATCTCTATATGCCTGTCCGTCCGTCCTCTATCTACCTACCTACCGACCTACACTATCTAGTTATATACACTATCTATCTTTCGCTCCGCATCTATCTATTTATCTGACACTGTCTATCTCCAACTTATGGAACCCCCCCATCGGGTCTACATCTTTCTATCTTTGGATGCCACATCGTCGCGCCCCCAGAGAACGCACCGCTCAGCGCTAGTGACATCAGTGCCGCATGGCGTCCCGATCTGTGGCTGCCATCCGCGTTCTGGTGGAAGTACCAGAAAAGCCATTGCACCTGGGCGCCACTTGGAACATCGACCTGCTGAGTGGAGGCCACGACCTGGCTAGCTGAGTGCCATGACATGAACTAACTAATTAGAATGTTCGACTGGAATTATCCCCAAAGCATCCTGAAAGATCCTTAACTTGGTTCTTATGTATAGTCTGTATAGTCTATAAGTCTCAAAAGTTGGTGGGTGCACCCCAGTTATAAGTTGCCGTTTTTGACCTCCATTGATAAGGTTCAAGGGAGTACATCTGCCGTAAACTGAACAATTATTGGAGTTATCAATCAACATAGCTAACTCTGAGCAATAACTTGTAAGATTCATCTGGATCATTTAATGTAATTTATAAAATATTTATAATGCTTCACCAACCTGAAAAGTTCGGCTAAATATTGGGATAATGCCCCGAATCCTAACCACAGCTAAACCCCAGCACCTCAGTAATTTAGCCAAGTCTCCCAGTACATCAGCAGCCAAGCCATCGTCATTGCGCTGGATTCTGTGAGAATCCGAAAGATGCGGCGATAGATGGGCTTCCTACAGAGCGTGGTGATGCCAGACCAATCGGGATCACAAACAAAATATTAATTTAATGTGTGTGCGCGCGTGTTTGTAGTTAATTCATGTTAGCTAAGTTAGTTTGTTGTTGAGTTTATGTTATATAATTAGACATAATCTATATATCTATGCTACTTAAGATTTGGGGGTCTAGGCCAACTCACAATATGGAGGCACTACCTTTCATTAAGGTCCAAGCATCTGAAAATGCCAACTTCAACTATCAAATTATAAAATATTGTGGCTATAACATGCTATAACATGCTATAACTGCCGGTTGCTTGGAAGGTTTTAATCCAATGCCTGTTCTTGTAGATATCACCTGATGAATCATGGTGAAGCCTTCGCCGGTGAATCACGCGCACACACACTGTGGGAATCAACCCCCCAACTACTGGGTAAACCTGGAACCCTGTCATAAGTCCGGGGTTGGAATATATACCAGGTTCATCCAGGTTCCAAATTCGAAAACATGGTGATTCTCAGGGTCTATATGCCCCATGACCCATAAATATCAAGATGTTGCCGTGAAAGCCGACCTGACCTCGGAGCCCAGTCGTCCTCTCAGTGCTATCTGCCAGTGCTCGGACCTTCCACATCATCAGCGCAAAAATCGACATGGAAATGAGCAGCGCACCACCCAAGAAGGCCCTGAACATGGACGACATGGACGAGTGGAATCGACTGGTGGTACAGAGGTCTGCTCCCACAATTCGTGGCATGGTTCCAAAATAAACACTATATATATATACTGGATATGAAATGATATGAGCATCAACATAAATACACATACTGTACTTGGATTACCATCGGACTTCCTTGCCGGTTGCCAAGCATTATCATCCTGCAAGTGATTGCAGAATTGGCTAATGTCATGTGGGCAAGAGACCATGGCTGCCTTTCTCTCAACATACCTATGAAAACACACGCACACACACACATATTGTCATTCTCAGCGGTGCCACAATTTATATCTGGTGGTTTTAACCCCTCTGAAAAATATTAGTCAGTTGGGATTGTTGTTCCCAATATATGGAAAAAATGTTCCAAACCGCCAATCAGTAGATGTACATTTTAAGGTGTGTGTGTGTACATTAATATGCGTGTGATACATATGCACGAAGGTCAATTGATCTATGACTTTGCATATGCATATGGACCTATAGATATGATATGACATGTGATGTGATAAACACAAACATGACATGACATTACATGACATTCCATATTGTAAACAACTCACTTGAATGTTTACATGCTTACAGCATGTACCTTTTTTTTGGCAAGAAACACGATGGCCGTTTTTTCACAACTCATCTGCCGACCCATCACCATGTTTTTTCAACGCTGCTGAGGTGCAAATCTTGACTGCTCAACGGATGAGCTTCCTTTTTGCCTTGCTGCGTTGGTGCACTGGTTGAGGGCACAGCTATACTTTGAAAAAATATCTCTGGGAAATCAAACGCGTGGTGAACCAATATATGAAAACTGCTGGAGGAGCCCCCCGAAAAAAATCGCCTGCTTTAGTGTACTACAGTATACTACAATATACTATACTATATACAATCATATCATCTACAATCTATATACGGTGTTTGAATTGGATGATTGTGTTTTTTCTTGGGGGTGAAGGGGGACATCAAAGACTAAGAAAAACAACATGATCGGTTCATCTATTTTGAGTTTTTGAAATTGCTCGCACCTTACCTGAAGCTTGCGACAGCTGAATAGAAGGTAGGCCATGGCGGCCACAGTGCCTGCGTACAGTAGTCACCCGGTTAACCTTCTAAAAAATGAGAAATCAACCAACAGTAGCTAATAGCAAATCCTTTTCCCACAGCTGTGGATCTGTCTTGGATGTCTTGGCAACCCCAGGCTACTTTGCTCCACGAAAGGCTACGGACGTACTTACAAATCTTGGGCTCCCAGATACAGCAGGGGGGTCAGAACAAATCCGCGCCCTCGGGCCCTGGGTCACTGGGGTCAACCATGTCCACAAGAAGAAATGGTTCAGTTGAGTCCTCCTTAGGAGGTTCTTGCACATGCCCCAAGCGACAAATCGCTGAAGATTCAACCCTGATGAGATGAGCTTACCTTGACATACCTTGACTACCCTTGGCTCAGGTTGTGCAAGTTATGCCAGCGTGGCTTGTATCGTGCTCCTTGTACCCCAAACCTGGTTTCTATTCAAAAAAATATTCAAAGTTGGTCTTCCCCAATCTTTTCACCCAACCACGGGGAAAAGGCGTATTGAATGGGAACAAAAGTGCAGCTATTGAAAGGCTACCCCCCACAAACTTCAAGAAATCAGATTTTTTCCAGAAATCAGTCCCACGAAAACGATTCCCCAGGCCATATCCGAATAATTATGAATAACCCATATGCTCCATGTATGGTATATTTACCTACATTTGGGTGATTTTTAGTGCAAATGTTGGTAAATATTCCATACATGGAGCATATGGGTAATTTATATATCCATATCATATTTATCCTATTATTAATAAATCTATAATAAATCAGAGATTCTCCATATTTTCCCACTGCGATCTTTCCAGTTCTCCGATCGGAGCCATGGCGTTTCCAGGTAAGAAGCCGGTCACCAGAAAGCGCAGCCACATGGACCTGCGGCGCAGCGGCAGGAAGTTGGAACGAAAGAGCCCAAGGTTTGGGGAGACACATTGGGAAAACAGTGAAAAACACCACGTGTTCTTTTTTATGTTCTTATTTTGTGTTTATTCTTTAATATTCTTTCATGGTGTTTAGTTACTTGACCAAAAATGATCTTAAATTGCCTGGTCCTCTTTTCCAAGCGGAACTTGGCCCACAAATGGGTTTCAAATGCGGTCTTGGAGCGTCAATTTTGGGCAAGACCACCCTACAGCCACACCAAAAACACCCAGGTCCAGTAGTTTCCTTTGCATGGATTCCCAACACAATGGTATTTCTCATTAAACGCAGCTATATACAAAAGGCAAATTTATCGGCTGACCTTTAGTGGCTCGACAGAAAAGCTTCCATATTGGTCAAATTTGTGTGCCAATAATTGCAGCCCCAACCCAACTGAGGCTTTTCAAGGGTTCGGAAACATAGTCGTCTAACACATCACCGTTCGCTTTTGCAATTTTCTTCCCTATGTTTACCAGCACCTACTGGCCAGCAATCAAGCCGGCGCTCTAAAGAATATTAAAGAATTATAAAACCACCAACGAAAGTACACATGCAATTCAAGAAATTCAACTATATTATAATTATCTACCTCTCCAAAAAATGTGATTTTCCAGCCAGGCTGCTTCAAGTTTCCCTGGATCAACCTGCTCTTCCCAGCCCCACCTTGCACTGATCCAACATGCAGCCGTAGCACATCAGGAAGCCGATCTGAAAGCCGGCTGCATCGACTTGCTCAGCCTGCTGGCACATCTAAACTATTCCAAAATCATGTAACATTGTAACCATAATATGTTAATACCCCACATTACCCTCCCTTATATCCTCTCTTTGTGGTTCTTATTGTCTTATCATTTATACAAAGCCACTAACCTTAACATATTGGGTTCCAGTGATCAATTGGGACACAATTCACTCTCTAACCAACTGGTATTTGGAGGTGTTTGGAGGATCAAACTCAGGGTATGACATGGTATAACTCACATCCAAAATTCAAAATCTGGTACTGTTTTTTGGGGCTAGTGCCACCGGTTGCTGATTCCTGGGTTGTCTAGGCGGCTTCGCCTCGCGTTCGGGTTCGTACGCCGCATCACTGGGGCGTCCATATTGAGAGATCCTGCTGGGCCGCAAATGACATATGTCCCCCGTTGTCCCATGATCTTTCCGGAGGTTTTCCCTAGATTTTCCGGACATTTCCTCAGAGTTCCCCGGAAATTTACGAGTTTTCTCTACGAGCACGATGTTCCCACACTTTCCTGCATTCCCCCACATGTTTCCCAGTCTTAAGCTGCTTCCAATTGATGCCGTTTGACTTTCCAAATGCTATGATCCATGGATCCATGCGGTGGTCATCTCACCTCCATGCCAGCGCCAGCAGTGCACTCAGAACGCCGAAGACCAACAGCATACCCAGAAAGTAAAAACCAGCACCACCTCAGATAATGTGTATATTAACCTCCGCGGATATGAATCATGTGATTCTTTGAACCAGCAATGTGAATCACTATGAAGGGGCTTAGTTCTTGTGCTGCGCGCTCCCCGGCCATTGGATTCAGGGTTTGAAAAGATCCATCTCTAAGTCGCCTGGAGCTAACGGTCAAGCAATAAGTCAATGGAACGATCGTTTTTTACCACCAATTGCAAGGGGTCCTGTCATCAATTAGTGAAACAAAACAGGGATGGATCCAACATGATTCAATGATTGCTGGATTCGGGTTGAAATTGTTAAATTAAGTTTGACCTGGCTACTTGATGGATTCCACAAATGAGCTGATGGGAGCTGATTGTGGGAGCTGGTTGGAATCACACGACTTTGCAATCCAATTTTCGGAATGGTTCGTGAAAAAAGGTCCGAGCAAACACAAACAAAATCTTAGAAATATATAATATACGGTATAATATGGGTTAATACGGTATATTATATATAATATATATATATATATATTATAGGATTTAATATGTGTATTACTATTACAGTATATGTGATTTGTTCCTGATGTTCTTGTTTTTAAATGCACATGGGTGAATGAAATATTATAGATTTTGACGGTTGGATGCCATCGGCCATTGGTGGCCAGGGCTCTGCTGAAGGGCTCCAAGCGCAGGAAGTTTGCAAAGCCTCACTTGAGTGAGGCAACATCATACATCCAAACGGAATATCTTCGTCCAGGAGTCTAAAAGCCATGGGTTTTAGCGTTGTGTTCAATACGTCAATACGTTTCAATGAATTTTCCATGTTCAATGCGAAAGATAGTAAAGTGGATTGAGATTTCTGATGTTTTTTCAAGTAATTTTGGAGGTTTAGAGGTGTGCTGGGCGAGCCAACCACCCTAAAAGTTGATTGTGCTGGGGGTGTGGTATCAAAGACTGGCTGATTTAATGAACCAACGGCACAAAAATGGCTACTGTATGCTACTGTAAATAACATCTCAACGTTCTAGTCCCAAAAGGATCGAGTGGTACCAAGGTCCATGGACCATCACATGCCACTTGTGTGAGTGGGCTGAAGGTGGGGTAAACCAATTTAAAAAAAATACTCAATTATTCCACTTTTTGATGGTGGAATTGAATCCCTAAGTTGTTGCTGTATTCCTGGCTCGCTGTTGCTACCTATTCGCTTACAATTGGCAGAATGCTGCGCATTCTCCAGTGCTCAAATCAGGTTACTGTGATTTTCCCACTTGAAGTCCCCCTTTGTGAACCCATCTGATGGACGGTCAGCCCGTGGCCCCCAAGTCCCCATCTGCTCAGCGGCAGTCCGCGCCCGCAAAGCCAATGAGATATGCCCCGGTGGTGCGAAGCGCAGGCAGCCACCGTCCCGCCGCGGAGCTGGCTTCTAGCTTGGACCTGCGAGGAGCTGGGAAACCACTGGGTAACAAGGTGTGTTCAGAAATCATAGGAAAGATGGTGATTTAACCAAAAAAGACATGGATTTATATGGATATATATATATAATGATTTATTTCAGCTCCAAATTTTATTCCCAACATTTCCCAACCCCACCCAGCTCCCTTGAGCCTCAGGAATGGAACGCCAATCCTTGGAACCATGGGCCAGGCCCTACAGTGGCTGTATTCCACCCCGCGGTAATGAAACCATGGAATACCATGGAAACATGATCTGACATTGGGATTTCTTTGCTGCCATGTTGCTTGATGACCGAAGTAAATCCAGCTCCGTCCAGTCCAGTAAGTGTTTCGATATCATGTTTGCCACACTTTCCACTTTCCGTTTGATTGCTGAAGTGTGCACCACGCCAAACAAACGTGCCGAAAACATGTTGGTGTTCTGAGATGACATGAACATCTAAAACTAAATCGGCAAAAGCACTTGCTACCAATGCATAGGCTTGCAGCCCATGAAGAGTTGCAGTGATCTAGTTGCGATACTGTCCCAAACAACTGTGATAGGTTTGAGGCACCTCATCTTTTGCATCTTTCCTTGAAGATGTTCATTTGCCCCTCAGACCTCCCGTTTCTCTTATAGTTGGTGCAAACTTAAGAGCTTGATGGATCAATCCCTCACACATCCTCGTATAAAAATATATAAATGGTATACCAGATCAGTAACACCCCAGTTGATTCACACAAGGTGGTGTCCCAAGTCCGAAGCACTCAGTTGGCAAACGTAACTCCAATCGCAGGGTTATATGGTAGATGTATCCAGAGTTAAATGCCCTTATAAACCAACAAACATCACTGGGGGCACCCTGCAAGATCAATGAGAGTCAGTCCTGGTTCACATTCAAATCAAATCGCTTCCCCAGAACATACCTCAAGTTCTCAAGTACACCTTGTTGAGTAAAGTCCATTCAATAGTATATCCCAATCATATGCCTATGACATTCCCATGTTATGTTCCTATTGTACCACCATTTTCTGAGGCTTAAATCCCTTCGTGGATCCCATCCATTCCTTCAGCCGTCCCAGGATGGCGTTGTGTCGAGTCGTGCCGAGCCGCAGAAGGAGGATGAACTTCAGGAAGGCCAAGATGTCACCAATCAGCGCCATCTCTTCTGCCCTCAGCTGAGAAAAGGTTGAGATTCAGCGTGGCTAAATCAAATGCACTGGTTTTTAAGGAAAAGCAAGTTGTGTATGAAGTTCATCATCCAATTGCACTGTTTTTCCCAGATTGACCTTGAACCAATTCTGCAATGTCTGCCAACTTGAGAGGCACATCAGGCAGGTGGCTTCTGACGTAGTTCTTGGTTCAAGGTTACCGGCAAATTCATCAAGAACAAATCTCTGAGTCCCAGAAATGTTGAATGGAAAAATCACAAGAACCCCCGGTATTGGATGGGTTTGTCAGTATGGTTTCCAGTGGATTTTCCCTGAAACACATCCAGCGTCTTCCCTTTGAAACGGCAAGGCGCTGGTCACCCACCAGCAACTTCCAGACCTTCTTGAGGGCCATGAAGGTCAAGACCTCGAAGCCGCCAGGCTCTTGGGCTGACATCAATGTGGGTAAAACAATGTCAGTCATTTTTACCACCCATGACTGGGAATGGTAAGTTTCTACCACCTATATATATATATATATGGTGATTTGGGGGATGGGTTTGTGACATCAAGTTTTACCCACATGATTGGGGTACATTTTTTTCACGCTTCATGGCACTCCCGTAGAGCCCAAAAAAAAACTGGGAAAGATCCGGCTGCTATACCTGGTTTGTCGCCTAGTCTTGCTGAATGACTAGTTGCTAGTGACTTACAATAACAATAATCAACTTCCCCAGAACTAACAATTCCAATATATTCCAATAAGTCGCTATGGTGGACTAGTTTGATCAACTTCTGGGGAAGGGACTAGGTCCCTGCAAACGTATGGAAGGTGGGATCAATTCCTTAGCCGGGAGGGACTCAAGTGTATAGTATCATCCCAGTCCATGTTGGAGATATCATCTGAAGTCCACAAACATGACCTATTACCCTCTGGTAAACTAACATAACTATGGAAAATCACCATTTTTTGTGGGTAAATCAACTATAAATAGCCATTTTCAATAGCAAACTGTTAGTTTACCAGAGGGTAATGTGTGTGTGTATACGTTTTTAGCCATAGTTCCAGAGGAATCTTCGAACTGGCGGGCTGAATCACCACGGCAATAATACTAAAAATAAGCCCACTTGCCCGTTACGTATCCCATCCAACTGCGTGTATATGTACAAGCTGCAGTTACATAACAGTCAACGAGGTTGATTTCATCCATTTAATAGCTATAGCAAGGCTATAGCAGTTATATATTCAGGTCACCATGTTCATCCATTTTCCAGAGCTATGGTACAAAACTTCAATAAGGAATCCATGGCTTTTTCACATCCATGCTAGTTTACCCGACTGAGTCATCTCATGAAAATCGTCCCCATACGTCTTCATATTTCTTCATATACCCTCTGGTACTTTAACGTAGCTATGGAAAATCACCATTTTTGATGGGAAAATCCACTCTAAATGGGCATTTTCAATAGCTATGTTAAATAACCAGAGGGTATGTCACCACGATTTTTTCCCATTGCCCATGTTTTTTTAAAACCCTGCCATGGCTCCGTGGCGAAGAGGGCAATGTTGCCACTCAGCAGCTGCCACGTACAGGTGACCAAGTCCTCCACGGCAAACATCGTGATTTTTCATGGCTATGGAACAAGAAAATAAAAATCATAGATCTAGAGGCTTAAAAATAAAGGGTTTTAACCATGTTTTGTTTTTTTTGTGATTTAATGGGAACATATCAATCATTTATAGAGTATTATTGGGTCTTCACCATGATTTATAATGGTTAAACCATCATTTTATGGTCAACCTTTGATAGTCCACGAGCAGCTATGGCTATTTTCCAGTTATAAAAAACTACAGGAGTAGTTTCTACCTATCCAAGATTGGGAATGATTTTAACCATGGTTTGACCATCAAACATATGGGGATATTCGTAGTTTATCATTTTTCCACATTTACGATGTGTGGTAGAAAAAACGGTCATGATCATGATGATGATTTGTAAACATATCTATATAATGATCATAATTATATATAATCATCATAGCGATCAGAATCCAAAGAAAACAAAGATAACATGGGTGTGTTCTTACTACTTAAAACAGGTTTTCGTCAAAGACGCGGAAATCAAATATCGTCAGACATGATCATTTTTACCCAGCCGAAGTGTCAAGAATGGGGGCTGAATCACGGTCCCATATCACCAATCTTTATACGCGTATGCCATTACAGAGTCTGTAGAAGAAACAAGAGTATGTACTTAAATTATCAATTGTAAATCAAGTACCGAAAAGTATCACAATTAATGATATTGATGATTATTAAAGATTTATAAAGTAAAACCTCAAAATTATGCACCTGAATCAAAAACAAGCGGGAATTTTATGATAAATATTGGGTCCATCCTAGAATTTATAGCCGAAAACAAATCCAACAGAGCCCTGGAGCATACCTCATGCCATGGAAGGAGCGTTTGTGAAGGGATTCTTTTCATATCTTTTCATTGGAGGTGTTGGACTTTGCGTATGCTCCAAAGAAATGCTCTGAAAGATATAATAGGTATTCGATGTATAAATATGTAATAACAGGAATATATATATATATTATAAATAATAATAAATAATAATAATAAATAATAAAGTAGAATCATATTATATTTAGTGGTTGGGAAACTCAACTCGTAGCTCCAAGTGGCTCCCCATGGCTGAGGACCCAGTGGACCCAGTGGTCTCCTGATTGATACTCTGGCTTACCTGACCGCATCGGAAATGGTGAAGAAACGAGTCGTCAACCGGCTTTCATCCGGTTGAATCATCGGAAAGAGACCAATGATATCATTCAGCGTAAGTCATCGGAAATGATCCAATGATATCCAATGATCCTTCAAGAATTGAATATTGAAACTGCAATATTCAAAACTGACGAGGAAACGTTGTTCTTTTGAGTCACCGCAGGCTCCTCACAAGAGCTTTATTTGCCCTAGCGATGTCTATACTTTGCCAGCGAACACCCTGGAAAAATGGCATGGTTCCATCTCAGTGGTCACGCCCTACACTTGGGTATGTGGTCTAATCCCTTATCTCTATTACTAAACCTCCCCTGAATAATAAAAACTACCCCAGATTGTTTGTTTTGGGAAATTTCAGATTGGCCAATTTAACTTTTAATTGACACCCTTCGGAAAACAATTAAAAGATCAAGGATGCCAAGGTCCAATTGAAGGTTCTACCCCCTAAATAATAAAAGCTAGCTAGCCCCGGAGTCTTTTTTATTAGAGTCCGTTTGTTCAAATCGAAAATTTTAGTTTTTGTTTTAATTAAGATTTTAAATTTACTGTAATATTGAGGGAAAACTTCGAAATTCCATTTTTTGGCAATTATTTTAATTAGATTTGAAAAGGGGATTTTATTGATTTTGAAATCGACAATTTTAGTTTTTTAATTAAGGTATTTAATTTAATATTAGGAGCCAGCTTCTCCCCCAAATATCAAATACCCCCTAATTAATAATAAAAACTACCCCTACGTTTTATTATTTGGGGGGAGGGGGGACGTTTTAATATGTTTTAATATTAGGATGAAGGGATTATTCACTCGCAACTCAGATTTCATGACGGATGAATCCCTTCACCCACAGGCAATGGACCGTTTCTCATCTGCACCGTGAGCATATCTCCCTGCAGTCCCTGCAGTGGAGCATCCACCCCCAAGTGGATCTATCCAATTATTGGGCTCCTCTGCCGGAGGTACGTCATGTGATCGTGGGACGGGATTAAAAGCCATTTAGGCATATGGTTAAAACATGTTATTATCCCGGATTCTTGTTGGTTGTAATTTCATAATTTATAACCCCACTTTGGTTGGTCAAACAAAAATGAACCTGAAACATATAGCACCCCCCCCAAGACGTTAAAAGAAAATAAACTACTTATCAATTTCAAGGGTTCTTAATTTTCTTGGGGTGCTAGCCATATGAGAATCGCATTAATCCCATCCCCCTGATGATTCTTCAATACACCGCCTTCAAAATGAACAGATTCAATCAAGGCTTCGATTGGGGGTTAATAGGGTGCCGTTGATATTATAGTGGAAATTCATGTGAACATATCTATATGATTTTATATGCACATATGTATCATTTACATGTGTATATATATATATATAAATACAGTATATATAGTATTCCCAGTTCAAGATGGCTGGTTCAGCCACTTTCCGGCGAAATCACACCGCCCAGATACCATATAGAAGAGCGCTATGACACACAGCAAGGGTCCCGTCAGGCCCAACGCAATGCCCAGATTAGCTTCTGCTGCTTCCCGCTTTAGGCTGCTCAAATAGTCCTGGATTTTTTTTGCAGAGAACGTGGGTTTTTGTCTAAGCGGCTGAACTGGCTGAACCAACAAAAAAATGCATTTTGACATAGATTATTGACAAACAAACATGGAGGCTTGACAAAACTAGAGGTTTAACTAACAATAATGGAGGTTTAACCAATCAACATGGATCAAACTGGAAAATGTGGGATGCCCAAAAACTGCAATTCAACTGGCGGAAATGATGGTAAACAACTGGAATTTGTGGTTATCACATTTTCAGACAAATCCAGATCCAGTTAATAACCCCACAGGCCAACGAAGGTGAGTCTGCCACATGGGAAATCATTGCGAAGTCTGTGATACCCTAGCTCTGCCAAACAAGAAACATATGTTTTGGCGGCTCTTTGGTATATAGTTGTTATTCTTTAAAAACACACAGACAATGATATGTGTGTGTATGTATGTGTATATCCAAGTACCCCTCCGGCCCGGCACCCATCAGCCGGTTCCTCAAGCCGATCTGTGTTATTGCTCAAGATCTGCACCTCAATGACTGGGCCAGTCCGATGGCTACCGGTTAAAAACATACCTGTAGTGATTCTGAATGACCAAAAGGTTTGACAATTGTGATTGAAACCTAGAGTTGCCACTATTTTTCGGCATTGGGTTTTACTATTATATGTATGTATATCTATATATATATATATATATATTACAGTACATTTTATAGTCATATAATATACATATTATGTACTTTTGTAGTCAGTACAAATCATATCTATTTGCGGAAGGGCTGTTTCTTTTTAAAGTTTTGCAAACTGCAGAACGACATTCAACATTTGGGTTGGATCATCGTGGCTGCGACAAATCATGAGCCAAGCCGCTGCATCAGGATCTTGTCGGTCCTTTGACAATTGGTGTTGTCAACCAATATGGGTGATTGGTTGAATAGGAATTAGAAAAAAACTTTGGTACCCAAACATGGCCATTGAACATCCAGTACTATTGGTGTAACAAAGAATCATCTATAATATTCTATAATCATCTATACATGGGGGATGTTTGATTGACATACATTGCAACCAAAGGGTAACGGTTGAAAACCAAGCGTTCCGATGGAAGTCAAACTGGCCATGCCAGGAATGCCTACCCTCTAGGAGCCCCCCTAAACGGTAGTCCCTACCGGGCACCCCGGCGTCCTGCTGTAAATAAGCTGATGGCCCACGAGTTTCATGCCGCACCATTCTCTTACTTGGCTCCTTGGTGGAAAAAGAAGATGGTCATCTGCTGAATGGTCTATTGGCTCGACAATAACTGAAGCAATGGTCACAGGTCACTTGTGCTGTCCATCTTCAAATGGTGACTTCGATTGTTTTTAGCTGTTGCATATGTACCACAACTGGCCGCGAGGCGAAGAGGGACATCCCATAAGTAGAACCACAGCATGACCGAATGTGACCGATATCTCTCCGCAAATTTTGGTGATCTTCATTCCAGCCAGGTGGCCGTGGGAAAATCCCAAACCTCACCATTGGCACTCCTGAGCACAAACTACGTGGGGGTTCACCCCAGGTGGCTAGGTGGCTAGAATGGAGTTACAACTGGGAAAAAACGACCTGCTAAAAAACGGCTTTGTACTGGAGTAATATCCCACTTATTCTTCCCGCGGTGAAGCACCAAGGACTGTAAACTACTGATTTTCAGCTGGGATCATCACCATTACGTGACTCGGTTCGTCATGCATTCTGGCCCAGTGTCAGATGCAGGGCATGTGTTGCTGCCTCTGCAGTCGCCAGCAGCCAGCATGGCCATAGTTTCACCTCGTGGTGATGAAGGCTGGACGAAAAAACGATGGATTGGTTTCTGAACGGGAAATCTGCAGGACACCATTCGAGTTGCCCACTTCTTTCCCCCATTGACACACACACACACATATATATATATAGATATATATGTATTAATATTATAAGAGTTTCCTGTAAATGTTCCCTTCAACCAATCCATTGAACTAAGGCAATCGGATGTTGGTTTCAGCGGTGGATTCGCTGGATATCACCCCCAAAGATGTGTGTTTTTACCCATCTATGTATGCACACATTCTTATCATGTTCGCGAGGCAAGCCGCTTGCTGGCAGAAACACCCCTACATCCCAGCATGGTGGTCGCGGTGGTCAAAATCATCGGCAGAACTGATCAGGGATGGTGAAAACCTTTGGGCCCAAGTGAAGATCCCAAATTCTCATGCTACAAGCACCGTACTAAGTCACGGCGGGAAAAGTCACATCATCCCCATGGCACAGCGGCATACAGCGGCGATACAGAAAAGTCACATCAGGGAGTGGAAAGTCACATCAGGGAAGAAAAATCACCATGGCACAGCCTGTTTCATCAGAATGATACATGTACCTAAAAGTGGCCGAAGCATTGACAGGTTCATATTTGTAGAGAATCCTAATGGAATGATTGGAACACAGCCGATACCCATATAACCTCCTCAGATTCAAATCCTACTGGTACAGCGGCCATTTGGCACATACAATCATATATAATCATATAATCTGTGAAGGAAAATACCATGGCACAACATGTTTACATGTGCACGTTATATACACAGAAAGTAGCCAAAGTATTGCGCACAGCGAAAGAATCTCATCAAATCTATCACCCATAGGAGTTGCATTTTTTTCTCGGCGCCCCTGGTCTACTTCGGCTAGTAATACGACTTAAACGCTAGCGCTAGTAAATAATGTTGGCATACGTAATATCGAATAATCATTCTGTCCACAATAAGGATCCCCCAATTATAGGTGTGTGTTCACCAACCCAACTGTAGACTGTAGTGACTGTAGATACAGTATCAGTATATCTACCATTAATCCAAAAGTTGGCCTAGTTACAGCACAGTATAGATATTTATACAGCCACCAGTTAACGAACTGCGGCACCACCTTGAACCAATGACCACCAAATCATCATTGATGATATACCCATGATTCCCATTTGCTTAAATCATACGCGAAATGCCCGTAGTCCTCATAGTTTGTTGGTTTTTCATAGCCATGATTTCCTGGTAAAAACCACCAACCAGCTAGTTACTAGTTCATCCATTCATAACCCCTTAAAAAAAATATAAATCAACTGTCCATTGATCCCTTCCGTTCATATTAAACATCCCTCATAGAATGGGGGCTGTTCTATACGAACGGGGAACGGGACTAGTGTCAAATTACCAGTCTTTATAGTAATTTTTGATAGTTAAACCATGAATCCTCCGAATACTATCCTGATAAACTTATATGAATCTCCTATTTTCATGTTTCAGCCATGCGAATCCTCATCAAAGTCCATACAAATCCCATTAGAAAAAACAAAAAAAAAACTAATGTTTGGAGCCGGGTGACCATCACGCACAAGCCCAACTGCCACTTTTTGGGCCTAGGCTTGGTCAGTTTCACCCACCAAAAATAGTGGGGTTGAACAAACCAAATTATGGGGCTTCATGCGGAGATTTCAAGGGGTTTTTGAATAACCAGCAAGCAATGAATGTGTCTGAAGATTGGGTTTACCGGTTTACCCACAGGTGGCTATTGAAAACAATGGGGAAATGATGCTAATCGAGTGGATGCAATGGATGGAACGGAGTAGCCAATTTTCAAACAGATTCAAGGAATAGGAGGTGAGGAGACTAGCGCTGTCAAGCTTTCAACAAGGAGAACATTTACTGCGATATACAACCATCAATATGATGCAATTTGTCCAAAAATTACGGGAGACTCCAAAATGTTGCAAGTTCCTTGGAACGGAAGATCTGGTCCAAGAATCTTGGAATACCAAATGAAAGTTCTGGATGGTCGTGGAAAAGACCTGGACTAAGTGATTCAGATACCTCGAAAGATGCCAGGAAAGGGACCATTGGATGCAATAGATCCCAATCGCATTGGGTTGGGATTACTGTATTGGATTGACCAGTTTTGGCTGGAAGGTATGAAGATGATAACAAAAACATATACAAAAACATCAAAACATGGCTCTACTTTCCAACCATCATCCACGATCACCTTGCGGCTCTAACGGTCGCCCATTCAGCCAACAAAAACGTTGCTCCAACATCGTGATCTCAAGCCAAACCCAGGGGCCCCGATATATGAAGACCTGAAACTTTGCAAATGAACGAAACGGTGGGCTGTTCCCACCTTGAGCCAAACAATGGCTGCAATGCCTGGCGGAACTCCCTGACAGCTCGATGGTGGGATGTAAATTCATGCAACTCCACAGCAAAAAACAAATTACTTTGCTTCGTGTGATCCCCACCATGACATTTATACATGTTCTTACTGGCACATCTTCTGGCATTCTATCTGACATATCTTCTGACATTCTATTTGGAATTCTATCTGGCATATCTTCTGGCATCCTATCTGGCAAATCTTCTGGCATTCTATCTGGCATATCTTCTGGCATTCTTTCTGACATATCTTCTGGCATTCTATCTGGCATTCTATCTGGCATATCTTCTGGCATATATTCTGACATATCTTCTGGCATTCTATCTGGCATTCTATCTGGCAT
>Ga0126342_10007193_pt1 | contig 19837 bp, 20 predicted proteins | sample Cyp1metagenome_FD_92528 | JGI IMG/M metagenome (GOLD analysis project Ga0126342, IMG submission 92528) | Coral microbial communities from Lord Howe Island, Old Settlement Bay, Australia - Cyphastrea 1 metagenome | ecosystem: Host-associated > Invertebrates > Cnidaria > Coral ... | reverse complement strand
TGGAACACAGTGGAACACAGTGGAACAGCAGGATTTCCACATCGTCCAAGGGCGACTGCAATGAAGGGATGAAGAGCATGCCGCAGGAAGGAATCAGAAGGAATCCCATATCGCAACGCCTATTGCAACTCTGTCCTCTATGAGGCGTTGATTCCGTTCATCCAATTCTTGGACAGTTCTTTCTGCGAGTTGCAGGTCCTCACCAGCAAATTCCGACTAACCTTTTTCATCCTTTTTCACTTGTGAGTTGGTGCCAGACCACCTCCATGTTCTCAAGTCATCTCAAGTATTGATACATCAGCTGTTAGTTTCAGACCGTGAGCCTACGGCAGTCCACACTAAGACACACTGCAACAAGTGCAGCTTCATGCAGCTGTCGAAGCCTAGACACCTGCGGGGTGATGACATCTCTCAAATCGCCCTCCAGAAGCATAGATGCACATCCTCCAATTCCCATCAGTCCCATCACACAAAACTACCCGGCGCATCGGCTGGAGCGGGAGTCAAGAGAAACAAACGATCAAAATCAAGCCGTTCAACCCTCACAACATCTCACAACATGAACTGCATCACGTGAGTTGCAACCACATCTATCGCTCAAATTGGGGACTCTAAGGTAATGAACTCCCAAGATCTCTAAAGTCAAAAGCTTAAGAATGCCATAGGCATCAGCCGATATCAGCCATGTCTAAAACCTTGGAACAAAACTTCCCAAGCACAAAACCTGTTAGGTTCTCCTGCCAATTCTGCTGGGCAGCGGATGTCAGTCAATCGGCAAAGGGTGGAAACCTTCTGGAACCAGAAGTCTTTGAGACAGTGCCTTCAGTATAGTTGCGCTGAATACGCGGAAAGAAGTGCATTCATATCAGACCAATCAAAGCCAGAATGATTCTCAGCTAAATTCTTTGCCGCAAAGTCACATGTGAAAAAAATGCACGGTTTTCATACATTTTCATAAAATGTTTAGTTCATGTTAGTTCCAGGTTGTAGCCTAGGGACACGTGAGCCTTGAATCCACAGTGCAGCGTCTTGAGAACTCCGTCCTCGCCGAAGCAAATGACGCAAGGCACGAGAGCGCCCAGGTTGCCGCTTTGCAAAATGCGAGAACCAGGCAGTGCAGGGAGCTGCCCAGGCAACCCAGGCGGCCTCCAAAGCAAGACTTCGATAAATTCGACGGTTCCTTCCCAAATCGTCCAAATCTAGTTTAAGATGCTTAAGGTGCACGTGGTGTAAATCACCGAATATAAGTCTTCACTCAAATCAACTCAAATAATGCAAAGCGGTTTTTGCATACTTATCATACTAGTATACTGCGTGTCTTCACTTCCGTGTCATTCAAAACCCCCGCTAGCAGCAGCTTCCATCTTCACAATCATACTAAACGTACTAAACGTACTAAACATAGGACATCATAGGACATCATAGGACATCATAGGACAACATAGGACAACTTGCAAATTGAATCCACCTGTAGCCCTTTCTTTACACACCTCTTTGGCGGCGATGAAGTCGGGGACTTGGGAGGCAGCAAGGCCTTGATGCCCGCATCGCCCAAGTGCGACATGAGGAAATCATGGCCGAAGATGCGCCTGGCAGGTTTGGGCCTTAATTTTTCGGAACTGGGCCCTAATAATTCTAATGTGCATTACATGTGCATTACATGTGCATTACATGTGCATTACATGTGCATTACATGTGCATTACATGTGCATTGCATCTGCATAGACTAGAAATGACATACAACTTAGTTGGCCAGCATACAAGACACAAACATGTACATACGTAAGGTACGAGTATCTCGTTCCAACAATCATGTTTATGATGCTGATCCGATTGTTCCCGGCTCGGTCTTCAAACACTCACCCTGGCACAGCTCCATCTGGGAAACGGCATGTCATTGGACAGCTACTGTCTCTACATGTCTCTACTGTCTTGTCTCATTATGTCTCATTCACCCTTCATGTGAACTGCAGATCTGTCCAATGGCACCTGTGCAACTTGCATGCCAGCTGACTCCAAGAGGTACTACTACGGGCGTAGTTCTCCAAGCAGCTTCGATGATATGAACATCCACCTGGTCTTGGCAGGAGGTTCACCAGAGCCTTTCGTAAGGCCAGTTACTGACAACAGTTCTTATGCAGACTAGGCGCTCAGATGCGCTAAGCATTGTTGAAGGTCATCAAGAAACTGATGGTCACAAAAGTCCAAAAGATTCTAAAAGATTCTAAAAGATTCTAAAAGCAAGACACACTTCGCGGTGATCTCTGCGTCATGCTTGATGCAAATGCAGCAGTCTGGTCTGCGCTCTGGTCTTCGCACGGCATGCTTTGGCCGGGGTCCCGAGACCTGCGGACAATTTGACTACGCATCCCCAACTGCCCCGTATGCTCTGTTTGGAGCTACCACTCCCGCATCAGCTTCTTTTCTAAGGGATACGTGATGATATATGCCTCCTTCGCATATGAGAAGCTTTCGAACCTTTTTCCAAAGTCCCACTTACAACTCCAGCACTGTAACTTTGAACATGATTTAGTGTAGAATGCTGAGGACCACATGAGACGCAGAATGTCCAGATACAAGTACTTGTTCGTTTTCTGGTGAGCGGACTGACTAAGCCAACTGTGAGACTCAATCATCAAGTATCAAGCATCTTTAAGCCTTCAGCATTCAGTTCGGATCAGGATGGTATCGAAAGATTCCAAAGCATCTTGTCCAAATTGAACTCTTCATGAGTCACTGAGTCACACTAACCAAAGGCGCCTCCTGGCGCTGTACATTTTGCAGAAAGTCATCCAATGATGGCAGCAAAGCTCGCATGGCAGATATCTCAGCTTGTGGAGAGACCTGGCCCCGGAGACCATGTCATCCTATGTCTGCTGGCTTTGGAACGGTTTGGAACTTGCCAGGCCTGCAACATTTTGTGAAGTGGCTCCAAAACCTAGGCACAGCCCCGCAAGATTTGGTACGGAGTTTGCCTTTGTCACTAAACTCGCTAAACCTCTGGTGTTGGTGGATACGAACTGCACAAAAGGCATAAGCCATGGAAAGTCCGTTAGCAACTCAAGCAGTCATTAATTCATAAATGTGTAAACATTGATAAACGATTGAAGGCTTGAAGACGGCAGAATGACAAGAGTTCAAGCTCAGCAACACTGATCAACTGTCCATGAAAAAGATCCAGGTCCTTTTCAAACTCTTTGCGGTCGCTCCGACTAACCAGCTCGTGGACCAGTCTCTCTTCCAGGCATCTGGCACCACGGAGAAGGGATGTCGTTCTCAAAAATATTGCATCCAAAGATTTCCGAAGTAGGAATTTTCAACTTCTGATTAACTTCTGATGGCTTTTGGTGGAACGAAATATTTATTTGCTCTGCTTGCTGTAGCTTCCATGTCTGACAAAATCTGTGCAGTCCTTCGATGCTCCAGCCTTATGACTGCCCTGAAGCTTGCACAAAGCTCCCCAAACTCCTGCATCGTCGGACACTTGGAGCTGTGCTGAGCTGGTCACAGAAGTCAAACAACTGAACCTCTGTCCGACTATGTCCAGTTCCTTTGATGCAGTCTGAGCCACAGTCAGCTACAAAGATCTACAAAGGAGAGCACAACCGTACAATGCCGTACATAGATTCACCACGATTCACCCCTTCGCTCAAAAAATATTTTCGAAAATCCGTTGACGTGTCTGGAAGTGCAGCTGCAGCATCTGTTCTAGCAGTGGAACATATGCAACAATGATGCAACAATGCAACATAATGTAGACAATTGAGCAGCCAAAATCCACATCCATCACCAAAAGGATGATCTGAGATGAACGACCTTGACGAATGACATGGAATGCTGTGTGAACCGAACAAACCCTATGTAAATCTATGTAAATCTATGTAATATATTGTAATATATTGTAATATAGTTGTTGTATGTTGTTGTTCCCTTATTGCAATGTCCATTTCCTTTGACCACTGAGTTCCACCCTTTCGCACCTGAGTTTTGCTGTCCTCAGGCCTCAAGCTGCGGTCCCTGGGATCTCCATTTCATGTTCCGTGATGTTCCGTGGATAAGGGTAGCATCTTTTCCTTCCAACCTTCGCAACTTTACCCTTTGGGAAAGACTGACTGGATCATCTTCTGCCGTAAATGTTCATTTATTATCAACGCAATATCAACGCTGTTTCTCATGACAAGACACACACACACACACAGCAAATGATGTATGATACACCGTATCACACAGTTATAGTTATCAAGTTATCGACTCTTTACCCAACCCGGTCAGCCTTAATAATCGCAACGACTTGTCCCTTGGCACTAGGATATCGTAGTGACCCGGTTTCAGCAGCAGGAAAATCTCCTCGGAGCAAGGCAATGCCCTTGAATCCATTGATAAATGGACACCAAGATGCACCAACTGCATTCACAACCTTCCTGCTTCCAGTGGGAGGGAAGATTCATTTGATTCTTCGCAACATTTTTCAGTCCGATTTCTTACAAAGATGGCATGGCACTGATTTGCCAAACAGAACAATCAACAGTTTTGCAGTTTGCAAGGCAATTCGAGATATTTTAGGCATTTGATGAGTGATGGGCATAGGACCATGGAGGACCATGGAGGACCAACACGACTCGACATTCGACGCCCAGGTGCTGGCATCGAGGAGGGTGCAGCAGCTGCCAGCTGGGCAGCTGTAGGAACACAGCGAGCATCGGATGATCGACTGGGGACATGCTGCTCCTCCCGGAATGCAGTTCAGGGAAAATAGGGAAGCAATGGGAAACAAATCTCATAGATTCTCATAGGAACTATCTGGAACATTCTGGAACTATTTGGAAGTAGAAACTACTGTGTTGGAATTTGAAGGATTGTGATAGACCATCCTGGAACATCCTATATACAATGCCGTTCAAAGCTCTGATTCTATGAATTGACTCCAACTGTCAATGACTGGAACATCAACAGACTTCAAGCTGGCTTGAATCGTCAGGCCCCCAACATCACTAGCTATCGCAAAGTGCCACGTCAATGCCTCCAATTCATTCATATTTTTGTTGCCTGTCCCAAGAGTAAATGAGTGATATTGATTGATGGTGAAAAATGGTGAAACATGGTGAAAAATGGCGAAAATATGTGAAGTGGATGAAGTGGACAGTGAAGGTACAGTTCTTGTGCACTGTGGATGTTGCCGATGAGTCCATGTTGCACTTGGACGCACTTGTTTTGCACACAGCACTCCTGGCCATAGTCGACAAAGGTACAGCGGGCTGTCTCACGGTCGACCATGCATATACGTACCACTGTCTGCAAGACTCGTGGGCACACCCATTGCACATGATCCGCTGCATCCTCACAAGGTCAAGTTTGCATTGTTCTGGTGACTTGCTCACTTAACACAGTTTAGAGCTCATCTGGAAGAATAGCTCTCAGGAAATTGGCATAGACCCTGACAAGAACGCCTTCGACAAGTGAACATGCAGAACTGGGAGGCTTGTGAAAATTGAATCTTCAACGCTCTAGGACGCTCTAGAACAACGTTGCTATGACCTGAACAACTCAGCAGTTCAACGCTGTGTTTTTGATGTGTCCTTCTGCATGGAAGAAATGTGCTGCTGGCAGTACTCTTCGATGTTCACAGCTCCAGAAATCGCCAAGGCCCAGCTCTCTAAGGTCAACGCATTGGATACCGCACCGGCACCTGCGGCACCTGCGGCACCTGCGGCACCTGCGGCACCTGCGGCACCTGTGACAGGGCCGACTATCGGGTCTTTTGCATGGAGACGGACGTAGTTGGCCACCAATTGGCGAAGGCCTTGCGGCCACAAGTTGGCCAAGAAATGCCAAGATGCCGAGAAATGCCGAGAAGCATTCCGAAGTGTCTCAAATTTGTAGCAGAGAACTGTCAACTCTCAAAACCGGAGGAAACTTTTTCTAACAGAGTGAGCCAGCCAAGAAGCAATAAACAAACGCGTAATCCACGTCTCTGCGGTTGAATTCAGCTGCCAAGCGTTGCAAAAGAGCCCTGACCGAAGTATCATCTGCGCACTTTTGCCGCTGCATTTGCCAGCATTTCAACCGACTTCGGCACAACTGAGCCTCTTGGAAGGCAAATGTGCAAAAGGCTGTCTGCGCAAAGAAATTTGGCTGATTATGGCTGATTAATGTATGCCATATCTGAGTCTTAGCATGTCTTAGCTACTGTCCATGATTCGAGTCATTCGAGAGTTTGCTTCTGAAGGGGAACGGTTACAAGGTACAACTGCCGGGACCAGGCGGTGCAACCAGTTGGTCCAGTCTGTCCTCCTTGCCACTGTGTAATTTGTTTGCCAAAGTTTGTAGCGGCTGCTGCAGTCCCAGAGCCAAGCAATGCTCGAGCCAAGCAAAAAGCACAGCTCTATAGTAGCAGTTGCCTTAGGCATGAGAGCTTGCACGGACTTGATGATGACGATGATGATCATTATCATTATATATTACTATATTATTGTGATGATGCTCTTTGGGAGCTCCTTAGCAACAGCATTGCAGCCGCGAAACCATCACCTCGAACGGGGCGCCAAGCTTGGAAGCTGGCCGCCAAACTGGCGAACTGCTGCTGCAGGTTTGCGTTGTGAGGGAACTGCTCCTGGCTTTTGTCAAATGTGTGAAACAAATCAAAACACCTAACAACTCATGGTGGTCTGCGAATTCTCATCTGGCACCATTGATTTTTTGCCTCTTCTTTATTTAGCCAGTATCTTCTATCAGCACCAACACGCACCAACAGTGCTCTTCTCATGTGGGTGCACTGCAACGCGTACAAACATATTTTATTTCTGTTGTACGTAATCAGACGTAATCATTTCTTCAGTAGCAGTTTAGCAATCTCGTCTCACAACGCCTGCAAGCTCTCAATGGGAAGCAGCTGCAGAACGTTCGCCTTCGCAACATCCCATCTCCCGGAATTGCGCACATCATCTTCTCATGTTTTCTCTTGACATTTGCATCATGTATGACATTGTATGACTGTATTATCGCCATGTCATGAACTTGGAATCCACATCTAAATTCCCCACCTGTGGTGTCTCAAACTCATCAGGGATCTCCTCTGGCAATTCCTCGGGAATTTCTTGTCCAACACGAACCTGCACGCCAGTGACCTGTGCCAGGGATGGTGTGCAGTTGGCAAACGCTCTGCACATGTCTGCATTTGTACTCAAAGACATCAGCCTGTCGCTGCGGTGAATCACATTCAAATCTGTCTGAATCAACGACCCTCTTCTGGCTTTGCACCAGCTGTGGGAAGAGTTCGAGCTAAGCCACTTTTACAGTTTGTATAATCAATCTCATAGCATGTTAGAGTCCAACAGGCAGCAAACTTCCCACGACCAACAGTAACCAGCGGCGCTAGGTAAAGAAGAAGATCACGAACAGCTCCGCATCTTTCAGAACATTTCAGAACAATGCTTAGTCGGCTTAGTCTGTCCGTCTGTCCATGTCTCCCATGTCTCTCACATTCTCCCACCTGGATTCCACCCCATGAAATTGACTGTGACAAACGCTGCGCAGGCCATTGAGTAACCACAGACATGCTGGCGAAGTTCGGATTTCTATACAAACCATGAGGAGTCTTTAACTTTACAGCAGTTGCAATATTTTGCGGTTCTATTCAGTTGTTGGTGGTCTGCGACTGATTCCAAAATATTGCAAAGACTTGCAAAGCCCGTTTGGTTTTATGTTCTTGTTCCAATTCCCCAGCAATGGAGCTGACTTCATTCCAAAAGTGTCTTGAACGAATGGAAGAACTCTTGAGATAAAAACACTCCGAGCAGGTTCCAGCACCACCCTGTTATGGGCTGTGAACACAACCAAATCCGCCCTCATGCGGAATCCCATAAACAAACAGTTGCATACTTAGTTTTTTTGTTGCGTCCTGCATGCGAAATCGCTGTCAAGACAAACTTTGCCTCTACTGCCCTGAAGTTGAAGTAGTCGCAGGCTGAGCAGTCCACACAAGTAATACAGCCCAATAGCCTGTGCTGCCAACCACTGCTATGTCTGTAGACTTGCACTTAACCAACCAACTCTGTTTCTCATTTCCCAGTTTGCCGTGTTCTGCCTTAACCTTATCTTGTATTGTTTTGATTTTGTTTCGCGTGTGTTCTCCCCATGGATTACAAGTGATAGAAATTGATAGAAGCCCTGAGGAATCTGAAGATATTTCGTCAGGACTTTTTGAAGCTATCTGCCCACCACCTCGGTCTTTCTCCTGTCTCAGATCGCGGAGAGACGACACCGCACACTGCGGAGAGAGTCTTTGGTAAACGCCGATTGTCGACAGCATTCGTCAGGAACCGTTGGCCGGGACACCTGTATCGATTTGTATCGATTTGTATCGATTTGTATCATTCTGATTCTAGGCAAATCTAGGCACGGCTTCAAATGAATCAAAGTTTTGCAGTTGAATCAAATGCATTCAAATGCTGCACAATCTGAAATCGTTGAAATCAAAGGATAGCATCTTGCCACTTGGTTCTGTGGCTGTGGGGTTCCGGTTTACACCGCCTCATTCCCCAGTTTCCCTCGCTCATGCTGAACTCACTGATGGCATCGGCACATCAATTGGCCAGTCGATGTCCAACACCACAGGCCGCTTAGCCAACCTTGGCATCTGATGACATCCCAAATCGTGCTATTTAATGCTATTTCTGCATCGCATGCAAACCGATGCTGGATACTGTTGGTGTCGCCTCTCACAACTTAGACTCTAATCAGAATCCTACAATATCCTACAAGTCTCTGGGCTAATATGATCAATGATGATCAATGATGATCAATGATGATCCATGCATATCAATGCGGTGTTCATTCCAGCCGTGAAACGCTTTGAATGCCCACGGATTAGCGCTGACCGACAGGTCATAGCCGTTGATGGCCATCACAACCTCAGGTGGTCTGTCGATTTTGAAGCTCTGAAATTCCATCGAAAGAGTAGCCGCATGATTGTTCAGGGTCGTTGAATTTCACACAAATGTCAAAAGAAAACAAGATAAAACAAGGTCTACAGAGTCTATGCAGCTTGCACTTCCTTTTAGGAGCCCTCAAATTCAAATCATTTGCAGAGACCATCATCCGGGCTTCAGTAACCATCAGTAACCCCTTTGCCCCCGCAGAAACTCGTTCCACCTCCACCAAGGGACGCCTCCTATAGGCACTTTTGGAGCTTTCCTTGCTGCCAAAGTGCCGTCCCGCACCTGTTGCAGATTCCATTGTTAAGTCATGTTACATTAATGTTACTTCCACCGACACCTGAAACCTGACTCTTTGGATCAGGATGAGATATCACTGTGATTCATGTGGAGGGGTTACTCAACAGCCTAGTTTACTTGCATCAACTGTAGTCAACTGTAGTCATGAGACTGTGATGATCACTGATGCGATGAGTGCATACGTGAGCTCTTGGCACCTCCAGAATCCATGGTGGTACATCTCGAGACAGTCGGACGCCTAGGAGGCCTTCATCTCTGAAGGTGTAGCGAACCTGGGACCAGTGGCTCCAACATCTACACCATATCCACACCATATTTGCAGATCTTCATTCTTCATTACAGCTTGGCGGCTTGGCTGGTATCAGTTGGTATCAGCTCGTCATGTCCACCAGCTCCAATCCCAGAAGGCACACCCTTCGCAGTTTTTTGCACAATGACACAACACAATAACTATCGTTCATCCGTAACATACCACACCTGTTTGTTTGACCAATTGCTTGGCCCAGCCAAGCAGCAATGCCCTTCTTCGGCGGTTTGCTCAGGTTCTCCTTCGACAAAGGAGCCACTGAATTTGCAGCAAAACTCTGCTCTTCTCCAACTAACTCATCATTAGGAACATCTTTTGAATATTCTTTAATTGTACTTTTGCCGTGGGATTTTCTGAACAGTATGTTTTCCATTGTTTTCCTACGGCAACTTAAGTTCTGTCAAGGAGTTAGTTGCCTTGGAAATTTCTTTTGTTCAAAATATGGTCATTGTGCGTGTGTGGTTCAGCATTGATCTACTTGGATCCGCATCCACCACTCCTGCGCCACCTGTCTTGCTGCCAACGCCTGAAGTATCTGAAGTCAAGGTGGTAACATCTTGCCAAATCTTGCCTGTAACAAAGGATGATCAACGGTAGCAAAGGAAAAGACCGGTTTTGTATGGTTTTGTTGCCGTCGTGGCAGAAAAGGCAAGTTTCTCTGCACATTTCACTGTCCACTTCAGGTCAGTGTTTTTCCCTTTGAGGCCTCTGGGGTATCTTCCTCTTCGTCATCCTCCTCGAAAGAGCACTGAATTTGTGGACTTGGGTGGTTTATCGTCACGGTTCCAACACATTGGCTCCATACCAGTGTTGCCCGTCGAAAAAAAAAACAACAAAACAACATCATTCAGAAAAGCAAGCTATCAGGACAGCTGCACAAGGTTCTCGAGGTTCCACCGTTCCACCCTCACCTTGCTGGAAACAGGAGAAGCAGTGCCAGGGCTGGCATAGCTTTGCTCCAAGCGTTTCTCCCCCTCAATGTCGTCGGTGCGAGCCTCACCAGCAAATGAGACAGGAACAGCGCGAGACTCACAAGTGTCAGCCGGAAATCTCGAGGGTGGCAATGACCCAAGTGGATTAACGTGGGTTGACATGCAATCTTCAGATATCTTCAGTCCATCTCATCGACTTCACATCACTTGTAATCCCATGTTCCATGGTTCCATGGAATCCGTTTTGTCTGCCTTCTTTCTCGGCTGGGCAGGTAGCTCACTATTGGCGTTGCCCACCCACACAACACTGTCCTGTACTGGTGCAGCATCTGGTGTCGGCAAGTCACGCAAACAGCACTTTTCTTTGAAATCAACTGCCTTGTTGGAGATTGTGGGATGACACAGTAGAGGTCTGCTGGCACGACTTCACAGTCTAGATAGTATTGGAAAACTGCTGCAAAGGCCCGTGCAAAATACATCATCCGATCTGGTTCCAGAGATGTTCGAAATAGTCTTACAAACTGGGCAGATTCCACTACTCTGCTACGTATTGGTATAAGACATGCCGCTGCATCTCATTTGGAAACAAGCTCCTTCAACTGTGCAGTGTGCCGCCGCCAGGCTTCACCATCTTTGTTTTTCAGAGCCTCTAAGGCCAATTCACCAAGAGCTTCGTCCTGGCGACAGTCTCCAGAAATTGATATGAAAAATATGAAAACTGATTAAACCAGTTTTATCCAGTTTCAAGATATTTCAAGGGTTTGTTCATCGTCAATGTTCGGTTTTTTTGCTATGCCCTACCAGTGTTTTGCTAAGCCGCTAAGCAGTCATTCCCAGGAACATAGCAATCAGGCTCGCAAGTTTGTGATCTCTCGAATTTGCCATGGCAGGCGATCTTTTCTGCTTCAAACAAGACTTGCCTTGGCTAGGGACTTGGGCTCTTTTTCTTGCTCTTTCTGGGCCTGAAGCCAAGAATCATATCATCATAATTCATCATATATAAATGTAGTGAATTCATGTGAATTCTGTTGCATCTGCCATGTTGGAAGTACTGCATACGGTGATCATCTGTGACCAGTCTTCAGTCATGTGAAAGGCCTCCACTTCCCTTCTCGGGAAAGGGCAGGCTGTGGTACCTGGACCCGAATCTACATCTGCATAAGATGGTATAATCTGCTCCCACTACATGCTACAAAAACAGCCCATTCGAATCTTTTAGATTTTAGATTCATCTCAAAAGAAAACTGCAAACTTTGACTGAATTGTAGAGCAAACACTTCCACAAATCAAAAGCAATCGTGGACACAGAAGGCCTGCAGGCAACTGCCGTAAGTCCTCTCGCTTCATGCAGTCCATCGGGCTCAGCCTTGCTCCATGGTCAACAGTAAGCTTGAAAAGGTGGACAGATAAACTTCTCGACTACCCACAGTAATTCAACTTGATTCAGGGACCGGACCTAAATTCTTGTTCAAGGATGTTCAAGGTATTAGTATTTGAAGAAAACCGAGACAGCTTGCATTGCCCTTGGTGCCACTTGTATCCCACCCACGCCAGGAAACGAGAGCGCATGGAGCCACTTTCGTTTCGAGGCCACCCAACCAAGGCCTGCAGCCGTCGAACAGCGGGAATCCACTGGTCTGAGCTTCAATGGCAACTAAATGCAACTAATACTCTAGCGGCTCTAGCGGCTATTGTCACTAGCATGGATGATGATGATGATGATGATGATGATGACGACGACGACGGTGTCTGCATGCGTCTATGCATCTCATGACCAAAAACACATGAAAAACAACAGGTCGTGCGCCCAGTGCCATAGTGCCATCGGATGCCATCGGCCTATACAACGACAAGCGTGTTCTCGCCTTGGGGCCTGCCAAAGAAACAACCCTGCAGAAGGAAGGGAGTGCTGGGAGTGCTGGGAGTGCTGGGAGTGCTGTGATTCCAAGACGTGCCTTGAACGGGGGCCGCTGATAGAAAATGTCAGCTGTCCCGAAAAGGTGATAACCTCAAGCGCTTGAGATCGACTCAGAAGGATGTTCAAATGTGTTTCCGTCCTTCCACGCGATGGGATGGGGGGATAGGATTGGCCAGTCATGGATCTGTCGAGCTGTTGATCAATTTGATCACTTCTCGAGTGACTCTCAAACCCTGGGGTCGGACGAGGCTCCAGTGCGCCACAGAGTTCGGCAAGAGGAGGGGCAGCCACCTCCTGGTCAACATGCAACCTTTACAGAAAGATACTGAAAAATACTGAAAGTCAATCAGAACCTATCAGAACCAATAATTTGTTTGCCACTCCACTCAGTCCCAAGAAAAACTCAGAACTTTGCATAAATATGTACTGTATATATACATACATACATACATACATAACATAACATAACATAACATAACATAACATTACATTACATTACATACATACATACATACATACAAACAAACAAACAAACGATATATATATATATATATGATTATATATGTATATAATATACAAACAAACGAACGAGCGAACGAGCGAGCAAGCAAGCAAGCAAACAAACATTATAAAAGTGCATAAATCAGTTCTATCAAAAACCACCAGCATGATTAGAGAGCGCCTGCCACGGTCGCAGTTCTGCCACTTGGCCAGGCTTTGCCGCCTCCTGCGAAGGCTCTCGTTGAATGATCTTGGCCAAAGACGGACGAATCAAATTAATAGTAATTATATGTAATTATATGATATTATATGTAATTATGTGAAATATCACTACTACGGCACGGCTCCAGAACGATCCAATTCCAGCATATTTTAGCCACAAAACAGATCAAAACAGTTTACCTAAATCGATTCTATGGCCCCAGTCGTCCGGCGAAGTGTCTCCCTCCATTTTCCTGTCACCGTCCTCGAGTTTTTGATCCAAGCCAGATGGCCAAGCAGTAGTGAGCAGAAGATCTACACCACCTAAGCTAAACCATAAGAAAAAGCATACCCAGGACGGATGGAAAGTCCAAACTGCACGGAACATGTTTGAAAATCATTGAAAATCAAGGCAGTGTAGTTGGCTCGTCATTGCTTGGCTGTCCTATCTGCCACAAGGATTGCATACCAGATATCCCAGATACCCTCATGTTTGCATACATGAAATATCCTGAAATATCAAGAAATATCCTGAAATATCTGTTTCCTCAATAGAAAGGAAGACCCCGTGATTTATTATGGTACTACGCCATTCATACCAGATCAGCTACCATTACCAAGCCGAACCTCCCCCAGAGAAGATGTAGATTGATTCAGATTGACTCAACTTCGTTGAAGGCACGTTTCCACTTGTCCTCTGCGACCACTCGCCTAGCAAGGCAAACAAGTCGGTTCAGCCAGGGACAACTGTATACTTGCACCCATTAAGCAGAAGAGTTGCCAACAAATATCATCGCATATCAGAAGCACACTATCCTTGAATGTCCAGGAGTTATTCAGCTTCAAAGATCTCCATTACAGCGGTGATCTCGGTTGTTGATTCCAACCTGAGGTTGTTCACAGCCCGAGCTGTGAAAGCCCCTCCAACGAAGTCCACGTCTGGGGTACTGTACCTGGGAGTTCTCAATCTGAACTACATAGCAACTACATGGCAACATATGGCAACTATGCGCTGACCGGATCGCGGAAGTTCGCCGTGTCTCCGCTACTTTTTTCTTTTGTTCCCCACCTGCCAGGTGAGGGTCTCTAGTTTTCAACAGAGGTATTTCTCCTCTTCCTTCTTCCTCTTCTCCTCCTCCTCGTTCTCCTCCTTCGTCCTCGTCCACCTTCTCCGCCTCTTGCTTCTGCCAGCTTGTCAGGACTTTGGGCATGAACGGGTCCGAGCCTTGTGGCGAGGTCCGGATGCAGTGCAGGGCGCCTGGACCCGACCATATCGCCAGCTCCGGATGCTGTGGGGCATGCCAGGAAGAATGTCAGAATAGATGCGAGGTAGAATGCCAGAAAGAATTAGAATGTCAGATAAAATGTCAGAATGATATGTCAGTCAGGGTGGGGATCACTCGAGGTAAAGTAATTTTGACAAGTGTTTGAAACCAAATCCCAAACCTGGCCATGCATCTTGCATGCCTCTCTTCTGGAGAACATAAACACATTCCAAAGTTGGTTCAGTTCTCGTCTTCAAAATCTTTCAAATGTCTCACCGCCCAAGTGAAGCCCAATCCTTGCAGGATCATAGTAGCCAGAAAGAAAAGCCACGCGCAGGCCACAGATCCTGAGACTTCGATAAGAATTCCAGGTAGAGAGGACAAAGTGTGATCAAATTATCCATTTAATTTATAATGATTTATATAAATCCATTCAACAAGCTTCGGCAAACGCAATTAGCTGTGACAAGCTGCGTCTTCACTCCATAGCCGCCCAAGAAGTGCAGATTTTCACACAAGGTACCTGAGAAGTGAGCCATGTCGTCCCGACTTGCGAGAAGCTATCCATCCAGAGGCACGCTTGAAAAATGCACGAAGATACACCTCCCCAGACTCTCGGCGTATTAAAAGCAAAAAAACATGCTATGAACGGTTTGAAGACGCTTGGAACACGCTTGAACCGTGAACAACCAATGTACGGACCCGAGGTGACTCGAGTGTCTGAGCTGCTGACGGCCCAGCGGAGCTGCCTGAAGCAGTGCGGCGTTGCTATCGATGAAGAAAGTCCTCAGCGCGCCACGGGATGCCGTGCCGCGCAGGGCATGCCGACGCCGCATGGAAATTTCAAAGAACGGTTAGATTGATTAGATATGAATCGTAAGTATGAAATGGTATGAATAGGCTGAACAGGTATGACATATGACTCATATGACCACAAAACATATACTCTTGGTTCTTGTCTTTTGCTACATGGCGGCTCTGGTCATGGAATCGTCAGCACTGGGCTCCGTGTTTCTCACTCATACTGTTGTATACTAGCGTCGATGTCATTCATTTGTTTTACGTGGAAGCAAACGTGAATTGCAGCCAATGTCACCAATGTCCTCAAGTCATTAAAATGTCATTAACTCGTTTTCAGTCCAGGTTGCAAACACTCAGTGCATCTCAGTGCAATGAAACCGAGTCATACCGAGTCGCTCGATGGGCGGCTTCTTTTCCCCTCGGAGGTATGCCAACATGCCTCCTGAGAACCACCCCCAGGTCACCCCCATGGCTTCCAGGTGCATCTTGCTCCGCCAACACAATCGAATTACATGGTCGAAGTAGGCAGCTACCAACCCACAAATCAAAGGGTGTACATTTTTTCATTCCAGTGAAATGACAATTAAATCCAGATAAATCATGATAAATCCAGCAACTTCACCCAAACCATGCACTTCTCTCCTTCGGCCTCATCTGGCAGCAAGCGGCCGACGCATAAAAGTGCCTCGCATGTGTAAATGTCCACGCCACGTACATCAAAACGCACTACCCTCCGCTAATAGGATGGACATGGATGGACTATAAGAATCTATATGGTCTATACGGACTATTCACGCTCTGGCAACTTGGCCGTCGTACGTTTTGTAACGTCTTCACTTTGAACCCCAAGAACTCGCCCAAATACCCCTTCTTTGGGCAATTCTCTGTGCTAAATCACGCGTTCAAGTCTTTCAACTTGAAAGATAAAGAAAGCAAACCAATTTCACAATGTCCCAAGTTCATCCAAGTTCAACATCATGCAAATCTCAACCGCAAGGCGTTGCATTTCCAATCTTCTGACAACACATTTTGCCCGCCTCGATACCACCAACTTTGGCTGCTTGGGCCTACGTGGGCATCGTGCGCACCAGCTGGAACACCATCCCACACCCAGCCAATCAGAAAAACATCGGCATACATCGGCCATACATGTTGTGTTCTTTCACCCTGCATGCCAAAGTCCCAACATGTCTTAAGCCAAACAGCATGCTCCTTTGCAGCAAGCGGCCTGTGCTGTCGAAAACAGCTTCTCCTGATTCAGTAATCTGCCAGAAAACAAGAATCACGCTTGAATCGCACTTCAGTTGCACAAAAGGTCTGCGAGTCACACTGCGCCAGTCACACTGCCACAGCACAAGGCATTTTGCAAAGCATTGAAGTTCTCCAAGTCCGAGGTGCTAAGTGACCCCTTGGATCACCTGCTACGAAGAGCTTGTGCGGCTGCGCCTGACCAAATGTTAACAGTGTTAACATGTTTTGATATTCTCCGGCTGTAAGCCTTGTAAGCATGGAATGATTGAAATATGTTTCAGATCCACTAGATTCACCTCAGCCTCTGAGTCAATCAGGATTTGAGTCCACACATAGCATCGTCCGCATAGCTGCCTCCAAGGCCAATTTTTCGGCCACCTTTCGCTTCAGCGCCTCAGTCATGGAGCGGAATGGGACTGGAATGTGAGCTGCGTTGGCGTTGCCTGTAGATTCACTACCTGCTTCATCCTGGTGCTCCTTGGCTCCATGGTGCAACCAAGGAGCTGCCTCTTTTTCTGCCTGACGGAAACCAACGTCATGGTGTGCCAAACTCTGACAGTAGACCAGGATTTGGAGATTTTGGAGTGCTTCCAAGTATCTTTCCAATTGTGGTCTATCTTGCTCTTGCACTTGATGATCTTGATGGAATGTGAATTAAGAAACAAACACAGCTGTTCCAGTGCCAAGCCAAACAACTTGCAGTTTTCGAAGGATTCGCAAAGAAAACAGCCTGCTCCTTCTTCTTCTTGTCTTCTGCCTGATTCCACACAAAATGAACACTTTGTAGAGAGCTATGACTCGTCTCGTCAAAAAATCAGCATTCAACATATTTCAAAAAAGCATGTCTATGCATTTCTCATCATTTCTCCGCTTCTCCTACTTCTGCCAAGGCAGGACTCGATGAGAGGCGGTTTGTGTAGTGTAGCCACAAGTGCAATCTTTACAAATCGTCAATGAGAAAAGTGAGAAAATCCCTCTGCGATTGCTCTGCAGTAGTGGACCGCTAACTGGTTGGAATTAAGCATCAACAAAACATCGCAAAGGGGAACAGGTTCATAGTAGCATGGACACAAACCCCTGCTACCTCCTTCTTGATCCTGTCAAGCTCATGGTATCCTTAGAAATTGTGTGCAATCGGCATCAACATCATCAAATATATATATATATATACATATATATATATACACATTTATTTTTATATTCTATTATATTATAATATATATATATATATATGATACATATATAATACATATATACAGTTGTACGGGAAACGAACGCTTTGTCAACATCCGCTGCATCTCGCTGCTATGTTGTCTTGAAGTGCACCAAGTCATGAAGATTTGCTCGCGACTTCGATTCACTGTGCGTTTGCAGAAGCCGAACAGGGATGAATCAGGGATGAACTACTCGGATGAACAGGGGACATTGACATTGGGTCACCTTGATGAACTCGGATGTGTCCATTTCCGGTCTGCAGCCCAGAAGCTATCCATCATGTAAGCCTAAGTGCACCAGTCCAACGAGACATGATTAAGCATGATTAGGCCTGTTTCTTCATGTTTCTTCTGGACGGTCCAAGAAAGAACAGAGGCGGTCTGGAAACCTCCTGTTAGCCTGGAAGAAAAAAATGTTGCCTCTCAGACCCACATCCAGGTCGCATCTAAGACACTTCTGTGACACTCGAATTGGACCAGTTTTAAATCAATAACACATTTTGTAGCTGCCAGGCAGCATTGTGCTCCCTCTCGGCTGCCCGCTTTCGGGCGCGCTCCCGCGCCTCTTTCCTTTGTGGTTGCAGGGGTGCCCTGGCTAAGATCTCTAAGTGTTAGGATTGAAGATTGAAGTTAGACTTTCATCTTTCAAGATGGCTTTAGAAATGCTTTTGACCTGGGCGACTTAGACTGGCCGACTTTGGTTAAATGGAGGTGTCTAGACTCTAGACAAACTTCATCATCTTCATCACATAATTAGCATAATGAATCATAATGAGCCTTGGGTGAAGAGTGGCTGTGTGCTGCCAAAGCTCATGTCATCCGTCATGACCTGGATGCATCAAGACCAAGTGACACCGAGTGACACCGAGTGACACCAAGTGAGGCGTGCAAGGCGAGGTTGAGATAGGTCCGATAGGTTGAGGGTATGGAGGGGATCTGTGGAGGAAAACCTCCACACCTGAAGAACTAGTGCCTTGTCACTCGATGCAAGTTCCAGCTCTCTGGGATCAAATACCTCTTGAAAGACCTTGATAGCATTCTACAGCCACATCAAGGTAAACAAATGTAAACAATAACCTTCAGACCTCAGTCCAAATCGGATGGGAGTGCGGTGTGAGCTTCCAAGATAAAGTGGTTGACAAGTCGACAAGCCTTTCAATATCTATTAATATGCCATACAAATCCGGCAATATGTGAAATATATTGAAATATGCAAAAGTTTATTGAGCTTTCCATTTTTTTCCTTGTCTTCCTGCAGCGATTGGAACAAAGCATGGTCCCTGCGCCTGGCCTGAAAAAATGCGGTTGCCGCGGGGAGCAAAAGTGGTGCGCAAAATTTAGGATAGGGCCTGTTGGGCTCTCGTGGGCTCTCCAAACTCAGTTGACTTCAATACACGTCAACTGCATGTAAATATAAATAAATCATGCGGAACTTTGAAGAACATAGAAGGCCAGCTCTGTTGCAAAGAAGCGAGCTATAGAAAGCTGCTCGGAATCTGAAAAGTGCTGTGGGTTTGCATTGCATTTATTTTCATTGCACATCTCTGTCTGTGGTATGATTCTTATGTACTCCGAGTTCCTAAATTTGCCACTGATGTCTGGCCCACGGTTTTGTTTGAGCAGAAGCCTTCAAGCAGGAAACGTTGTCTGAGTTGTGCAGCTGAAAGAGAATCGCACTGAACACTGAGGCACTATAGAAGCAACATTGCAGCCGCGGTGCGACTTTTCCGATCGAAGCTCATCAACTTATGGATGATGTCAAAGGCGCTGAGACCGCCAAAACAAAAGACATTCATTCAATATATCAAGTGAGCATAATTGAACCATTTAGCGAAGTATGCTAAAGGCACCACTATAGTTGGAATTTCAATCTCGAGTCTCTGTCTCTCTTGTAGAATGATCCATAACACCACCGCCGCCCCACTTCGTGCAGTAGCGGCCGCCGCTGCACTTGATTCCGTTGAAGAATCCGTTGCGGCATTTGGCCCAGGTCAGGCATTTTTTGCCGTTCTCCTCATTGTCATTCTGCAAGTCATTCTCTTCCTGCATGTTGAGCTCACCATCGGTCGAATCGGCTTCTTGATTCTGACCCTCAATGTCTTTTGCAGACTCTTCCTCGCCTTCTTGCAAGAGGCCCCAAGTGACACAGTAGCGGCTGCCGTGGCAGTTGATGCCGTTGAAAAAGCCGTTGCGGCAACTCACGTACTTCTTGCA
>Ga0126342_10007192_pt1 | contig 19838 bp, 19 predicted proteins | sample Cyp1metagenome_FD_92528 | JGI IMG/M metagenome (GOLD analysis project Ga0126342, IMG submission 92528) | Coral microbial communities from Lord Howe Island, Old Settlement Bay, Australia - Cyphastrea 1 metagenome | ecosystem: Host-associated > Invertebrates > Cnidaria > Coral ... | reverse complement strand
TGTGGTCAACTTAAAAAAAGGAGGAGGTCTCGCAGAATTGCTTTCTGTTTGATGTGGTCAACTTCACAAAATGAGGAAGTCTCGCAGAAGTGCTGCGTTTTTGATGTTGTCAACTTGGAAAAATGAAGAAGTCTCGTAGAATATCCAGGTAGATAGGTAGATCCATATGATAGATAGATCGATAGATAGATAGATCGGTAGACAGGTAGATAGGTAGATAGGTAGATACCTAGATACACAGTTAGATAGACAGATGGGATTGATAGCTAGATAGATAGATGGATAGATAGATAGATAGAGAGATAGCTAGATAGCTAGATAGACAGACAGATAGATAGATAGATAGGTAGGTAGATAGATAGATACATAGACAGATAGAAAGGTAGATAGATAGATAGATAGATAGATACATAGATAGATAGATAGATAGATAAAGAGATAGACAGACAGATAGGCAGAGAGAGAGAGAGTAGGTAGGTAGGTAGGTAGATAATCAGAGAAAGAGAGAAATAGAGAGATAGATAGATAGATAGATAGATACATAGATAGATACATAGATAGATAAGTAGGTAGGTAGGTAGATAGTCAGAGAAAGAGAGAGAAAGAGAGGAGACATTAATTACCTTTCGATCCATCAGTGGCTTCGCTCTGCCATCTGTGATTCACAACAACCAACCTTCCCTATAGGTTTCCTATTTTTGAAACTTCCGCCACCGCCTTGTGCGGTACTACTGGTACTAGATGTCAAGTGTTATGTATAAGAGATGGTGTTACCCTACGACAGATTAACAAGAATATTTATCTTATGGTCGTTGATGTTATGTATTATGTATGGTCGGCTTTTATTTTATTGGTTCAATTATCAAGAAAACCTTATGAAAGATTTGGCCAAGATGGTTAGTAAGAAACGATGAGGATGAGAGAAAAGAGGCTTCGATGGGAAAGCGCTTTGGAATCAGATTATTTTATATGACCCCAAAAAACAGTCTTCGCCCTCCTGTAAATACCAATGAATCCTGATATTGCAAAGGAAATGAAAATTATGAAAATATTACGAAATACAAGTTTTTTGAAAGATTACCGATGGACCAATTATGCGTAAATTTCCTAGGGTCGCTATTGGCGCTGGACCTTGACTTGTTTTGGATTTTTTGGAATTTTGGCCGCGCCGTCAGCCCAGACAGGAATGCTCCGCTAGATCTCGGAAATTGTGATTTCAAGCTGTTCTGAGCAAAATTGCCCGTCTGGGATAGTTTTAGTGGCGCTGAGTTGGAAAAATTGGCAGGATATTGGAATTATTACGAAAGACTAAGTAACTTGAACTCGAGTTCTATACATTTCAATTTATTTTAATGCTAAAAATATATTGGGAAAAGGGTTGATTTTAACGGCCTAGAATAAATTCCTTTCGATTTATAGGACGGAATACGGTCCAACCCAAAGGCGTCGAAATTTCTGCTTGTTAGGAAATGTTAGGTTATTATTAAATTTGTACCGAGTGCTGGAATTTTTGAAGTCTGAATTTGGCGTGTGTTTTTGAGTGGTTTTGGAATGAGCTACTTGAAAAAGAAAACCTCGTCCCTTGGATTTGATTTTTAGACCAGGTCTCTTACTCCAAAAGCGCCGTCTTTTTTTTGTTTTTAGCGGTGATCAGTATTTTTTTCTAGGATTATAAGGTTATAAATTTCGAAACTTCTAAAGGTCCAGAATCCTAGATTACCAGTATTCTGGGCTCTAAGTGTCCAGTATTGAAAGCTCTAAGGATCAAGGTTCCATACTTACAAGGCTTTTGGTAATTTGATTTGTCAATAACGAAATAACAAATAAGTGTATTGTAAAATAAATGCTTAAACAAAAGAGGGTTACTTCAATAAATTTTTAAAAATATATTGTGATTAATATGATCTATAATAAAGCGTTAATTCTACACAAAGTACGAGATTCAATGTTTTTTACAAAGCTTTTATTTTCTAGGAAAAGATAGTAAAGGTCTAAGGTTACAAAAAACTAAGTTTGGGGTTTTATAATTTCATGATTTTAGAATTTTATATTTCCAACGCTCCAAGTTTCTCGTTTCTAAGATTCCGTAAACTAAGGAATTCCCATCGTGAAAGTCCAAAATTCAAAAATTTAGGTAAAGTGTGTAGGTTGTAGACTTATAAATAGTCGAAAAATCCCGAGATTCCTGGGTTACGGGATTAATTCTAAGTTTGCAGGGCTCCAAGGGATAAGGCTCCTGGAATCCACTATTGCAGTTTCCATGGTTACAAACCCTCCAAGGTTTCAGAGTTTTGCTACAGGGTTCCGCGGCAGAAATGGTGTGTCCTTATTTTATTTTTATAATATTTGTTAATTTTAATGTTTACATTTTAATTCGTTATATTTTTTTTATTATATATATTTTTTTTTAATTATTGTTATTTTTATTACTTTATTTTTTTTATTTTTGTTTAAATTTATATATGGTTTTAATATTTATTTATTTTTATAATTTTATTAGAAATTTTAAAATTTTGGAAATTTATAATTTATTTTTTTGGAATTTTGGAAAAAAATAATAATAATAATGGGAATTAATTTAGTTGTATTTTTTTATTTATTTTTTGTTGATATTTTTAATTATAATATTCCGTATATTTGGATTATTATATAATAAATATATTAGATTAATAATTCGGAAAAAAATATTATTAAATATTATATTAATATATATTATTTTGAAAATGTTTATTAATTATTAAATATATTTAATAATATATACCTATGAATATAATTGTTGTTTTTTGTATTTTAGAATTAAAAAATATATATAATATTAAAAAATTATATATTTTATGAGTTTTATTAAATTTTAATTAATTTTTATTTTAATAAAATTTTAATATTTATATATTTTTTATTTTTATGTTTTTACTTATTTAAAATATTATGGATTTTTGAAAATTAAATATAGAAAATATATAAATTAGTTAATTTATATTTTTATTTTATATAAATATATTTTTTTTATATAAATATTGCATTTTTTTTGTTATTATATTTAGCAATAATTGATATTGTGAAGGCTGCAGTACGTTGGGTACGATGATACGGTACGGTGGGTGCAGGTACGTATCCACCGTACCCACCGGTCCAATTTGTACCATACCCACCAATACCCACCCATGCCCACCCATACCCACCTGTACCGCACCTATTCTACCCACCGTACCCTACAAAAATGCAGGTATCAGATGTACCTACCCATGTTGAAACACCAATTTTTCTTTTCATTCCCACTGAAAGCAAGATAAAATATACATACAATTTGTCCCCACACCATTGTCTAAACACAATGTGTTTGTCCACACACGATTTGTCCAGACACAACTTGTCCACTGATCACAACATGTCCACCCACACAATGCCCACACAGAACTTGTCCACACACACCTTCTCCTTACACAACTTGTCCACACACGTGGGAAGGCATGGCAATTGGTGGCAGCTATCGCCCTTGCCTGTGGACTGGGTAGAGCACCTGGTGACATCCAGCGACAAGTCTGGCTTTTTTGAACTTGGACTGGCTGATATTTGCTTTGACAGGCATGGGCTACTTGGTGACATCACCCCAATGTGGTGTGGCAGGCATGACACTTGGTGACTTCTTTGGTGTGGGACTTGTGGTATCAAAGAGCTTTTGTGGGGCCCTGAAGCTGCAGCGTCTTTATATTTGAACCAAAGGACCACAAGCACCCACACAAAGATGCAGGCTACCACCTTCCAAAATAAATAAAAATACGGTCTTTCACTATTTCTTGTATTATTTTTGAAGGTGCAGCAGCGACTTCTTGTTACGCTCTTGCAAAAAAATCTTGGGTATAACCTGCGAAACAATCACATACCTTCACCGGATTGGTTTTATTGGCTCTTTTATGACATTCTTTATAAAAAATTGTTTTTTAAAGAAATTAAACAGAACAAAAAAATCGACATGGCCAGGAAAAAATTGGACCCAGGTACAAAAATAAAAATTCAAGCCTACCTATCCACAGAAAAAATCAACACTAGTATATTAACATACATGGCCAAAAGCCCCCTGCAGAATAAATATAATTTCTGCGTCCATCTGGCCAATTGTGAAAGGAATTGGAATTCTGAAAATTAGGAGAGGCCTTACCCCTTTACCCTCCGAAAGAGAACAACTCAATAGGAGCTTTTGGACAAAGCAGAGCAGTTGCCAAAAAAAACATCGAGCACTCTTTGCAAGCGACCACAAGGGCCAACAAAATATTTTTACCGACCTTTCACAATTTTGTGTAGTATACGCGTAACTTCAGTGGATTTGTCCTTGTGTCAAAAAACGATTTGTCACCCGCACCCGCAGCAGAAACAGACGCCTCCGTTTTCTGAATTGCAAATTTGCATGGAAGCTTTCATGAAAATGCAGCTTCCCCCTTTCCATTCACCCCCAGGAAGACAATCCCCCGTCACGACGACAACTCAAAAGGAGGGGCCACTGTTGTGCTTTCTCCATGTGTGTCTTTGCCAAAAACGCAACGTTTATTGGAGTTTTCACCTGGCACAAATTGAATGGAACTTGAGCAGGAATTGTGTGGAAACCAGCGAAACACAAAAGAAGCCAGCAGCGGAGAGGCAGCCAAGCAAAAGCAGCAACAACTCTGTGGCCAACTATAAAAACCACCCGAGCATAGGATTGACAAGGTTTTGTTGCACATGAAAAATAAAATTCTTCAAAGCATGTCAAATTATTACCACCACTATGATAAAATATCCCAATATAACACACTACAAACTAAAACAACCCATTAATTACATTCCACTACATTCCACGATAATACTACATTCAAAAACACTCATTTACACTGCAAGCAAAAACACTACACTCAATTACTACTCCACAAACCACAGAAACAACACTCCATCAAATTAAATCCAAAAAATTACATTACCTCCAATACACGTCACTACATTACTATATACACCCACAACACCACAACTTTAGCACTACACCCCACTGCACTCAATTACAATACACTCACTCCACTACACTGCATTCCATTACACAAGAGAACACTACACTACAATTACACCACATTACACCTCATTAGAAGGAAATAAAATTGCACCACAGGTTGATAGGTAAAGAGATAAACAGATAAAATACACATAGATATGTGGACCAATAAAAATAAATAGATAGATACACAGGTCGACAGCTAGATCGATAAAAAGAGAAGGAGCGAGAAAGAGAGAGAGATAAAATCAGGTAATTACATTCAAAAAAGAGAGGAGGAAAAAGATAGATCAATTAAAACACGGATACATAGATAGACAGTCAGATAGGTAGATAAGTAGGTAGGTAGGTAGTCAGAACCGTTTTATTCCATAAGAAGCTTCGCTCTGCCGTCCAACAAAAAACTTTTCCATGTTTTTGCTATTTTAAAAAACTTCCGCAACCTCCTTGTGCGGTACTGCTGGTATATAAATATATTATTTTTATTCAATAAATATAGAATAAATAAATTTAATTATACAGGAGCTATGCTTTGATGCCCCAAGATCAAATCCTCAGGCCCAAATAAAATTACTAACATATATATTATCGAAGAAAGTTTTAGAAGTCAAACTTCCGACAATATGGAGAGATGAAAAGCAGAGCAGGAAAAAGGCAGAGAGAAGAGAAAGATGAGAAGAGAGAATGAAGAGAAAGAATGAAAAGAAAGAAGATGCATATGCGCGAAACCGCAAGAAAATCGCGAAACACTATGTTTTCCCAATGATTTGGGGCTCCGGAGAGTGGAAAAGTAGGCTCGCTAAAGCGGCGGGTGCGGAGCCAGCCGGCCAGAGGAGAGATGAAATTTGCACGCCATGGTGGCGCGGTGCACATTCCCAAATCAAAATGTACAAAACACACCACATTCGGAGCGCTTTTAGAAATTGAGATGTCGAAAATGTGCACTCCGTTGTGGCGCGAAGCACATTTCGAAGTCAAAAATGTACAAAACATCTCAGCGTTGGACCACTTTTGGAAAATACGATGTCGAAAAAATGCACGCCATTGTGGCGCGAAGCACATTTTCAATTCATAATAAATAAAACACACCGTTCTCGGACGACATTTGGAAGTTTCGATGTCCACAAAGTGTACGTTGTTGTGGCACAAAACACATTTTAAAATCCAAAATATTAAAAACTGACGGTTTCGGACCACTTTTAGAGGTTCAGATGTCGACAAAGTACATGCCGTTGTGGCGCTAAACACATTTCCAAAACAAAATGTTAAAAACTCCAGGGTTTCGGACCAATTTTGGAGGTTCAAATGTCGTTTCGCTTCATTATACTATACTACATTACACTACACTCCACTGCAGTACATTACACTACATTCTACTCAAGTACATTACACTCCACTAAATTACCTTTCATTATATTCCGCTACAGTAAATTACACTACAATACACTACACTGCATTCCACTAAACTCCAGCACACTAAATTACATTACAATACACTATAGAACACAACAACACTCCACTACTACACTCCACCACACTAAATTACACTACACTTCACTACATTACACTGCACTACACTCCACTACATTACATTACACTTACATTACGCTTACATTACACTACCTTCCACTACACTTCACTACACTACAACTATACAACTACACTCCACTACATTACACTACACTACCTTCCACTACAACTATGCAACTACACTCCACTACACTACCTTCCACGACACTTCACTACATTACACTACAACTATACAACTACACCCCACTACACTAAATTACACTAAACTAAATTAGACTACACTACACTCCATTACACTACACTACAGTCCACTACACCACACTACGCTACACTACATTGCACTCAATGACACTGCACCACAGATAGCCAGGTAGACAGATAAAAGAGAGAGAGAAGGAGATGGATAGACAGATAAAAAGAATAATTGATAGATAGATAGATAGAAAGAAAGATAAATAGATAGATAGGTAGAAAGATAGATAGATAGATAGGTAGAAACATAGATAGATAGGTAATTAGATGAGAGAGAGAGAGAGATAGGTAGATAGATAGATAAATAGATAGATAGGTAGATAGTCACAAAAAGACAGAGAAATAGTAAGACAGATCAAGCACCTTTCGGTCCGGCAGTGGATTCGCTCTGCTATCCCTGATTCACAACAACCAATCTTTCCTATAGGTTTTTTATTTTTGAAACTTCCGCCACCGCCTTGTGCGGTACTACTGATATTTTAATTTATAAAAAAAATAAACATATAATTTATCTAGGAATCAGATTGGATAAAATATTTTTCCTATTAAAAAATAATTTAATATATATTTTAATTTTTCCTGTACTTACTCCAATTATTTATTTCCCATTATTACCCTACAATTTTTTCGTTATATTTAACATTATTTAACAAAATCATATTTTTTGAGATTTCAAGACCAATTACTTGGTAGTAGAGGTCTTTGTGAAGAGTCTGAACATAAGAGCTGTACCTGCCAAACCAGCAAGTAATCCAGAGCACCAAATCACCCACTTGCTGGGGTCGAGCAGCCTGTGCGGGTTGAAGAAGGTTGCGCCCTGCATTTCCGTCAATAGTAGGGAACAAACCAGTGGTCCTCCAGACTCTTGCTGACTGTTTGAACCATCTTTGCTTTTCCTAGCAACCATCCGCTACATGCACAGAACAAAACTGTTCGGAGCGGGAAAGACATGGAGCTCACTCTTAAAAGTCAGCCCAAGCCGTTGCACTTTCGAGAGTTGTGAAACTCTTGTGGCACAGCTGCTCCAAAATGTATATGATGTAATTCTCTGTGGAAATCTGTAGCTGAAATTGCAAGACATATGAAAAGGAAATTTGCAGGCAAAACTGAAGCGAAGATTCTCAAACTAAATCGTTGGGCGGAAAACCGTGTTCGTGTGATGTGTGAGGCATCCCAAATTTGGGAACGCAACCTATTTGAAATACCTTTAAAATATTTCACACTGGTTCTGGAGCATTTCAGCTAGCTAGTCCGTGCGGCTTAAGCTGTCGGAGGCTCCACAAAGGCACTATGTCCGTTCAATACCTCGACGAAAAAAAAGGAGTCACAAGAACGATTCAGCCCTTCATCCCGATATTTTGAGCTTCACCCCACCTAGCAACGATTTTGCCAATTAGGCAAAGGTCCTGAGTCCCCTGGACCACTGAAAGCCAAAGCTGCCACTAAAAACTTGCAATTTCCAACACGTCCGACAAGTTTCTGGGCACCCAGACATGCCACCCATGCCGCCCATGCCACCCATACCACCCATGCCACCGGCAGGTGTGGGTGCTGGTGTGGTGGGCAGGTCGGTCACAACAGCATCTGTGGTGAGGACCTTGTGGCTGGGACAAGATGCAACTGGAACAACAAACTTTCAAATGGCAACGACTTCGTGATTGAATATGATTTTTGATGTAATATTTTGCTGAACACGATGTGAACATTATTTTGAACATCATTGGCTAAGTTTGAATGGCAATTCAATTTCTTCTAACTTGGAATATAAAATAATAAGTATGATAATGTACCTTAATATACCTGCATGAAAAGAAGTCAGGTATCGCTGGGTGCTGGGTCTGTTACCATGCCCGCAATGGAGGCGGCATTGACCACGGAATTTATGACCACCTCACGGGGCATCCGCCCTGGAAAATATAACGCGAACAAAAAAAAAATCTAAAAAGACAACCAAGCACAGATGCCTTTTTGAATTCAGGAGAATTATTCAGTCAGAAACATCAACCAACGTAACCAACTCAATACCAGGGTGGTGCGGTATCGCTTCCCTTCACCTTGGCCGGGTCGACGACACCGGCTTTCAGCAAATCTTCATAGACCTCACAGCAGCCAAGTCTACTTAGCTGGCAACTTCTGCACGACCATCCTGCAAGTAAATCTGCAAAACTGGTTTGTCCCTGTGGTTGCAAGCCAATACCCTCCAGTAGTTTTAACGTAGCTATGAAAAACGGTCCATTTAAAGATGACTCAGCTACCAAAAAAATGATTTGCCATAGCAATGCTAAATTACCAGGGGTTAATATTAATAAATACGATAAGCAAGGATGCGGGACTCTTTCCCCGGACCAGGGACCAGCCAGGAACCATCAAGGAGCTATGCTTTGATGTCCCAAGATCCAATCCTCAAGCCCCAATACAATTACTAACATATATATTATCGAAGGAAGTTTAGAAGTCAAACTTCCGACAATATTGACAGATGGAAAAGCAGAGGTAGGAAGAGTCAGAGAGGAGAAGAGCAGAAGAGAGAAGATCAGAGAAGAGAAAGAGTGAGAAGAAAGAAGATGCAGGTGCGCGAAAAGGTAGGAAAGCCGCAAAACACTATGTTTTTCCAATAATTTGTGGCTCCGGAGGGTCGAAAAGTAGGCTCGCTAATGGGTGCGGAGCCATCTGGCCAGATGAGAGATGAAAAGGTGCACGCCGTTGTGGCGCGAAGCACATGTGGACGTTGAGCTGTCCAAAAAGTGCACGCCGTTGTGGCGCGAAGCATGTTTGGAAGTCAAAATGAACAAAACACACCATGTTCGGACCACTTTTCGAAATTGCGATGTTCAAAAAGTGCACGCCGTTGTGGCGCGGAGCACATTCCGAAGTCAAAATGTACAAGACACACCACATTCAGAACACTTTTGGAAGTTGAGATGTCGAAAAAGCGTACGCCGTTGTGGCGTGAAGCACATACCGAAGTCAAAATGTACAAAACACCTCAGCTCTGAGCACTTCTGGAAGTTCAGATGTCGAAAAAGTGTACGCCGTTGTGGCGCGAAGCGCATTTCGAAGTCAAGAGTGTTAAAAATTGTCGTTCTCGGAACACTTTTGGAAGTTGAGATGTTGAAAAAGTGCATGCCGTTGTGGCGCGAAGAACATTTCCAAGTCAAAATGTTAATTAAAACCACCACATGTTCGGACCACTTTTAAGGTTCAGATGTGGTTTTGCGTGGCAGGCGCAAGGGATTCTGCACCTTGTCAAAAGTGAGCAAAACGTGGGGTTTTGTAGCATTTCCAGAAATGATGGCAGGCGCGGGGCATTTGAAGAGGATCTGCAAAGATGCATTTTCTGTGGCAGGCGCAGTACAAAAGACATGTTCATGAGAGATGTTAGGAGGTCAGGGCGCTGGTTTCCTGAGAGGGGTTGCATTTTGGAGCATCAGATCTGTAGGTTTGCTAAGATGATTACACCTACACTACAATACACTACTCTCTACTCCACTCTACTCCACTCACTACACTACAACTACAACTACACTACATTACACTACACTAATTGTATTACACTACATTACACCACCACAAATGCAACTGCAACTACACGACACTAATTACACTACAGCACAACTACAACCCCACCACACTACAACTACAGCTGCACTACACCACACTACAGCAGTTGTGGGTGAGGTGACCCGACGAGGTGACCACTGCAACCATTGTAACCATTCCAAAAAACACAGCTCCAAGCACCTTTCAGTCCATCAGTGGATTCGCGCTGCCATCCGCGATTCACAACAGCCAAGCTCTCCTATAGGTTTCCTATTCTGAAACTTCCGCCACCGCCTTGTGCGGTACTACTGGTATATATAAGTATTTTCTGAACATTTTCCATGACAAAACCAGGCCTTGGTGGCAGCATTGTAGCCATAGCCGAAGTCCTTGTTACGAACGTTGAAGACCACCTGGAGCGAACTGCCAGACGTTGGGCGAGCTGCCAAGGCATTCCAAAAAAGTAGAATTACAAACCCTTTCAAAGAAATAGATGAAATCAGTGTATCTATACATATATATATATATATGTATATGTATACGTATACATACACCTATACTTAAATGCCATCAACCTCCAACAAAAAAGTGCGACATCAAGATCCTATGAAAAACTAAACGGGACGGGCTTTCTCAGACCCTAAAAATGTGGCCATGGCTCCAAAGTGACGTCGCATGCCGTCGGCCAACTGCACCTCGCTGGGGTCCTCTCCGGCGTTCCGCGCAATCTGCCTGATCGGTGCCTCACACTGACTGTGGCTGACTGTGGCTGTGTCGAAAGGAAGGGTGATTTGAAAGGAAAATCTTGTGATGTGATGCTCCGAAAAAAACTATCCACTGAGTCCACTGTATCCTGGAGAGCCTGCATCTTGTACATATTTGAATCAAATTCAATCAAATCATGGAAAAAACATGGAAAAACAGTCCATTCTTCCAAATTGTGCCAAGTCCTGCATCAATTTATAGTCTCGGGCTCCTGCCCCCGAAAGGTGGCACATATTTTGCGTCATTCTTTTAAAACAGGCATTCCTTGAAGCACATCACAACACTGTTGGAACTTGCCCCAAATGTGATATCGCAATATGTCATAGCCATTCACCCATCCCAGCACAAGTACTGAATTTGCGTGGCTTAGCTATGTGCCGATCGTCCTGTGTGTTTCTTTGAAAATAACACGACATCAATGACCTGAAGTGACTTGAAGACCAATTCAGCACCCTTCTTCTCATCTTCCGTGCGCAAATCCTGCAGGCGGATCTACTGATTCGCAGCAACGGCCAGCAGCACCCACAGATCTTCAATAAACACACCTTGGCACTACAGAGTGGGGACGTTTTGTGCGTCAAAAAATTGGAACAACGATGACAGAAGGTCCTTCCCCTGGAACTCACATTCCTTCGGGTAATGCTCTGACCTTTCAGAATCAGCCCTGATGCACAGCAGCAATTGTGTCCTTCTGAATCTTCTCAATAAATTTGTGAGCACCGAGGTAGAGAAGCACGCTGCCACCACCAGGAACGATGCCCATCTCCTGAATATTCCAGGAAAATTGACCTCAACTTGGAATTGCCAAAAGGTGCTATGCCTGCCTTTGGTATCATCTTTGATCTCTTTTTAAAGCGCTGCCGCTAGGGCCTTGTTGAACAGAAAAGTAAGACGGTGAGAGGTGAAAGCAAAGAAGGAACACATTGTAAAAGCCTCCATTAAAACAATCAAACTTGATGCGACTTCACCTTTTAAGGCTACATCATGTCCCTGAATGCTTTGACCAACCCACAGCAAACCAAACCCATGAGGATCATGCTGTGGCATCACTCGCTCCTTGGCACTTCGAACGGCACTGATCGCATCGGTATAGCGAAGCCTCAATGGTGGAAGTTGGGAAATGATTAATGGAATATTTTTTGGTGCTGAACTGCGCATTGGCACGCTTCAGGTCTCAAACATTCAGGATTCCAACCAAGTGGAAAATGATATGTTTTTGCGGTATATCTTGAACCCTCTTTCATATCTTTCATAGGATACCTTGGAGGGTCTTGGACGCTCCTCATATATTATAGGTTTCCTGTGGTTTCCTATGTCTATCAATCCAGGCACCATGAGATTTCTGAAGCACCTGGTTGGAAGAAAATTGGAAAATTAGCTATGGTCCTTCTAGGACCGCATTAAAAAAATAGAAACTCCAAACGCCCTGAGGACAGGCACTTCTTGTCGTTCATTTCTGTCTCGGTGGCACCGCCAACCTGAGGAAGCCACCGCGAACAAATAGAGTCGGCCCCGCTGAGTTGATGGTTCACTTTGAAGCTGCAGTTTCTGCAGTTGCAGGAAATCCATGGAAATCCTATCTGTTTCATTTCTGATTCTGCTTCTGCTTCTGATTCTTCATTCTTCTTTTTTTTAAAACTTGCCATCTGGCGCCTTAATCTTAGCGACGCCGCCACCCAGAGATGCGATACGCTCCTCCAGGGTTGGCTATCTCCATGGGGTGGGCTGTAGCTCCCAAAATGGCTCCCAGCTATGGGGACTGGACCCACGTGAGTCATACAGGTAGAGCCCACACATGGTGGGTGATGGAAGTTTCCAACCGGAACATCTGTTCCAATAAAATACATCAACAAGAAATTATGCCTGTAGGGGTTGACTCTGTTTGTTCAAAAGGTTCACAAGAATATGTCGGTGTCATCGTGTTTGCCGCATAACCGCGCTTTCTCGCATGTTTGTGACGGCTGTTTTCTGATTGAGTTCCTGCATCGGAATCGTTCTCTTCCATCACCCATGGCTCACTCAACCCGCTGCGCAATTTCTTCAAGTCCTGATCTCTACATCCTCTCTGCATCTCTCCACTCGTGCATTTCTCTGCTTCTACTCTTCCCTGTAACTTCTTCTGCAGGCCACTTCTTCTCTACACTCTTACCTTTCTTTGCTTCTTACTTACTCTCCTTCTCTTCTGCTCCACTTCTTCTCTACTCTACGTCTCCTCTGCTCTAGGTTTTCTCCAGTCCATTTCTTCTCTAGTCTATGCTTCCGCTCTTCTCTTTTCATTTCTGTCAACACAAACAACGACCCGCTAGCATGCATGCAATTCCCGTTGGCAAGAGTTGTGAAACAGGACATGGATGGTAGACGCAGCATCTACCTTTCAAGTTGATTGCATGGGCGTGTACGTTGCACAAACAAACAATGTTGAAAGCCGCTCTGAAGCCAGTCTATGTGTACACAACAAACCCAGGTCTCCCTTGACACCGTGCGGGAAAAGCTTCAAATTTGACGGTGACAAGGCAGCTTTGGCTTTAAAAAAGGGCCGTTTGATATTTCCAGGAAACTTTTCATTAAAACCACCAAGGACTTTTGCCGCTGGCATACTTAATTCTGGGGGTTTTCTTCCCCAAAAACATTAACCTGCAATGCGTGCAATTCAAAATCTTGACCCAAACCCAAATGGCACTGTTTCAAGAACTGTGCCGCCAGGTGCTGCCCACATGCCAATTTCCGGGTCTTCGTCTGCCTCAACCTTTTCGGCCCCGTGTCCTGAATCTTCTCCTGGTCATAACTGCTGTCTGTCTCGTCGAGCAATTGCTCCAATTGCTGAATACGCTCCTGGTGAACGGGAAGGTGGGTGAAACACCTTGCCCTGTTTAAACAAACTAAGTTTACTTAAGACACATGACAAAGCTGCAGATTTGGGGTCTTTTCTTGGTAGCTTGGGAGGTGTCACCAGATGGGCAATGTCCAAACCCTTTTGATTGGTTTCTCTACTGGTTTGTTGTGGACATTCCTTCGTCGAGTCCACAGTACATTCAAACCTTGTAGTGTAAGCACGCTCATCAACAAAGCATGAGTCATCTGGCCCCTGCTCAATCGTGTTTCCACCTCAGCAAGAATTTTTACGACAGCCCACTTCCACCCAGTCTTTCACAGCATCACCGTGGGAGCCATCGGTCACCAGCACTGCCTCAAAAAACTGCAGCTTTGGCATAGGCCCAAACCCCTCCTAAACTTCAAACACTTTCCCAACAGGGCTGCAGCAAACCGGGAGTGTCCGATACTTCATGTTCCGGGTAGCGGGTAGCGAATTTCGAATATGTGGAGTGTTGCTGGCGCCCAACTGTGGTGTTGCTGCCCTTCCACCCACCGTGCGCTATGGTCATTCAACATGTCTAGTTGCAGGGCGGAGCCACAACCTCAATAGGCCCATGGATCTAGCTACAGCCTGCAAGTTTGCGGGCCTTTTCCTTCTCCACGACAACCTTTTCACCTTAAGGGCGGACCGAACACAAATCTGATCTTAGCAAGTCTAGACTCCCAGGTCATTTCTCGCGTTTTCACAAATGAAGCATAATTCATGGTGAGATGGTCATGGTGAGATGGTTAGTTCATCGTCATCCAAACCCGCAACAATATTTGCCAGTGAAACCGATCGGGTTTGCTGATGAAATTCGATTCTGTGATGCTGAAACCAAATTGTTCCCTGGCTAAAATTCTCCATTGCTGCCTGTTCTTTTTTTTTGGTAGGGCTAGACTTGTGTTTCTTGTTAGGAGAATCCTTTGGTTGTCCCAAAAACGTTTCATGGTAAAATCCCACTGTTTCTTTGGTAGTCCTCGATTTTTGCTCCTCAAACGTTTGTGCTTTTTGCCCAAGCGACATGTGCCGAGCTGATCGACAGTGGCATCTGCCAGGGTCATGCCCAATTCTGAGTTGATGAACTCAGCACCTGGCGAAAGGCGCAAGGTGGGTGCCAAAGCCTACCCGGGCCTACCCCAACACTTGGGGTCAACCAACACCTTTTTGTGGAAGGCTTTTGGATACCGGGATACCTTTAATGTCAATGCAGGGTTTTGGCTTTGCAAATTCTGCAGGTTGTTCCTTAAACCACCCTGGTGATTGGCAGCTCCAACCCTTCCCAAAAATATGAGTCACTTGGATTTGGATGGGTTTTTCTTGAGGCGGAAGGTGAAAAATATAAATGCTTCACCCACCAAACCAATTATTTACTTCCAACCAATTAATTCAGGATCTGAAATGGAATTCATCCTTGTGCAGTGATAATGAAGCCTATTCGCCGTAGTTCTAGGACCTTCGCAAATGAAGCAAGCTTCTTACTATTTGAGCCTTGTACGATGTCTATAATTTTGACGGTCGATCTGCCCTAGACCCGACTAGACCCGACTAGACCCGACTAGACCCCAGAAAAGTTTTCCAAGCGACTTGGTCCTATCTCTTGATATCCCTTGATGACATGCTGAGGATCTTTTCTCACCGTTGTCACTGCTTGATCGATTTCCACAGCAAGTCTCACGCCCACATTGCCGTTGCCTGTGGCCAGAGCAATGTCTTGAAGGATCGCAGTCTTGCGGGCACCAAAGGCAGGCGCCTCCCAGGCCGCACAGATGCGTCATATGATTCATATGGGTCAAGTCATTCTGGTAGGATGCCTGCTGTTTTAACACGTTTTAACATATCAAAATATCTCAAACGATCAATTTTGATCCACTTTTGGGTTGATGCTTTTGAACCAGAGCGAAAACCCAAGACGAAGAAATGTATCGCAGCCAACTCCGACCATTTTCTCAAGCATCCACAAAAATCCATGGGTTGATTAGATCCTGCCTCTGCGCATATTTCAAGTGCAACATCTGTAGCAATGCGCACATGTCACGCATATCACTGATACTATACTCGTAAATATCATATTACATTCAGTTCATCTTTTTCTATCCGTAACAAAAATCTTGGTTGAAAGGAACAATGAATGGAGAACCTCAGGGGCAGCCTTTAAAGTTTTCCAATTCAAAGAACCCACCTCCGATCCCCGCTCTGTGGCTCCTTGATGGCGACCACATCCAAAATGCCCCGCTGCTTGTTCAGGACCAAGGTTTGGAGGGCCTCCACACCCCTGCTTGCAGGTATGACTAGTTAGACTAGTTTATCTACTCCCGTTGAAGAGGTTTCAACCCATGTGTCTTGGGTATGTGAAATTCATCTTGCATATTTGCGGATTTTTTTTTGGGATCCTGAAACAAATCAATTGTGTGAAACCATCCTCCGGAAACGGAGTCCCCCTCAAGCCACTTCTCGCAAAACAGGAACCCAACTTTGTCGGGCAGGTTTGAACAGAAACGCAGCTGGATAATTTGAATTCTTGAGGTCCAAGCATTGGATTTGGGATGTTGGGAACGCGTCAAATTCCCAACTGGACAAAAACCATCCACAGAGTTTGAATGTGCAACTTTGCAAACGATAAAACGAAACCAAAGGGTCAGCACCAATGTCTCGGGCATACGGATACAGATTGTGGGATTCAAGTGGGAGTTCCCTTGACCACTTCGCTTGCCATAGACCTTCAAGTTCCTTGTGTGCCCCAAGACTTGAGGCAGCAATCTTATTTGCATACGTGACTTTATCATTGGCGCACTGCTGCACATCCCAAGTCAAGTCTAGTACGACAAGGCATCTGGGGCAATTTTTATTCGTGCCCTGGCACAATACATAAACAGGCAACACATACTGTCTTGGTATGAATATATTGAAGACACAGTGTCTTCGTGAGTACATATTGTATACATAAGATATCACAAGATGGTGTAAATGGTGTACCGTATCAGTTTCAACCTAAACACAATTGGAGGCGGTTGCGACCAACTCGGCTGAAGCTAGAAGCACACGTGGCAAAATCAGCCATTTCCGTGCTAAACAAAACTTCCGGCACAGTCCACAGTCGCCTCCCCAGTGACATCATCGGCAATGATGAAAATGGGCTGCTTTGTCTTCAACAAATCCTGCTGTGAGAGCCCCTGGTGATGGATTTCATTTTGATCCCACTCCGGAACACGTGGGGCCCTAAATTTCATCCAAGAGCTGAAGCGAATTCTTTGGAATTTCTCCATCAAAATCACCACATCTTGCAATTCAGAATCTCCCTTAAATGGCCAGTCAATGAGTCAATGGTTAGCAGGATTCCGCAGGATATTGAATGTTCCTTGATAGCAAGTTGCCCCCCGTTGTGGTCCAAAGTCCGTCTTCCAGTTCTGAGATGTTCCCAGCCTCAAGTAAGGTCAAAATATCATAGGCGTCAGACAGTTTCTGGTCTGTCACCAGCACACGTGGCCTGGAGAGTGGGCAGAAAAAGCGATGGAATCTCGATTTTAAATTATCAATGTACAAATTATTCAACAGTTTGAATGCACTGCCGTGCTTCAGTTTCATGCATCAAGATGCCAAAAAGGCTGATTTGTTGGTCAAATGACTACAACGAAAGGGGCATGTTAATAGAATATTGTTGTCTGGGATACTGTTGGAAGACAAAATAGATTGAGAATTATGGAAATGCTTTCCCGTACTATTTGAATAGGGGCTCCCTTTCCTATCCATCCATGGGCAACAGTTATGGTACAGCTGATGAACAATTAAAACACAGTACGCACACACACACAATTTCCATACAATCACAAAAACGAGAGCTTTGGGATCCAAGAAATAGAACTGAAAACCACCAGCTGATGGCTGATGGTCTGTTTTACTGTCGATAACCTACGTTAGGCATCATTTTGGAAAGTATTCCAGGAATCTGAGCCCAAAAACATAATTCCTGTTCATAGCAAGAACTCTTTGTCTGGGAGGATAAGGAAGCCTTCACAACCTCCATCATTCGATGAAATTCCGTTTGGTAAATAGAAAATACCATCTTGGATTGTGATAATCCCCCATTTGTTGGAAATTGTAACAGCCCATGACAGTCCATTGATCATCAACCGACAAGGGTTTTGAACACTGCTCAGTTATCTTCTTGCCACCCTTGCCCGTGCCACCCTTGCCACATCTTAGAGCCAAAACACTTCTTGAGCTCCGCAACCAGGCGCTGGGAATCCGTCACAAAGTAAGGAGAAATGTAACCTGTTCAGTGACAAGCTGTTTCTTGGTCACTTAGCAACAAATCCAGGATGACACGGCAGGGTTCGATGATTCGAACGTCACTGACAGTCAACGACTCTCTATCCACCTCAAAATCCATGGATTACGATCGATACGATCGATTTCCAGAAACCGAAATGGCCTACGCTATCCAGGCCCTACCTTGCAGCACTTTTTGGAAAGCCTCGCTGACCCTGCCTCTGTCAAGCGTCAGGCCCTCGCTTACCTCAACCTGTGCACGGCACAACAGAGCGACGAGTGTACAGCATGAGCCGGTGCATGGGCAAGTGTCATAGCTACCTTGACATTCCCTGACTCTCTAGTCTTAACATGTCTTCACCTGCTTCATTGCACGAATATGACGTCCTTGAAGCTGTGCAATGATATCAGTCTGAGGGACAACAAAAACGTTTTTGTGATCCAATGCTGCATTCTGTTGATGATCTGTTCATCTCAGCACTTGATACGCGACAAAGAACCTCGTCTTCCAAGACCTGTGACTCTTCAATGACCTTAATCGACGTCGACATATTGAGTATCGTGCACCCTTAAATCCACCGGTTATATAATCATCATGATCCCTATTGATTTAGCTTTTTGTTGGGGGTATTCACCATTGGACACAGCCATGAAGTTTAAACGTTTAAACGTTTAAATGCCACGGAAGTGGCATGGATGGCGGTCAAAAAGGTCAAAGTTACCATGGAGACCTGAACTGAGTGTAGCACCACATTGCCGGTGTCGCCCACTCTTTCGAAGGCCTAACCGCTATAGCGATTTGGAAGTCCGGACAAAAATCGACAAGGCCTGAGGCGGATCCTGAGGCTACTCCTGGCTACTCCCGGCTCCCTACTCCGGGACTTCGGGGAACACAAGATCTTGGATGATCTTGGATGATTTGGAACAGCCTTCGTGCTGTCGGAATTTTGTTTGGACTTCTTCCTGTTGTTCCTTAGGGCCTAACGAACCTCAGAATTTTGTGGCTTGCATCTTGGATTTGCTTGAGAGGCCCGGCAAAAGACACACAGCATAAAACTTCCTATCAGATCCCCCAGTGATGGTGGATTACCCTTCGGTAATCAAAGATGGCAATGGAAAAATCACACATTTAGTTTGGGGATTTCCCAACTAGCGACGTTTGATGACAACGCCGGATACACCATTGGGAAGATCAACAGCATTTTTAGTTTTTTGAATGGTCAGCCATTGATTTCTGCTCCCCAAACCAAATAAATATACATGAATCAACATTAACCATCATGAACCGGTATAAAAATGCATGATTTTCATCCAATCAGTTGATTTCATTAATCAAATGAATGATCCAGCCTGAGAGATCATCTGCCCCATCTTCTCGTCGCCACCCACGGACACAGTGGCAATGTCTCGGCAGGAGATATCTATGGAAAATGGATGGTATTCATAGGTTTAAAGCGAACCATCAATAGTGATAAGGTGGGGATATACTGGGATATATGATCAACAAGATATTATGATTCGGGTCTGTCAAAACCCGACATGTATTTCATTATACTGGTTGCTAGGGATTCCCATTATAGATGCTTTTAATCCCCAATATATTGAGCGGTA
>Ga0126342_10007191_pt1 | contig 19840 bp, 19 predicted proteins | sample Cyp1metagenome_FD_92528 | JGI IMG/M metagenome (GOLD analysis project Ga0126342, IMG submission 92528) | Coral microbial communities from Lord Howe Island, Old Settlement Bay, Australia - Cyphastrea 1 metagenome | ecosystem: Host-associated > Invertebrates > Cnidaria > Coral ... | reverse complement strand
GAACCTGTCATTTTGCATGGTATTTGCTACATTTTGGCATGGTCACTTTGCATTTTGCATGGTATTTGCTACATTTGGCCATGTTCGCCTTCCATTTTGCATGGTATTTGTCACATTTTGGCACTTCAACCTCTCATTTGCATGGTAGTTCAAGTGGGTTCCTTTAGGGCTTCTTTAGGGTTTCATTTAGGGTTTCTTTAGGGTGCCAATTTAGGGTTTCGTTTAGGGTTTCAGTTAAGGTATCAGTTAAGGTTTCCTTTAAGTTTTTTTCAGCGTGTTGTATAGGGTTTCTTTGGAATGTCATTTAGGGTGTCATTTAAAGTTTCTTTAGGGCTTCATTTATGGTTTCTTTAGGATTAATTAATGGTTTCTTTAGGGTTCATTTAGGGCTTCATGTAGGGTTTCTTATCAGGAATTCTTATCAAGATTTCTTATCATTATTTCTTTAGGGTTTCTTTGGGTTTCACCTAGGGTCTCTCTAGGGTTCCATTTAGGATGCAAACAGAAAAGAATAAAGCAAAAGAAAATGAAAAACAAAGAGACGATAAAGACAGGAAGCAAAGAAGCAAAGGAGCATGAAGTAGAGCAGCAAAAACACAGAAGAAGGAAAAAGTAGAATAGTAGAAGTAGAAAGGCACAGAAGTACAAAAGCAGAGAGGCAGGGAAAACAGAGAAACAGAAAAGCAGAGAAGCAGAAAATCAGAGAAGCAGAAAAGCAGAGCAGCAGAAAATCAGAAGCAGGAAAGCATAGAACCAGAACCCCCAAAAAAAAACTGCGGCGAAAAAAACAAAAATATATAGCCCTCCATGATGAAATGATGATCGTCATCACCAGCACCTGACATGGATACATCAAGATGAATGAATCACACAAGAACACAAAACTCCGCAGCACATTCTCCTGGAAGACTGGTCGGAGCCAAAGCCTGTATGCGACCAAATCTGCACCGCCATTGTCACTGGGTGGTTCCCATTCCAACACCAAGGCCTCACAAAAAACCACAAAAACCACAGGGTTCCCACAGGGGTATGTTTGAAAATGGGGTATACCCCCAATTATAGCCATTTAGTAGGGATAATGATCATTAACCATTGGGTGTAGGGGTACGCTATTTTCAGACAAACCCACAGATTTCGCACAGCCAAAATGACCAGAAACCAAGGCCTGTTCCTCACCTTCGGTGGCAGCACGGGCTGTACCACAGAGGCCAGGGGAAACAGCACCTGTTTGTCCCATCACCTGGTGATCAGGGCAATGTGATGTATTAAAATCATATGAAGTACGGAATATATCCATGCAAATATAATCAAATATATATATATACATATACATCATATATCTATATCTGTATAGTATGTATATACCTATCGCTCTCCATCATATGTATAATTTTTTGTGTTGGTTGTGAAGAATCGGCAACCAATCATGTGAAATCCCAGATTCAAACACAGCAACCAATCAGCCGATAAACACAGCACCTCGGCAGCAGGTCCAGCACCAGCCTGGCCACAGGTCATCGCAGCAGGAGAAACCTGTCATTGCAGTAGGACCGGTAGGACCTCGTTCACGGCCCAAACTCGAATAATGTACACCTCAGATTCGGAGTGTGTGGTGAAAACCATTGAAAACCAAATGCTCAATGGGATTCCATATGGGAACAACACCCACAACACCCTGCCATGCCTGCCATGTGCACCGAACAGCCAACTGCCCATTCTGAATCCAAGTGATGGGCAGTGTTGCCAGAGAGATTCTTCAAGGTGACACCGGGTTCGCTTGATGCTGGAGCACTTGCAGTCCTGCCACAGGGCAACAGCCACAATCCGCTTGGAATTCCATCTCAAAGTCTTCAGTCATTCGCAATCATCCCCATATCTCAAAGATTCTCAAAGTTGAAAAATGCTAACAGCGGAATTGGAACCCCCAACCAACAACCAACAACCAACCAACATCAACTAACATCAGCAGGTAATCCCCTCCTGGGCTCGTCCAGGTATCCTGGCATGCCCCCGGCAGAGATGCGTCCACCATACTGTGGCTCACGGGCTTCAATCCGGTAGCCACCTGGGCGTCCATGGCTATACCATCTGGTTATTTGTTACATAGCCGCGACATAGCCATGGTATAGATGCCTCATTTATAGATGGTTTACCTATTAAAAATGGCGATTTTCCATTGCTATGTAACAAATAACCAGATGGTAGGATCAATATCTGAAGCATTGATGAATGATGAAAAATCAATGAATCCTTTTGGCACCAGCGCCTTTTGGTTTAGACTTACAGCGACACTTTCACACGCTGAGGTCCCCACGAAGAGGCAAATCACCATCACTCGTCGGGGGGTCCCACACCAAGCGCAGCTCGTTTGCCCTGGCTGCGACACGTGTGAAGTACGTTGTGACACGTTCCCAGTGGTGTCACCACGTTACCATCTGCAGGTTGAAGCCTCGTAGCACCTCTCACCACGTGTAGGCTACGAACAGGTGCTGGAGTGGTACCTAGGAAGAACCTCAGCGAAATATCAGTAGCTATAAACAGCAGGTTAAACAGCAGGTTGATCTCCTGGATGAAGTTCCCTCAGATCTTATGGGTCGGACCTGCAAATGATGAGACCCACTTCTTTGGTGTCTTTGTTGATGATTGACCAGCTGCAAGGCCTCCCAGCCACAGCCGGTGCCAACGAACTCACGGCAAGTTGCCAGTGAAAAAGCTGCACCTCTTGTTGAAGCGCTGCTCCAATGGAACATAACCTGGTCACAAGCTGCAGCTACAAAGATCTTGCCCTCAAAAAAACATACAAAACTTGGGGCCGAACATTGGCCCAAGAGTTTTCTGCTTGGAGTGCTACTGAGCAGGTTCACCCGCTCCTATCAACTCAGAACGCCAAAGATCACATGAGAGGATCAAGCATCAAACACTGGCTCCTCCCAAACATCAATGCAGAAATAATCAACGGGCCTCATCCAAGTGAGAAGGCTTCAAGTGCAACAAAGTATCAAGTGCAAAATCAATTTATGTTTATTTATATATATATATATAATTATGTGTGTATATATGTGCGTGTGTGAATAAAATTCAATGTCAACATTTCTCATGCAAATAATGCCCAGAAATTGTCACACGACATTGAGCCACCGACTCTGGCAGCCGAACAGCCGTGCGCTCTTCTACGCGCAAAAAAGGTTGTCCAACTGCAGCCATCACGGCTCGGCTAGAGCTCCACTTAGAGACTTAAAGCGGCTTAAAGGGTAACCTGATGTAACCTGTCCCCCACCTGGAAGCATGGCCTTTAGCTCATCTTCCGTCAAAGGCCCTGTGAAACAAGGGTGGACTCCAAACGAACAATTCAGCTGATGAGTATGACGAGGTGTGTCTTACGAGGTGTGTCTGAACACACTCTTTGATGTCTGAAATGAGGTCAGTTAGATCAGTTTGATCAATTAAATCAGTTCCAATCTCAACACATTGCCCATTTTAAGCTGTTTTCACATGTTTCCAGGCGAGCAGCCAGCAACTGGTGGAGCCGGAAGTCGAGGTTTCAATCGCTTCGCCACTTCACCAGCCTCGCAGGTTGACAACTTGGTGTGGTGCATTGCTTTTTTTCCTCCGATTGGGGATGGTGAAACCACATCTTTATCCAGCTTTATGATAAGGTTTATACAGTATTTATACATATATTTATACATATATTTAATCATGTTTATACTGTTTATACATGTTTATACCATCCATTTCCGGTACAACTCATGATTTTTCGCTCCTGGATGATGAACTCATACTCCGGGGCATGCTCCAGCCACCCGGACTGAGGTGCAGAAATACCCATGAAGTGCAACCCCAGCTGGTAGCCTCGTCACCGGCATAGGAAACCAACAAACATGCAGAAACTGCTGGAAACATGGAGGGTTTTGAACATCTTTACTCTCAAGGTGGCAAAAGTTGGGTAAATATGGATAAATGATGATAAATGTGTGGTCTAATCATTCAGTTTACAGCAACCACATTAGTAAACACATGTCCAATATCAGCAGGTTTTAGCTTGGCAAAGAAATCGACACCGGTTTTAACCGAGGCAAGCAACGAATCCTACGAGACTTGGCGTCATCCTTTTGCCTCTCTGGCACACTGGGAGGCGGAATGGCATCCCTGGCCGCTCACGAGAAGCCGCTCTGCAGATCACGAGGACTCCAAACGAATCCAGCAGACCTGCCTGATGCCAAACCCCGCACCATACGCAGGTCGCATTCCTGCAGGATTGTCGGCTGGCTGACTCATGTTTGCAGATGTTTGCTACCCTTCAACTTGGTTTTTTTTTCAGTCTTACTCTGTTTTATTGCATGCCCTGAGAAATGAGGATGGGACAATCACTGGTGCTGCCGATCTCCATCACAGCTTCAGAAATGCTCAAGTAGACAGGTGGTTTCCAAGTTCACCAATCAGATTGTTATTTCTAACACCACTGTGAGAAAGTTGGGGTAATGAATGGCAATTGGGTCAGAAGGTTTGTTCACTTCCGTGCTGCTTGTAATATAAATGCGACTGCGCTGAAAGTAACCAATCCCTTGGGACAATGCAGAAGATCAGTCCAAATGCAACAACACATTTCTTATGCATTGGAGAACCTAAGCCGAAGAAAGGCTGGTTCGAGCCAGTAGCATCACCAAGGAAAACTTGGTAAATATGAGGTCCAAGAGACAGGACAATATCAAGCGGTGAAAAATCTGAAAAATCCCGTCACTACAATCACTACAATATGCTGTTCTGTGAGGCCTCATGGCATCTTAAAACAGGGACCAACAAAATGAAGCGTGGACAGCTGGCGTGGATTGACTCACCGTTCTTTTCAACTCAGCTGACAGCGCCATTGCGGCATCACTGCACCTGGCGCCACAGGTGGAACGGTGGGATGACAGCTGTGGAACCAACGCAGGAGCTTCGGAACCTCCGACATCAAGGGCTGGTCACGGTATTGCGTGGGTCTCGGAAACCTTGGGATCTTCAGCTCAAATCGCAACCATTCTCAGCCATGCTGCACCAAATCAAAGGAAAAAGGATGACAGGAGCAACGAACATTGCGATGAAACGATGGGCGCAACACGGCCAATTGAACGTCGGGATAGTCCCCACCTCAGGAACATCAAACAGCACAGATTTGGGGGAAGCTGACCCCACTTTTTGAGCCTTCGGAAACCCACCTCGATACCGAAAACACAGATTTGTCTATGAAGAGAAGTAAAGAAAAGTCTCCCTTTCCCACAATGAGCGCCACAGACAGCTCGTGAATTGTCATATATTGTCATGAAACTAGGCCCATCTAAGGCCCCCAGCTTTCCACGGCCTCCACGAAGAAACCTGAAAGTTGCTGAGATCCACTGAGATCTGGCCTGAGATCTGTGCAGCGGTGGCACTTGATTCGTGCTGGGTAAGAAAGGTGGACTCCCAGCGCGTTGGGCCCTTCCAGGCCCTGCAAACCTCAGATTTTCGTTGAAGCTGCAGTCAAACAAGTTGATGAATTGAAATTGATGGAATCTGGATGAATCTGGAATCACTCATGAAGATCATGAAGTTTGCTGGACCAAGGTCCCTAGGTCCCTAGGTCCCTGGCTTCGGTTGTAGTGGTGATTGCGCTCATTCATGATGTTGCTGCTCCCCTGAGAAGAAATCAATTGCTGCACTGCTGCACTGCTGTTGCTTCCACGTGCCCTGTGCGGTGCTGAGCTGGGACGTGGACGTACCACTGCTGCATGTAGCGCTGCTTTGCCTCATCTACCCTAAGATCCTCAGCATGACCTTAAGAATCAGATGGAATCAGTAAACTAAGAGGACACATGGGACACATGAGCCTTGGAACATCAACATTCATCAACTGAAAAAACAATAAAGGTGTCCATCATCTTCCCATACCTTCCCTCTCTTTACAAGTTTGTGCATTGCATTGCTACACATTGCCACATTGCGGCTCTGGTGTTGAGTTTGGTGCTCAAGATCGCCAGCGGATTCTTGGGATCAAACTGGGCACCTCGGATTTTTTCCACCCGCCACAGATCCTCTACGCATCCGAGGCATCCAAGGCTGCAGCTGAAAGGGCGCAGGTAGACCCGCAAGACACGAGATGGAAGCCACCTTTCACACCTGGAAGCTCTGCATATGAAAATCATATGAAAACACAGTGGACACGTTGAATCAGTTTCATGAGGAAATTCAGGAACAACCTGCAGGCAACTGGGTTGAGTGACCTCTTCATCTGCCGGAGAGCCAGCATGGCACATTGACACGGCACTAGTGGAATGTGTTCACGGCGTGATGTAGCTGCACCAACGTTGCTGTCTGGTTGCACTGTCTTTTAAAAAAAATGGTGGATTTTCCCGCTGATCTGCACCGAAAATTGGAAGTTGATAGCCTCAACTTCCATTGACATTTCAAATGAAGTCAACCCACTGAGCCAAGCCAGGTGGCAATTTGTGTCCAAGCCAACATCCTGACTCCTGGCAATTACAGCTTGTAGAAATTGCGTTACAAGCAAGGCAAAGTCTGACGTTGTGCGCCTTTTTGTTTGTCAGCTATCATTTGTCACGCAATGTCCAATTGCGATCTAAGCCCATATTGTCCAGCAGAATGCCTGATTGCGAAGCTGCCAGGGAAGGCGATTGCAAACTCTCCAATGCCAATCCAAACTGAAGGAACTGCGGTCACGGTATCCATCACGTTCTGAGCACTCCACGGCCCCACGTCCACACCTGTTTCTGCTCCCTGTGGTGGGCTAAAACCTGAGTGGTGTCATATTCAATGCCAATAACATCAATAACCACACAAATCAAATGTCTCATTTTGGTCGCATTGAGGAACACCATGGAACAACATGTAACAGATATGTAACACCTGTCCGGTAAGACCTTGGTTGACCTTGGTTGCCCTTGTTCCTCCGGTGTTCCTCCGGCCGAGGCACCGTTTTGATCAGGCCTTCGGTTCCCGCCGCTTTCATTTCGGCGGCCACCGAGAGAACTTCCACGATCCTCGGATCGCAGGTTGAAGCGGCTGGAGGTCCCAAAACTGAAAGATCCTTGGAGAGATATGAAAAGTATCAATTAATACTTTCTAAATCTTAGACTATTAGTAAGGCATACGTAAGGTGATGTAAGCTCTTTGGTTGTTTCGACGTTTCGACGTCAAATCTTCCAAAAGTCGTTCCCCGCTTTGCATCTAGACCATGCCAGTCATGCCAGGCAGCTTGGCAAGGCCACAGAGCGCGGCCACCTGAAACGAGTTCATATTTGTGAATCATGAAGTACAAAGTATATAATACAAAGTAGTATAAAGCCACTACAACTTACATTAACCATCAACTAAATCTTACCCAACATATACAGTAACCAACACACTAATCACGCTGTCCGCCTGCAAGCTGACGACATCCAAATGTCTTTGCATGGCTTCCTTGATAACGGATACCACCCGTGGATAGTCGACATCACACCTGGACAGAGCTGACAGGATGCGACACAGGTCTGCGCAATCTGACAGTCAAAATCAGCTGAGGTGCAAGTCTTGAATGTCCAAGGGCCAATCAAGCGCCGACACCTCGCACACAGCAAATTATGGCAAGATGCCACGTGAAACATTAGCAAAACATGCTGAAGCTGGTGCTGTTTCAAAATCGGAAAACACTGGATGCACCACTGCACCACGCAAGCTGAACCACAGCGATGCAACCAGGAAGTTGATGCAGCTCGTCTGTAGCTCTGCATCCTTAGATGTTGAACTCTGGCAGGAATGCTGTGACAGAAACATCCCTCAAAAACGAACGGAACAATGCAAAAACATGATGAATTCTGCAAGAAATGGTGCCTGTGAAAAGAACATATAATATGCATCCATACGTCGCCTCACATCTCTGTATCTCTATATCTCTATGTGTATGTGTACCTAAGATACAGGAATATTCTGTCTTACAAGTGTGTGTCTTTGTGTTATATATGATAATATATGATGTATATGTATAGTAAAATGATATTTTACAATAAGAATTAAGAATTCTTAGCAGTCAATTGAGTCAATCATAGTAAATTGCTGCGGCGCCTCAAGGCCGATGCTGCCATGGGCAGACTCCACGCTCTTCACACCCTTCGCGTCAGCCACCACTTTGGGTCCACCTCGCGAAGCCTGTGAGAAAACATGAGAAAACATGAGAAAACACACGTTGCGTAAGAAATGAAGTGAACATAGTGAACATAGTGGACTTTTATTGATGTTTATAGTTTATTGCATCTTATTGCATGTATCATCTTCAAACAATGCTCTAGACAAGTAAAGATAAGGACATTATAGGAATAACAACGAGAAAATCGAGAAATAATCTCAATGACATAATCAGAACAGTTACACGCTTGGAAAAAAGACATGAAATTCTTCCAACGGTGTTGACCGTTGGATTCATCCCAATACATCCCGTATATCATTGTATATAATCATTTAATATCATATAATATCATACATCATCATATATATCATATATAACATATATATCATATAATATCATATAATATCATGTATCCCTGTATATAATCCATATATCTACCTGAATCTCTACCTGAATTTCCACTCAAGGCACTGCCAAGGCAGTCAAAGCTGCAACTCCTTGACTTTGGATGGGCAAACTTCTTGGGAAGGCATCCATCAATGAAGTGGTGGCTGCAGCCGCACCAGGGCACACCAAGGCCGGGTTTTGACCAATGAGATCTACTAATAAAGACAACCAACCAACTCCTTCTTCAGTGCCAGAAGGAGCAGCTTCAATGAAACACTCGGCCAAAAAGCCGACATCAACTAACTCTTCACTCAACAACTTGAGAATTTCTCGTAAACTCGTGGGGATTTGCTTTCCTCGTGCTTGTGCTTCTGCACGGAAGATGTGCAAAAGTGCTTTGGCACCGGCCCGACCAGCGGTCGTCGACTGCGCTTCGGCGGCGATGATCCGTGCCGTGGCTTCGTCCGCGACCTTCCGGACGTCCAGCGCCGAGGACTGCCGCGCCGCCATCAGCGCGTCCAACACATTGCGATCCGACAATTCGCGGCGCGCGATGTCGTTTTCAAAGGCCAAATGACAAAGACATTTCATGGCCGCAAGCTGCAACTGATCTTCATCTGGGTGTAGTTGCACCTCATTTGTACATTGAGACGATGTAAGAGGCACACGGCATTTACATACATTTACTGCATTCACTGCATATGTTTTTACACAAGAAACAGATGTTCATCGAATTGCCCACAGCTAAGTGCATTCACCAATCGCAGCAGCTGAGCCATGCCAGTCCTGTGGGACGCCTCAGACATAGCTCAATGTGGCCAACCCTTGGATCGAACACGACTACCGTGACTACAGCGTGACTAGAGCGTGACTAGAGCGTGACTAGCAGGTCAGTAGCGAGTTGAGCTCAAGACCACCTCGTTGACATCTTTGTAGGCCAAAGATGCCAAGGCGCGCAAAGCTTTGATGCACTCAGTGGGAACCGCCTCGTAGTCCAACATGTGTTGCACCCTGCGCCACGGTTCAGTGTCAACGCAACATGGCAACACGCACAAAGATATCAAAGGGCAAAGAAAACATGCACAACTGAATTTCCATGAATTTCCAGCATTCCTTCCCATGATTCCCATGATATTCCCATGATATTCCCATTCCTTCCCTAGGTTTTTCGAGAATTCTTGGGAACCGCACACTTTGGGCAGACTGCAACGATCAAAGGTGGCAGGAGGTCCCGGAGGTGGAGCTGCAGCTTTCAAGTGCACCTGAAACACCAAGGGTTGGTATAAAATGCTGAGCACCCTGAGATGTAGCCATGAAACAAACATGAAATATTCCCCGCGCAGCTTTTTTTTTGTAAAGCCTAAAGATTCTCAATAGTCGAAATGAGATTCATAGCTTGCAGTTTTTTTGTTGAGGACATCTCAGGACTGTCAGGAGCATCGCTGGCATCGCTGGAAAACCCAGCCACTTGGAGTTCAACGATCTGCATCAGCAGCCGCTCCTTCTCTTCCAACTGAGCAGCATATCTGCTGAGATCGCCTCAGGGCACCAGGGTGGCACCAGGGTGGCACCGGGGTGGCACCGGGGTGGCATCAGGCCAACCCTACACAGTTGGAACGGTTGGACAACCGGCCAAGTTGCTGCCGCAGATGCCAAGATAAGAGCTCTCCTTCTTCAAAGCGACATTCCTCAGTGAAACCATGTGAAACCTATTCAAACACTGCATGGTCATGCTGATGCAACTGCAACAACTGCAAGAACTGCAAGAACTGCAACTGCGATCCCGTTCACTGCCCGGAAACGACGAAACGACGAAACGACTCCGGAAATTCTGCCAAGGTTCACATCTTCCAACTCAGCTTTGGTCACGGCAAGCCTCTTACTTGCCATCGGATGCCCGGAATCTCGCAGGAATCAATCGGGCGCCTCAACTTTCAAGGCGGCCCCAGCGCTCAAACATGCCCAAAATCGACCTAGGACGAGATCTTAGTAGATAGAAGTGATAGAAGTGTAGTTCAGCACGTCAAATGCAAACATGTGTGGTTTCATTGAAAACGAGATATTCATATTCAATTGTTCTACTTATCATGCCTGGTGATTCCTGACTGCTTGTTGTGTACGTCTGGTGGGTACTGCCAGGTAAGCTGTCTGATACTCAGTTCCATCCAATTCCAAGGTCTGTGCTGCAAATGCTGCGGTGCAACTTCCTAAATCGTCCCAATGTCCCAACAGAAACTCATCCAGAGCCCTCGGCCCGAGCTATGCACTGCAGTGCTGTCGCTGTTTTTCTTTCGACGCTTCTGGACTCTCCAAACGTCGATAACGCTGCGCAGGTTTGCAGACTGCGGTCAAACTCAGCGCAGTCCAACTGCTATGAAACAATGTGACAATGTGGTGAGACGCAAAAATCTCATCTGATCGGAATCACCAGGAATCAACAATCAATCAACAGGTGAACAGCTAAGAAATGTTAGGCATGAATTAGCTATACATTAGCTATATTTAGCTATATTTAGCTATACCATGCCCAAATCATACAGTTTTGACACATTAACATGTCATGCCTTGACAAATTGTGACAAATTGTGACGTGTGACGTGACTCTCAGCCCTGGCTCTCCACGAACTCCCGGGCCTTGCTGCGGACCTCCTCCTGACCTGAGCTGAAAACCCTGAAATCACGGTGAAAACGGTGCCGTCAAAACACTCACCATGAGCTAAAAACGTATAAGGCTTACATCAAGGCTTAACATCAATGCAAAGAATGCAAAGAATGCAAAGAATGCAAAGAATGCAAAGAATGCAAAGGATGCCAATGCCAAATGCCTACCAAATATCACGAAGCGAGGCATGCTGTGGCACACCTTTTTCATCAGCTCAACGCGGCATCTCAGCATGATCTCGGCATGATCTCATCTCGACTCAGGGTATGGGATACAAGCTGCTCAGCAAACGTTGGCTCGGCTGACGGGGCTGACGGGTCAACCTGAACTCCCGTGCATGGTGATCTCTTTGGCTCACATCGCCCATCTGATGATAGCACCGGGCCAACAAATAGTGGCAATGACCATAGGGATCCTGTGACACCTTTGCCACTTGAAAGTTCTTCACTGCAAGCTGCAGCCTTTCCACAATGGATTCCAGCAATTTCTTGATCATTGACGGCATTGTTTCCGTGTTTGTTTCCGTTTTGGCTTCGCGTGCCAACAACTCCAGCAGAGTTTCCGCTTGCATCAGGAACAGCTCACCCCTGAGCTTGGCTGAAGCAAGTTGCATTTCTTCAGCCAACTGCAGGGCGCCCAGAAAGTCCTGCATCTCCAGCTTCAGTCGCGCCATCATCAGCAGCGCCTCTGCTTTCACATCCAACAGATTCGCATTCTCAGCCACTGAGATGCAGCGCATGCAGGATGCCATGGCACCTACTGGATTCTGTGCTTTCAAGTGGATCGCAGAACAACTCAACAAATGTTTGCACAGATCCACCGAAGATTTGAAGGCTGTCTGACCTGTCTGACCTTCCGGGCTTTCAATGGCTTCACGTGCTGATTGATAGGCTGCCAGCAGTTGGCCCTGATGAAGTCGCGTCTCGTTGGTGGCAATCCGCCAGCGAAGCATGGCATCTGCCGCGAAGGATTGCGGCACAGCACGCAAGGCTCCGGAAGTTTGAAAGACAAGTGCGCCCAAATCAACGGCAGCTGCATTGCGATTCAACATTTCACTGCAAAGCTTGGGCATGATGGCACAAACCCAAATGTGTCCAGCATGTGGGAGTTCCTGTTTCAATTTCTTCAAGACCTCGATGGTGGAGTCATCAGGAGAGAGTTGCTGGCAAAGGGCCAAGGCATGTTCTTCAGCTGTAAGGCTGTCGTGATAAGTGTTCAGCAGAATTTGGCATGAGGACTTTGTCAGGGAATGCAGCCCAAAAACTTCAGAGATCCCAGCATTGCACAAGAGCACCTTTGGCCGTGTCTCCTGAAGGGCACCTTGGGTTGACAATAGAGATGCCATGGTGCCATGCGCAAAGGCCTCACGTCCGGCACCAGGTCCATGTGACAAGGCCGCCAACAATCCAAAGCCTCGATTTCCATTGCTTCCCCACATCCGTGACGCTCCAAAGCCAAAGGATCCCGCTGGACCTGGACCTGGACCTGGACCTGGACCTGTGGGACCTGGACCTGGAGCTATGCTTCCACCCGTGGCCAGCTGTCCATGGCCATGGCCACCATGGCCACCATGGCCACCATGGCCACTGCCCAGCTCTCCATTCGACGTAAGACGCCTCTCAGGCTGCAGGGTGAGACTTCGTGCAATGCCCATGCAGCACAGGCACTGCAGCAACGGCAAGCCCAATGCTTCGGAGCGCTCTAGACATCTCTGCATCATGCTCGAGGCCATGATGGGTGACCCTGACTGAAGCAAAATGAAACTCAACAAATAAAGACATGCACAGAGGCAGCTGCCATCCGAAGTCTCTTGGGCAGCTCGAATGCTATCCTCCAGAGCTTGCAAAGCATCATCCACGTGCCGCATCTCCAGGTGTAGATTGGCAAGTGTGAGAATGGCATTTTGCACCACTGGCAGACTTTCAGTTCTCTCAGAGACTTGCCTCCCATCATAGAACGATCGCAGACATGAGTCTGCAGCATCCACGAATCGATGTTGAGAACTGCTGACGTACTGCAGAAAAGCTGTGTGACTTCGATTCATCTTGAGATTCTGCACCGTTGCCTCGATGGACACATAGGGCAAGCGACCAACAGACAGCGGAACCTGCTGCATCGGGGACATTGGAGACAACCGCGGCCGAGATCTGGATGTGGCGGGCGACTTGACATCTTCAACTCCCATGTTTTCATGTTCATCACGTTCATCATTTTCATCGTTCATTTCGTTCTCATTTTTTGGATTTCTTTCAGGTTGGTTCTCGATGTCCATCTCCTCCGTGAGGAAGCTTTGAACAGAGTCATAGAGTTTCACGACAGCTTCGAATGACGCCTGCTTGAAGGACAAAATGAGTCTTCGAGCGAGTTGTCCAAAGGCGCCACTGGAGTGCATCAGTGATGTCGAAACCAATTCCCGACAAATCATGGATTCCAAATTGCGAAAAAGGTCGAATAATGCATCGGGTGAATCCACAGACCTCAATCCAGACAGCAAGATCTCCCAAATTTCTGTAGCTTCAGGGCTCAATCCACACATCTCCTGTCGCAATGTGGAAAGACAACGTGCATTGGTGGCACTCACTTCTCGCAGCAAACAATCCATGAGGACCTGATCAATTTCAGCCTCCTCCGCGAAACGGAGTAGCAAACATGACAGACCAACTTCATAGGCTCCAAGCCGACTGCGCATGGCACTGCTCAATGATTTTGATCAATGACTCAAGATACTTAAAAAGATACTAAAAGATACTAAAAGTTTCAAACAGAACATCTGTTGAAGGCTGTTTGGGCATGTTAACCTCAATCTGGCTTCAGGTCAAAGTAAGGCATTGCGTGTGCTGTCCTATCACTCTGGCAATCTTAGTTGCTGTTTCGACCTTACTGCATTTTTCTGTATTCAGTTTGTCAGTTAGAACTTTCCCTAAGATCTTGTAAAGGCTCGTGTGGATTTTTGGAGGCACAAGGTGTTGATTGTTAAAATCGGTCCGAAAATCTCTGTGCTTTGTGCCACCTCCTGAATGTCATTTCTGATCCCATGCTTAAGCACAATTCGGCAGGCAAAAAAAAACGCATAAAAAAAACAACAGAACTTCAAGCAACCTTCCTCCACAGTTAGCAAAGAATCTGGAATGTGGTATGCCCGGTATTTCTTGGATTTTCTTTGACTGTTTTCCAGCCATGAGTTCCAATGGATCTGTCGGATCTGGCGGATCTGGGAGATCCCCACTTTGCTCATCTCCCCACTTGGTCTCGAAGTCCAACCATCGCTTGAAGAAGAAACGCATCTTTGTCGCTTTGAGCCTCAAAAAAAACACCATAGAAAGACAAAGATGCTATGAGTCATCACTTGTGGCCACTTGGCGAAGTGGATAAAAAAACTAGGCCTCACTAGAAAATCCAAAAAGGTTGTGCCAAGTTGATCTTCGGTTGTGGATCTTATGTTAATCATTGTTACCCTCTGGTGATTTAACATAGCCATGGAAAATGGCCCATTTATAGTGGATTTGCCTATTATAAATGGTGCTTTTCCATGGCTATGTTAGATAACCAGAGGGTCATCATCATGTTAATCTTCTATTGATCTTCTATTGAAGTCTACTGTTGGTGGTGGTTGTCCCTGCCAAGTGACGACATCGCGCCGCATCGTCGGAACAGCGGCCGGATCTCGTTGAAGTCGGGCTCCGCCACGCGCGGCGGAGTGAAGGCTTTCACGTGAGCGTCCTGGTAAGAGAAAACGCGGGGATGCGTTTTTTTTCCCAATTTCTCCAATGGGTGTGTCTGAAAATAGTGTACCCCTAAACCCAATGGTTAATGATCATTATCCCTATTAAATGGCTATTTCATTGGGAATATACATACCCTATTTTCAGACAAACCCAATGTTTGAGACACGATTTGAAGCAAAGAAATCTGTTGAAATGATTTGAACTGTTAAAAGATAACGGAATGTGCTGTTGAATGCTGGGATCAAAACTGCATCATGGTAGACCGCATTAGACTCAGACGATGATAGCATAGCTCAAGAGCTCATCGTGCTTTTGTATCCCACGCTTGGGTGAATTTCAATCGAGCTGCAAAGTAGACAGCCCAGAGGTCCGTCCGCTTGGGGTAGCTGTCCAAAAGACCTGGCTCCGTTCCAAAGATTGCTGAGTTGAATCTGTGAAGATGAACCATTGCCCCCCAATCGAAAACACTGAACACCCTTCAGAAACCCATCTGTTGTATATGGGTGTGTCTGAAAATGTTGTGTACCCCTAAACCCAATGGTTTTGCTGATCATTATCCCGTTTTTAAATGGCTATTTCATTGGGAATATACCCGATTTTCAGACAAACCCATATCATTGCATCTGTTCATTTTACCATGGGAAAATTGATGTCCTGGTGGCACCTTCGAAGATACTTCGGCCTCTGTCGGGAGATCCATTCCTGAGTTGAGCCAGCTGTTTTTAGGGCTTCATCAGGCATCTTCGGAGATCAAAATATGGATGTTCTGTGGAGAAGCCTTCCTTGGATTGGACTATATTTCAGGATTACTTTTTCAAGGAACCACCCATATTATATCCTTTATTGGTGCAAAAAAAAAAAAAACTATTTAAAACCATGGTTTCCATTGGGGTTTTCCATGGTTTTCCCATAGAAAAACAATGTCAACAGACCCATCCGTTTCGAGCATCTGGTACTCGAGGATAGCGGCCTTGGACACCACCACTGGATGCTTTCGCCGTGGAAGAGCGGCCAAACTCTTGGGAAGCACCTTTCGAGCACCCTCGGCATCAGCGTTCCTGGTGGCAAACGATTTGCCAAGGTGGGCTATGTCAAGAAAGTGTGTGTGTGTAATATATACATATGTATCTCTATATATATAATATATATATAGATATACACATCACACATCTGTCCATCCATCCATCCATCCATCCATCTATCCATCCATCCCTCTCCTCTCTCCCTCTCTCTCTGTGGTCGTTATACTTAATCTGATTCAGCATTATTTGCCCCTGCCATCTCCAAAAAGAACCATGAAAAACATGTCGCCAGGACGCTGATAGAGGAAGCTCAGGAAGGCGATCCACACCTTTTTGGACTCCGGGAATTTCCGGGCGCAGGCCTCGTAGGCCTTCACCGCCAAGGGAGTTTTCTTGTTGCGCTCGTGGATTCGAGCCAGCTGCATATGGACCTGGGGGCGAAGGTCAAAATGACCTGACGAGCATCATGATGATGATATGGTCACTATGATTCTTATGAATTCTTATGATTCTTATGAATTCTTATGATTCTTATGATTCTTGTGATTGTTGTGATTCTTATGATTCAGGCTTAATCATAAAACACATCCTGCAGCTATACTAATTCCAACCTACACCCATAGCCTCCATCGCTTCCCCACCTGTTTCGCATCATTGTGGCTTGAAGCTCGGCTAAAGACCGCATCAGCCGTTTTCTCTGTGCCAAAGGTGCACTCCAAATTCATGTAGGCGACCCAAACATTGAAGCGCTCCTTGCTGTCCGAGAAGCCGACCTCAGTAGATCTGAAGCCCCAAACAGCGGTAGCATTCGCTGAGGCATTGCTACGGTTAGGACCGAATGACCGTTAAGACCTGCCGTCCAAGTCACGTGCTTTACAGCCCTCTCTGCGACTTGCCGGGCTCTTTCCAAATCACTCATTTTGAGATGGAAGGCCATGTAGCCTGAGTCACACCGCATCCGCAACACGCAAAACACGCGCAACATCCGCAAGCCAAATGGCCAGGACATGTGGCAGCACTGCAAGGATCAATGCGGACAAGCAGCGGATCCAAACAATCGAAGTATCTCCTTGAGTGAGCAACAGTCGTTCGAAGTCTTCGACAGATCTCGGGTTATCGGCCCACTGACCATCTGCATTCTCTTCCTCTCGCTTCCGCAATTCCTTCTCCTCCTCCTTTCGAATAGCTTTCTTCTGCCTGCACATACCGGAATAGGCCACCCTTGGAACAGCTGGGATGGAATTGAAGAGTAAGAGCCCAAACAACAGCAACAAAGAAATTGAAGACAACTGGTCCACTACTGAAACCAACTTGTCAAGATTACAACTTACCTGTGTGTGTGTGTGTTTCGTCATCGTTCAATGCCATAAGAAAGCATCAATGCCTTTTCGAAAGCTTCTTTTTGCCATCTTCTTCATCCTCATCTTCCTCGTTCTCTGCTCCAGCATCTGATGAAGTTGCGGAATCGACCTGTGCCAATGCATCAAGGATAACGACCAAAGGCACAGTCATGATGAGTCATGAACGGCGTTGCTCCAACAATTCAAACTCACCACGAAACTGGAGATTGTAAAGCCGGGGCTAAGCAAGGAGGCCACGCCCATGCCGGCCACGCCTTGAAGTCTGCAAATTCAAACCCTGCGGTGGACCCCGTCTGCAAGGGCTGCCACGGTTCCTCTTCTGACTCATCAGCCTTGGTGAGTCGTGGGGCCATGGGGCCATGGTGGAACGACTGGGAATAGATCAATCCATATCGTAATAGTCGTAATACGTATCGTTGTATCGTCGTATCGTCGTATCGTCGTATCGTAACACACGTTAATTGGATCTACTTAGAAAGAACTGCAAAAAAGCGACGTTTTCCTCAACCTTCTCAGGCTGCTTTCTCTTCTTCGCCTTTACTTTTGGAGCTTTCGTCACCGGTGTTTCGACTTCTTCGTCTTCCAGAGTTTCATCCGTCTTTCCCTTTTTCCTCTTTTTGCCCTTCATCTTTTCCCTGGCAGCAGCTAAGAGCTCTTGGACATCGTCAGAGTCTGAGCCATCTTCCTCAACATCTTCAGCTGAAAAGTTGGAAGGTTTGATGGTGAGTCCAATCTTCTGACCCTCAATCTTCAATACCTTGGCCTGAGCAATTTTGGTCCCCACTTTGTAGGAATCTACAGTGGTGGAGGCTGAATCGGAAATCTCGCTCCTGTGGATGAAGGCATCTGTTCTGGAATTGTCCAATCGAACAAATAAACCATAGGGCTCCACTTTCTTCACTCTACCTGAGACAATGTCGCCCACAGAAAGTTGTTCAGCTGTGAGTCCATCATCAGTACGCAAAGACAATTCCACTTTCCCAGTTTCGGAGATGTAAATCACTGTCATATCAGTGATAAGAGAACCAGGTGGATGGATCTTTGGCACGGCCTCTGGCAGAATGTGAGTCTCAGACAATGCCTTCAACTTGATTCGTCCTGTGAGGCTTCGGCTGAGTGCTACAAAAACACCCTGTGGACCTGCTGTCACGACGTATCCGGAGATTTTCTGTTTCAGCTGCAGATCTTTGGCTGAACTCGGTCGTTGCTCGTCTGCTGCGATTTTGGCTCCTCGGACAAGGGAAGGTCGCAGACTCACCTCGATCCGTTTCGAAGGAGCTTCACCTCCTTCACCTTCACCTCCTTCACCTCCTTCACCTCCGTCCAGAATGGCCACTTCATAGTAGGTGCCCACTTTGAGGCGTTGCTGTGGGTTCTTGGCCCAAACATCAAAGAGCTCGGTGACGTGTGCGGCACCCCACTGCTTTCCAGGCAACTGCAGAATGGCAGCAGTAGCTCCATCTTGGATTTTGCTCAATCGAGCAATGGAGCGACTCTGTTTGGTTGGAAGTAGCGACAGGTCCAGCTCCTTTTGAGCACTTTTCACACGAAGCACTCGAGCTGTGAAGACTTGCCCCACATGGAAATGTTCACCTGGAGACTTCAGAGCAGCCAAATCCGTGGAGCAATCGAGCAAGGCCACCCGACCCTTGATCCCTGAACCCACCTCCATCCATAAATGGCTCTTCTGAATGGACTGCACAGCAGCTGCAACTTTCATCCCTTCCGTCAAAATGGGCCACTTCACCAAAGCCGACTCATATTCCGATGAATCTTTCAGGCCCAAAGCTCCCATCAACGAAGGCCGACAGGTCAACTCCAAGTGCCAAATCTTCGCCTTTTTGTCTTCTCCCGCCCTTCGTTTCATGCGCAAAATGCGGGCCTCTAAGGTGCCTTTCCGCGCCACGGTGTCCAAAGGAGTCACGCCATCGTCACCGAGTTCACCCAAATCCACCAGCTGCGTTGCATGCAAATGCCCTTGTAACCCTACAGGTGCTGCACAACAGACCTCTAAACCTCGAAGGCTTTTAATCTTCATCTTCACTGGACTGCCCGGTTGAAGCTCTTCTTCAGGTCGTTTGATCTGGGGCACCTGGTTGCTCTTGTTTCTCTCCTGGACATGGGGAAGATCTGGGAATGAGAGAATAGTGAGAATAACACTGCATAACCACGGAAAAAGAAAATGACACAAACAAATGGATCAACATGGCAAATATAATATATATATATATATAACATTTATAAAACCAATATGAACCAACATGTATAACACTGCAACCTGCAGCAACCCGCGGCAACATGATGTAGCAGAAGATGTCCCCATCCCCCAGCTCCTTTGAAGGAAAAGGACAAAGAATTAAAGGACCGGATAACCCCACATGTTACCAACTTCTTTAGACTTAGACGGGAAGAGGAAGTATACCATAGAAGAGCAAGAAGGGAAGAGGAAGTATAAGAGTGATGGAGCGGTGATGGTGGGTGAGTTTGTGTGTATGTATGTATGTTCATGTACAGTGAGTGAGTGAGAGTGTGAGTGAGTGATG
>Ga0126342_10007190_pt1:0-17500 | contig 19840 bp, 14 predicted proteins | sample Cyp1metagenome_FD_92528 | JGI IMG/M metagenome (GOLD analysis project Ga0126342, IMG submission 92528) | Coral microbial communities from Lord Howe Island, Old Settlement Bay, Australia - Cyphastrea 1 metagenome | ecosystem: Host-associated > Invertebrates > Cnidaria > Coral ... | reverse complement strand
CAGTAGTAGTAGAAGAAGTAGTAGTAGTGGTAGTAGTGGTAGTAGTAGTTGTTGTAGTATCAGTAGTAGCAGAAGTAGTAGTAGCAGTAGTAGTAGAAGTAGTAGTAGTAGTAGTAGTAGTGGTAGTAGTGGTAGTAGTAGTTGTAGTAGTTGTTGTAGTATCAGTAGTAGCAGAAGTAGTAGTAGCAGTAGTAGTAGAAGAAGTAGTAGTAAAGGAAGTCACAGGGTCTCTATACAAGGATCCTGGGTGACTCACAGGCAAGGATCCTGTAAAGGATCTTGAGAGTAGCCGCTTCTCCACAATTATGGCCCGAAATATCAGTCGTAACTGGTGATTTCTAGCTTATTTCTATGTGGTTATTATTCCATACATGGTGTTATTTCACTGACTTACTGGAAAAAATGTCATTACTGCAGTTGGACCTCTTTTTCGCTGGATTCGCATCTTCCGCAGTTAAGGCCATTTATTATAGTTATAACTGGTTAATTCTATGGGATTATACATTCTACAATGTGAGGCCCCCAGTTATAAGTTGGTTAACGAAAACCCCATGAATACTATAGTTATTTGCGTACCATAAACCATAGATATTGGAGTTATGTGAACCCCAACGGTTCACGCTATCGTAAACGGGGCCTCACGACTTGTACAAAAATAACTGGTTTTTCACTCGGGCCATGCGGAGAGCCATCTGCCTCCAATCCTCCGCAGGTGCTACAACATTCTCCTGCAGCAGCATGGCAGTCCCAAATTAGATGTTGACAGAATTAGCAAATTCGAAGTGGTTAGTACATGAGTAATAACCCGATAAATAAGATTAAAACAAGCATGTATGTTTTGACATACCCTAGTTACTAAACACTTAGCTAATTCTGGCAAGGTCAAAGTAGAAATTGCAATTTCGTCTAATGAATATCATGCAAGAAGTGGGTGGATACGGGATGACGCCATGGGTAAACAATATATAGGGATGGCCGTCCCCCTGAAATCTACCCTCCGGTGTCATCAAACATGGCTAGCTGGGAAATCCGTTTTTAATTGGTTTTTCAATGGAAAAAATGATCTACAAATGGTAGATTTTCCAGCCAGCCATGTTTGATGATGTTTGATGACTGGGATGTGCATCCCACTTAAGAAGTGTTTTTTTTCGCCATATACAAGTAGGGATATCCTTCATAGTGGTGCCCCAGTTCGATAGCTAAGTTGGATTATATCTCCAATAACCAGGACTTATGGTAGATATATCGAACATTTTTTTGGGGTTATAAACCAACGTTCACATCACTGGGGGCTGGGGGCTACCACAGTGTATCAATCAGTGGGTGAAAAACCATGGTTTTTTGTTCACCTCTTACTAGCTGGGATGCACCACGGGATGACTGCTGACTGCAGATCGCTTGAAGCGAGCTCCATTGGCGGCACGCCCCGAAAACACAGCGCCGAACCACCAGGTGATACGACGGTTAAATGTGTACAAGGTAGATATCCAACCTGGTTGGTGGTGTACCTACCCCTCTGAAAAATATGAAAGTCAGCTGGGATGATAATTCCCAGTATATGGAAAATAATCCATTCATGTTCCAAACCACCAACCAGCAACATATACATGTACAGCACATTGTAATATACAAATTCTCAGGGGATACGGACTTTCAAGCAATTCTTGTTGGTGATGTTTCATACATCTCTTTGCTAGAGATCGCTACTATTTCGTAATGTTTGATGTACAGATCTTAGTTCCTGTTGCTTAAATATCATTTTTGGCCGGTCAAATTCACATTGTATCCCAGTCAAAGAACTATTCTATAAGTTTTTATCTCTCCAGGATCTCTGTGTGTGTGCGTGTGTGTGTGTGTGTGCGCCCCAACCCTCCCTGGTTTCCAGTGTCTTTATTGCAGTATAATCAGAGGTTCCTTTTAGATTTCGAGGTAAAAATCCATGGCTTTCATTATGGGAATACTGAATACAAACAATTCGATCCGTAGTCTTGATGGTGGTTCTCTTGTTTTTGTTGCCCAACCTCCCATGCTTCTGGTTGATTCACTATGTTTTCCTAGTCTAATCTTGCTACTAGTTCAATCATGCTCAAGTCCTATGACTATCGTCGTCGTCGTTGTTGTTGAAACCTCCGTATGTTTGACTTGTTTCAGGTTCGCTTGCTATGAGCAGTGTCAAAAGGTTGTCATTCCATTGTACGTGTTGCTTCAGAACGGCTTTCCCTGCTTACAGTTCTGGATAATCCCAAATATGTTGGATAGTACAACAACCAGCACCAAACAAGAACAACAACAACAACAGAACACGAAAAAGTGGTTGTCAACATGCACCATCTTAATCAAGCAATGACAGCAAGAAAAACATACATCCCCATATGGTTGATGCTTAAAAACCCCTTGGTTAACCCCCAGCTCCTGGATATGCCGCAAGGCTTTTGCTAAGGAGTCCTCACCTGGGACGCCGTTGATGACGTTTTCCGCCGTTGAACAAGTAGGAAGACATGTGACTCTTGACCAGTGACTATAATTATAATATAGTGGTGATTTGAGCAACAAACATGTGGGACTAAGCATCAACAAATAAGTGATTTGAGCACTGAAGATGGAGATCAAACCATCACAACTAGGAGTCACCCACGGAAACTGGCATAAAGCAATACGAAGATGGATCTGATTGATCATACCCTCCGGTAAACTAACACTTTGCTATTGAAAATGGCCCAGTCAAAATAGTTGATTTACCATGATTTACCCATATAAAATGGGTGGATTTCCCATCGTTTTCTGTGAAAGTTTAGCAGAGGCTAACTATGGGAAATCACCGTTTTCTATGGGAACATCCACTATAAATGGTCATTTTCTATAGTTATGTAACAAATTACCAGAGGGTATACCCCAAAATAGTCCTTTGAAATGGGAAAATCCACTATAAATCCACTATAAATCCACTATTTCACTATTTCTATGGTCATTTTCCACTTCGCAAACTGTAAACGTTGACCAGAGGCTAGTAGGCGCACGGGACAAATCTGACCGAATCATGAGGGTCAAGCCGTCAAGCCTACCGGTTGTTTGGCAACAATCCAAGTGTTATGCCAATTACATGCGTATATATATATATATATTGTCTATCCTACTGTATATCTATCTATCTTATCTTATATTCTTATCTATCCATCCATCCGTCTATCTGTAGTTTATAATTCTTGTGCAATGGGTAAGTCACTTTCCAGTATCAACTAATCAATTACCATAAGTGTAGTATGAATACTTATAACCCCATTATACTAATCAAGTACTAATAAGTTTATTAGAATTGAAAAAAAACATTACAGTATACTAATAAGTATTCCCTTCTCCAGCGAGTCACTTTCCAATATCAACTGCAGGGCGTTCTGTACATCCTCTGCAGGGATGGCGGCGCAGTCGGTGTGTGTGACCCGACGCAGGGCCAGGTCCAGCCTGACTTGTGGAGGTCATCTATAGGGAATATATGGGATTATCCTTCCCATTGACTAATATGTTTCAAGATGGTAAAAACCACCAAACAGTATATATATATGTGTATAGGGAATATTGTAAGGGATATCGCATCTAAGAATCGGAATGCGAATATTAATGGAGATAATATATATATATATATATATGTATATATATATGATAGGGATACCAGGGGAATATAAATGGGACTATTCATGGGATATGACGCTAGACTTCCTGAACAGGAGGATCATCCTACTTAGTCACTGGTTAGTATACGCATAGCTGTTTATAACCCGTTCATAGATGGGATAACCGTTACCCAATGGGGACTGGTTGCATGGGACTTCAAAACACCTAATCAGTGGGATGATCTGTGGGTGCAAAAGGCGTTTGTTGTACAGTGGGTATCTGGTTGGTAGTATACCTACCCTTCTGAAAAATATGAAAGTCAGTTGGGATTATTAATCCCAATATATGGAAAATAATCCAAATGTTCCAAACCACCAACCAGGTATAAATATGGCAATCACCTTAAGTTGGGATAGAAGCCTTACAACTTGCTTGTGGAACATGGGGATTTAACGGGATTCAATCGGATGTCATTCGAAATTCCATAGGAGTTTTCCTAGGTTTGATGTCAATCTATAGCAACTCCAAACAAATACAATAGACACATGGGACACCTGAAATTATAAGGTTAATATAATCTATAATTTTGTTTCCCAATTACATTGATTTTGGATTCTTATATCATGATAGTATATTTTCAATAATCAACATTGTATTTTTCATATTCACACATGTCACACATGAAAATATCTGAATAAATATCTAATAACCATGATTGTATGATTACCAATATCCGGTGATCCGGGTTTTAAAAAAAAAGTGTCGGGATGATCATGGCAATATGCCGCCAAGATTGCGATAGCTAAAATTGTCTATAACTAAGTTAACTATGGCTTTATGGTAGATATTATGTAAATATCTATATGTTATTATATTATATGGTAGATATTAAATGTAAATATCTGTATAGTTTTATGGTTATATTGTTTATTATATGTAGATATATCTATAGTTAATATGTTAATGGGGTTTGTAAGCCACCGTATAGCTCAGGGGGCCACCTCGTGTCGATATCTTGATGGTGTGGAAAATCATCCCAAAATCACTAGTAACTATCCCAACTATCAATATAGAATACTTATCCCAATTATAGTTATAATTCATGGACATCTGGGTATGAGTCCAAACCTGTGCCCCTGAACACCAAAATAGCTGGGGTTTATGGATGTTCATCCCCCAAGAATGTCGTATTTCAGAGGAATTTAATCCAACTAATATGGCAAACCAACCAGTTGCAGATCATGTTCAAAACACATGTGTTGTCCATCTCTAGGTAAAATTTGGGAAGAACATGGCTGCAGTGGTTCTAAACCTTTTATATATATGGCTTCAAAACTAGAAACACTCATATTTAAACCGCTTGAACACGATTATTTGACCATGGCACATTGTACACAGTTCACCATATTTCCGCAAACATAACTTATTCCGCTTTTTTTCACCTGGTTGAGGTGATGTTTACCCCTGAGCCCTGGGGAGTTGTTGAGCCGGAACCCTGTTGGTCTCCATAGGGGATTCGCCAGGGCTACAGGAATTAGTTCCCCATATGTTCGCACTGCGATCATCCGTATCATCCCCATGCTTGTTGTTGCTCAATATACCACACAACCAAGCTTAACACTCAAATTTGGAGACCCACAACTTTTAAAGTTTGCCTGATTAAATCCCTTCGTTGAACATCTTGGTGGCTTAAGCACCAAAAATACATCACAGAAAATCAGATCCACCACCATTCTTTTTTGGTGATTTTCCTATTGAAACCTCCATTTATAATATTTCAATGAATTCCCATACCCATGTGCTCCATGTATGGAATATTTACCAACATTTGCCCTAAAAATCACCCAGTTTTGTAGGTAAATATACCAGCACCATGGAGCATATGGGATATTTTCCCACGAATTTCGCATATGTCCAGCTCAACCATCATGGATTCAGCCCATATTTTCTCCGAGTTGCTGTGATGTTTCCCTTCGTGCCGCAGCCACAGTGGCCACCGCACCATCAAGCTTCGTTCGCGCCACGTCGCGCACATCTCGCGCACGTGCCAGCAGCGAGCGCATCAATGTCGGTGGTGGAGAGGTGGAATGATCCAACTGAAGTGTATGGTCTGTATGGTCCATGGTGGGTAACTCGTGACTTTCCATACGTATTTACCGTATTTGTTAGATGATTTGTTGTATTGTTTGACCAAAAAAAAACTGAATTTCAGAATAGGTGCTGTTCCATGATCCCTGGACTGGTCTAAATGGTGACATGGCTCATCACTCATCACCAATTATACAGTAAGTAGGAAAAACATGGAAATTGTTTGCAACTGGTTCTGTATGATGTCTTCTGCCAGATTCAGCTTCAGTTAATAAATCAGTCCACGTACCGTGGACCCGAAATTCTAGTGCATCATAGAAATTCTACTTGGTGGCTCATCCCACTTAGTAAGTGGGTTGTAACCACAGTTATAAGTGGATTAACCCTAGTTATCCCATTTATAACTGGGGTGATGTTACCCACTTACTAACTGGGATGAGCCACAATTTCTACGGGGATGCTGCTGTGACTGGCTGCACGATCTGATGTATGTCCCTCAGTTAAATCTTTGGAGCCAATTGCCACAGCCACAGTGATTCAGTATCAATGTAACAGACCCAGACATTGTATGGCATTTCTGGGTGCAAAAAAGGGGCATGGTCATCCCACCATCATTCAATGGGAATAAAACCTAAAATGTAGGTACGTTAGTACCATATTTCTGGCCATATTTTGTATCGATATTCCCTGAAATCTAGGCCTGAAAAATAGGCCAAACATTTATGGTACAATGTGGTACCCCCCAGTTATAAGTTGGTTTATAACCCCCATTAACTATATAGTTATAAGTACCATAAACCATGGATATTGGAGTTATGTGAACCCCAACGGTTCACGCTATCGAACTGGGGCACCACGAAATGTAGGTACCTCCAATTGGGGATTCCCACCATACCACCTATGCCATGATTCCCATGATCGGTGACCGGGATGACCGGGACCTATGATAAACTACATGAGTCAACCTTGATAACTTTGATCCATAAACCCACCAAATGTATATATATATATATATACAATATACTATATATATATATAAACCAATCATGGTCAATCTTGGATATCCCGCGGTGGGGTTCCGTCAATTTCCCCAATGGCAAAAGATTCGAGCACTCAAGGACCCATCAAAGGTGTGCCCAAATGATGATTATACACTGATCGTTGGCTGAATTATGGCGATTGTGATGGTAATGTATGATGGTATCATATGGTATACTATGGTATTATGGCTATATTTTATGATGGTATATGTCCAATTGTGTATACTGATCGTTGTTGATTATATATCCTATTATTATACATAATTTTCCGTCGTTTGCACATTCTTTTTGGCTATATATGTGTGAAGATCAAACCTCATTGGTGATGGTTAAGTTAATCCCATTAAGACATTGTTGGCTCGATATCTAGAAATATAATTACATCCCCATGATATATCATGAAACAGCTATATGGTTGATGCAATCTGTTCACTAAACACACCCTTAAATGCACTGCCATTTTTACCTAAAACAAAAACACAACAAAACATATGTTTTGAAGTTGACGCTGATGATTCCGTACTGGACATTGCCGGATGCTATTTGGGATATAAAAAATACCCATCTCATGATAGTTGATTAATGAGTTCCCTACTATGGGTTATAGTATAAGTATTTGGGTAAATTATAATATTTCACTAACCTGAATTAAGGCCATTTGGGGATGATTTCCCTAAAATAAACCATGATTACCCAGAAGTATGTATAACTCTTATTTCGTAAGCAATCAACCATCATGAGGTTGGAAAACTCAATGTGTAGCTCCTTTCTTGGCTCCCCCCATTGAATAGGGAATATATAGGATACCCATGGCTCCAAATCGTTCCCTCCTATATAACCACTGGATAATTAACCGAGCTACTTAACAGTTGGCTACAACTTTAATATGTTAATGGTACCCATTAACTATACGTTGGTTTATAAAGCCTCAATGATGGTTATAATTATATTCCCCTAACATTTAGGCTTTATAAACCAACTTTTAACCATTGGGTAAACTTTACAATTGGGTATAACCTTTAATGGCGCATGGCTATTCTCTGCTCCCCATTCACACCGGCTGACACGTCGACCTAGATCGGCTGCTTCTGCTGGTGTCTTCCGGCAAACCTTGGGGGGTCCAAGGAGTGAAGTTATGGCCCGAAATCGAAATACCAGTGAATGTCAATCCCGGATTAATAAACCATAGTTTATTAATTAGGGGGGTACTCCTGCAATAGTCATAATCTAGTACTTAAATGGTACCCTCCCAATTAAACAGCCCAGGGGTTTATTAATCCAGGGTTGACACTATATAATTAACTGGATATAAATGTTCATACATGTTGTTATAACTTGCTATTTCAATGCTTGTTTCTATGTGGTTATTACTCCATAAATGGTGTTATGTCACTTATAACTGGAAAAGGGTCATAACTTTGTCTTCCGAAGTGTCAATTCCAAGACAGTGTAAAAATAAGGTCCACTTGGAATCACTTTCATTATATTTCATTATATATACATTTTCTTACTGGTGCTTAGCAGGGAATGGATGGGACTGGGGGTTGCTGGGATGATTATTGATAGTTATTGTGGATCATTCCCGAAAATTCCCTGCGTTTAGCACCAGTAAGTTTTTGGAATCAAACAATTGACACCGGAAGTCTGAAGTGATTCCAAGCATATCTCGGAAATAGTCCTGAAATTTAGCCCATTTACTATCCCTTAAAATCCTAAATTATCGACGATTTGAGGCACATAAGGCACATATGAATACATATGACATATCATAAATCATCCCAAGCATCCCCCAATTTCATAAACCACTAATGTGGGTAAAAGAAGCTAAAACAATGCCATAAACCGCCCATGACTGGGAATGGTTTATACCAATTATGGTGAAATTGGGGATTGTTTATTATTGTTTTACCAACATTACAAGTACCCTCTCGTAAACTAACAGTTTGCTATTGAAAATGGCCATAGAAATAGTGGATTTACCCACTAAAAATGGGTGGGTCTTTCCATAGCTATGTTAGTTTACCAGAGGGTAGTATTGGGGATGCTTTATCCATCGATGTGGTGGACACTGCAACTTGGAATCTGGATTCGAAAGCCAGTTCTGGCTGCACATCTTGATGGCGACTGACATTTCTATTCTGGAACTCCACTAAAAATCTGGAATCACTCCGTGTTCAATCAGTTCAGTAACTGAAATTTCTATTCTGAACACTGAAATTTCAAAAAAACTGAAATCACTCTGTGTTCAATCAGGTCAGTAATCAATGGCCATTTCAGGAACCTAAATTGGAGGTACCTACCATATATATAAGGCCTATATAAGACCTATGTAAGGGAATATCCCCACAAAATATGGTTTTATATGATACAGTAGCTCCATTTTTGGATCCTTTTTTTATTCCCATTGAAGATATTGAAGTAAATCCAGGTAAGCAATCTACAAATTGCATCAAATTGCTGTTTTTTTTTGGTGCCTGATTTGACGATCAAATGCTACTCACGTGCTGTGTTCCATGCCTCGTGCACTTGGTGTGATGGGACACCCGACACTGCCGCATCATGCATGATATCTGGGTGAATTATAATATTTCACTAACCTGAATAGTTCGGCCATAGAAGGGGATGATGTCCCTAAAATAAACCAGAATTCCCAGGGAAAGACAGGGTTCGGTCGTGATGAAATTTACCCAGTTATCCTATGGAGATGATATGGTCTCCGCCTGAGGTTGTGGGTTGTAGATCGGCATCGCACATGGCGATTCAATCCCAATGTTGATGGGACTTGGTGGGACCCATACACGATAACTAACTTGCTTTACAGATCTTTACCAAAGTTAGTTATGTAAATAGAGTAGGTCATCAAACAAGTAGTTTATGGGATAAAAAACATGGGGACTTGGTAATCAAACAAGTAGTTAAACCATGTTAAACCTGGTTATCAGTGCAAGTAGAGTAAGTAGAGTTTATGTTAGAGATATTTCTAGAGATAATATGAGATAATGGGGTCTATAAACCAGCTTGTAACTGGAGGGCACCTGCTAATGTGTAGCTCCTTGGCTCCCCGTTAGGCCTGAATTCATAGCTCCTTGGCAATCCTGAGTGGATAAACTAGCCACTTGTGGTCATCTTTCGTAGGATGGAAAACAACCAAACAAATTATGAAGCAACTACATGTTCATGGTGAATATATCAGCATACATCATCATACATCGGCATACTAAAGGATTGTAAGCAACACGAAGATACAACCAATCGAAATGCTGAACCAGCAAGGTGAGGAACTGCTTAATTCCCATCCACCACAAATCAATGGGCCCATGGTTGAACAGTGGAGGAGCAATGAAGAGCATGCTGGGAACCTGGATGCTACGGGTTCCCAGTAAAGTCCTAAACCTAAACTCATTGATGTCCACCCCTTCTCCAATCTCATACTAGTTACTAGTACTAAACACCCCTTAAAAATGCTCAGAAATATATGTAAATCCCCTACAAGTCCCAAGGTTCCAGAGGGAGGTCTTCAGTAGGGATTCCGGTAGTCCCAATCATCATCCTTCACTGTTTCGGAAGGTGTTTGGAGCTGCCAAACATATTCCACTCATGTGGTAAACCCAACAATAAAGCATCCCCAAATGGTGTATGGCAGCCAGGGTTTCCCACATGAATCAAAAAACATTGATTTTCCATGATTTTCCATTCCGACTAAGGCCCCGGCGCCGGAATCCAAAGGAGACAGCGAATGAAGGCAGCAGGCTCAGGCGATGTCTAACGGCAGGGAAGCTACTTTAATGTGTCTATTTGGAGGTTTCCAAAGTCATGGTACCCCCAAATCATCTAAATCAGTGCATTTTATACCATTTTAGTATTGAAAGCCAATGATGACTTGAGGATCCTCCATTTATGACAGCTATTGACAGTAATGTGGGTAAACCAATGCCATAAACCACCCATGGCTGGGAATGGTAAACATACCACCTACAAAAATGGTGATGACTGGGGGATGGTGTATTGTTGTTTTACCCACATTAACTATGAAAAAAGGATAACAAGATCCCTAATTTATTATCTAATATCAGATAACAATATTCTTATGGATGATTCTTTGATAATATTTGTGCGTACCCTCTGGTCACCTCACATCGCTATGGAAGCCATGGCCTATTTATAGCTGGTTTAGCTACAAAATGATGATTTTCCAAAACGCGAACCGTTCAAGTATCAGAGGGGATCGGTCATTGAAACATATTGAAATGCAGAAGAATCGGTCAAGAATCGGTCCGACCTCCTGATCCATTTCAGATCACTTATCCTCCTGTAAACGTTTACATAGATGTGGCTAGACCCACCATGTGTAGACAATTTTCCTGTGTTTGCTTAGGGAAACGTGCCTGTTTTGTTGGCTAGTCATCAACACAGCTTGACCTCATGGCTTATCTGCCAGCTGCTGTACGGCCGAATCTGAATGTCACATGTGGCGACTTGACTCAGTTACTTTGAACTCGAAAGGAATCCGCGGATACTTCAATTGGATAAGGGAAAGGTTCCCCAAATATATACCCTTCACTACCCTCCGGTAATCAAACGTGGCAATCGAAAATCCTCCGTTTATTCATATATATATATGTATGTTTCCAATATATAATTAAACCCTCCATTTGTAAGATATTTTCCAGCCAGCCTTGTTCCGGCCACGTTTGCTTACCGGAGGGTACCCTTCTATGGTACCATTCCAATAGCCCCGTCACAACCGGATTCCCACTGCGAAGTTGATCGCCCTGTCGTTCCGCTCACTCTAGGACAAATACATGTCATTCCTGTAGCAAAAAATATAGGAAGGCCTGGTCTCAATGTTTCAAGGGAACAGAACCCATAAGATCCATATACTTCATATATCAGAGGTATATGATAAATCAGATAAAAAGTCAGATACCCTCTGGTAAACTAACATAGCTATGGAAAATCACCATGTTTGATGGGTAAATCCACTATAACTGGGCCATTTTCAATAGCTATGTTAGTTTACCAAAGGGTAGGAAGGCCTGGTCTCAATGCTTCAAGGGAACAGAACCCATAGGATCCATGGTGCTGGTATATATGCTAACATTGGGGGTATATTGATGGGATCCATGTTACCATATATAGCAGCACCATGGATCCTATGGGAAAGGCCTTAACCAGCCAAAATGAAGAGTTTCAAGATTTGGCCGCGATTCCCCCAGATGCCAACCAGCTTGATTTCGCCTAGGTTTGGCCGCCAAGTTTGATTCCAAGCCGACCCTGGCAACAAACAAGCCTCAATGATCACAAGGCTACACATCCGAGCAAATGATGTCAGGATGGTTTTCTAAATATTGTGATTAAAAGTTATAAATGCACATAAATGCACATAAATGCACCTTGTGCGTAGCTGGGTATGCAAATAAGCAAATAAATCCTCCATGGCAATTGTTTCTGGTGGGGCATGAGCGGGTTCACCGGTTCACCATTTTTTTGTCAGTCACACTTATCCCCCAACATCAACACGTTGATACAATAGCATAGTGATAGTTGAAACCACCAACCAAAAAACCATCATTGATACTGCTGAAAAACACCCATGAAATTCACTCCAAATTGTGTTTTCATATTTTGAAACCACCAACCAGATCAGTTCTTTTCAAATTTGAGGAAACTCTGGATTTCGACCATCCCATGACCCGCGAGCCGCGGATTTTCGGCAAAAGACGAGGTACTTTTTGGGGTGCAGAACCAGGGTGAAAAACATGGGTATAACCAGGGTGAAAAGTCCCAACTACGTTGGATGAAATTGGGATATGGGGCCCCTATATACAGTATAACATTATACAATTATGTGGTGATATAGTATATAGTATGTATATAGTATATAGTATATCTATCTATATATATATAAGTGTGACTGCACCCCCCAAAGTACAATCTGTCCCGAAGCAAACAATTTTAAGTGTCATGATTGAAAGCATGACTTGGGAGACCAATCCTACCGTCTTTGGATTGACCCTGCTTCGTGGTCTTATCGCGAACATACCTTTGGATTCATGGCCGACAGTCAGAACACTGCCGGAAACAGCAGTTATTGACACGTCCTTTTTGGCAAAGCACTTAAAGTGAAACACCCACAGCACAAGCGGACTCTGAAAGGAAAATCGGGCCAATATTCAACACATCTCATCCCAAATGAGACCTTTGTAGATTGGCCCCCCAGCTGTGAAACCTCATCCTGTGATGAGACAAAGCATGGGTGGAACCCACAAACCTGTACTGTTTCGCTAGGCCCATCTCGATGCTGCCACAAGGTGGTGCCACATAATGCCACATAGTTTGCGAATTGCTTTGGAACTAGTTTCACTGTTGTTTTTTTGTTTGGTTTGTATATATATATATATATATTATCATAATATTATATTATATATATATCATTTAACATCAATATATATATATATATGTATTATGTATACACATATAATATAACCAACAGTTAACCTTGGGGTTTAAAACTCGAGCTTATCAAACAACAAACATGAGCGGGCACCTTTTTGCACTGTCTACCTGCAGCCCGATTCTTTTCGCTGCAAGTACTGTATGTAACCACAAAGACTCGTGAGAAAGAAATGATGGTTTCAATTTTGATGGATATCCGTACTATATCATCTATGGGCGAATCATAGAAATATGCTTTGCCTGTGCCATGTGAACATCAGGTAGTGGCCAATTCCCAGGGCCATGTTGATGGCATGAATAAAACTCGAAGCCAGATATGAACATAATGTGAATAGTATATTATAATATATTACCCATAGGATCCATGTATGGTATATATGCTAACATTTGGGGTATATTGATGGTACATGTTACCATATATGACATACATGGATCCTATGGGTTAGTATGTGAACATAATGTTAACCCACATCCAGTTTCATCCAAATGGACCCAATGTGAATAAAAATCCCAGAGACCATCTCACTATGAACGGTATGTCCACATTGGAAATACCCTCTGGTAATTTAACATAACTATGGAACATCACCATTTTTCATGGGACAATTCACTATAAATGGTGATTTTCAATAGTTATGTTAAATTTCCAGATGGTATCAACGGTGAACAAATCAGCGACTAATGCCCCGAATGGGTGAACCCCACTCTGCGAGTTGGCTCCCGGCGATCCCAGGGACAACCCGGTTGGTGCCGCAGCTCACGACTGCCGCAGCTCACGACTGCCGCAGCTCACCTGCCACGTGATCTACCCGTGATCAAATCCAAATTTGTGGTTCCCATATGTCTTCATTTTGAGTGGTACTCAAAGATATGACATGTTCCCAAGAAATGAATTCAGTTCCAAGATTCACTAAAGCAGAAATAAGTGCATTTGCATAAACGAAAAGGTACTTTTCCAAACGAAAAGGTACTTTTCCATCTGTAATTCACAAAAAGCAAATGATGACAATAGTAATTCCATGTAGTTCACAACTCAGAATCATTTCCATGAGTAAACACGCTTGGAATATTTCATGGGAGATGATGGAGCTTCAACCAACAAGATGAGAACATATATAACTATTGTATTTCATTGCATAACCAACTATGGATAATTCCCAAATCAGAAATCAGCCCAGTGTGGGGTTCTCCAACAATGTGGCATTGAAGTGGCCCAAAACGAGGTCTGGAAATCACCAAAAAGATGGAAAACACATGGAACAGTGTGACAGGTGAATGATCACTACTTCAGTGGTGTCTTCACTTCTCATGGCCAATCTTAGATACCCTGCAAACAAAAAAACAATAGCTGGTGAACAAAGGTATCAGATAATCCCGTTGATACCTACCCATCTAAGATTGACCTAGGTATATACCATGGATTTCCCAACAACAACCTTCAGTTGGCAAAAAAACTTCTCTATCACAACCTCGCCACTCGCCGGATTTGTCACCTCAAGGCAGCTTTTCCACCTCAGGTATGGACAAACCAAACCAGAGGTTATCTGGAAAACACATGTGATGAATGGCTGGTTGGTGGTATACCATTAAAAATTGTGGTTTTCCCATTAAAAATTGTTATTATCCATAGTTATGAAAAATGATAATCATAATGCAAATGGTGATTAATGGTGATGATGGTCAAATTCATGGTGGTGATGGTCAACAACTAATTATTATGGTAAATTATGGTCAATTTATGGTGGTGATGATCAAACAAAAAACATGTCATAATGATTGTGGTCAACTATGGTCAATTCTGGACAACCATTATGAACAATTAATGGGAACAAAGCATGTTTGACCATAATTGACCATAATCATTAATTGTTGACCATAATCAAACTAATAAGCAGTGAGTATGGTCAACAATTAATAGTGATCAATTACCGGACCGTTAATAGTCAATCGTTTTTTGATGGTGATTCAACAAGCACAATGTCCTAATTAATTGTAAAAACTAATTGCACAATCATTTACAACTGACTAATTATCATGATTGGGGTGATTCAACAATCAAAGGTGATTAGTTGTCACGAATCACCGGTCAATTCTTAATCAATGGTGATTGTGATTTTGTTAATGTTCATTGTGTATGGTGTTTGTTAATCATTGTTAATCAAACCAAACTATTGCGGTGGTGAAAGAATCACTACATGACCTGGTGATAAGGGTTCAATGCATATACTATATACTGCAACAAATAATCTAAGTTGCTAATATAAAACAGTGTCCAGCGATTTATGGATTCCAATTGCTGGGAAGTGAAGACCATCCTCCAATTTGAGCAAGTTAAAGCAAGCTACAAACTTTTGACAAGGAAAAACAGGGTGATAAGATTTGCTAAGTTGATTGATAACCAGCTTAACGAGGGTTTATGGTGATATAATTCTATAGTTACCCTCTAGTAATTTAACATAGCTATTGAATATTGCCATTTATAGTGAGTTTTCCAATTAAAAATTGTGATTTTCCATAGTTATGTTAGTTTACCAGAGGGTAGTTGGGTTAATATACCAACTTATAACGCCAATTGGGGCACCACATTGTAGAAGGGATCTGTGGCGTGGCTCCACAGCACTTCTTGACGGCTTAAATTCCATGATCCATGGCCACAGCCTGGCTGCCATATCATTTGGGATAAATCTATGGACCTAGCTACCCTCCGGTAAACTAACAGTTCGCTATTGAAAATGGCTATAGAAATAGTTGATGTTCCCATTGAAAATGGTGATTTTCCATAGTTATGTGAAAGTTTACCAGAGGGTAATCCACATGATTGATGGCTAATCCCCATTGGGATAAACCGATGTTTTTCATAGACCCAAAAACGAGAAAAGGCGGCGTTTTTTCCATCCACCGTATGGTGCTTCAATGGAAAATACCCGGCCTGGTAAACTTACAGTTTGCGAACTGGAAAATCACTATTTTTAATAGGTAAATCAACTATAAATGACTGGTAAACATACAGAAAACTACGGAAAATCCACCCATGGCCCATTTCTGATTGGTAAATCACGATTTTCCATAGCAAATTTAGTTAAAGTACCAGGCCGGGTATCATGACACGACCCCCCTGGAAACTGGATCTGGATCTAACTGGATGATATCCATGGAAAATCCTGGTGAACATCACTCGGGGCCTTACGTCCGATAAATGGACCATCACCAGAATTTCCCTCTTGTTTTCGATGGAAAACGAGTATGTCATGAAGCAAGCTATGAATGTAAGTTATCAGCGTTCAGTTTTATATATTCTTTGATCTTTGCAATATCCCATAGTAATTTTTGAGACTTACACTTATACTTACAGCCACCAGCACTTCACCTCAGAGTATCCCAGCACCCCGAAATCTCTTCAGCTCTTCTCTCAGGAAAATGCCGAAATCTTAGAGAGTGCAGTCTCTACAGTTAAGGCCATTTATTAGTTATAACTGGTTATAAATGGGATTATACATTCTATAAATGGGGTTAGAAGTACTTATAACTGGTAAAGGGCCATAACTGTATGAGAGTGCAGCTTTAAATATCTTCAAATCGTGGAATGTCAACCCTGGATTCGCTTCGCAGTCGCTCTTGGCATCATAACACTGGGAATGACATTCCTCCGAGGTCTCGGAAACAGCTGGAGAGACCACCTTTGATACAGAGCCCATGAAATATGTATAGATATACAAACCATAAAGATCCATAAACATCTAGAAACATCTAGATATATACATAGTTGCCATAGTTCAACACCCACAAAACATATACTTAAACAAATAGTTAAACATCTAGAAACATCCATAAGCATCCATTTGAACATCGACATCGGTGCTCCCGTCGGCCTGGCGGATATGTACACTGCTTGGAGGATCATCGAATCATCCCACTTAGGAACTTGCTTGGTAAGCCATTCAATATGCTTAAAAATATGATGTATATATATATATAATATTATATATATAAATATAATACATACATTATAACTGTATAACATATATATATATATATATACATATAAACATATATATATATATAAATAAGCATATATGTATATAAATATATATATATATACATATACATAATATATATATACATATATACATAATATATAAATATATATACATAATATATATATACATATATATACATATATATACATACCCTGCAAGTCGGAAGGTCAAGTTTTACGAGGTCTTTTGCAAAAGACCAAGTTTTACGAGGTCCTCTGGTTTACTTGGTTTTATAGAGCTCAGCCCTTTTTCCCATCAATGCTGAATTTG
>Ga0126342_10007189_pt1 | contig 19841 bp, 23 predicted proteins | sample Cyp1metagenome_FD_92528 | JGI IMG/M metagenome (GOLD analysis project Ga0126342, IMG submission 92528) | Coral microbial communities from Lord Howe Island, Old Settlement Bay, Australia - Cyphastrea 1 metagenome | ecosystem: Host-associated > Invertebrates > Cnidaria > Coral ... | reverse complement strand
GAAAAAACGACGATGTTGTCATATGTTGCTAAATTGTAACAATGCTGTTCAGTTCCAATACTATAGCTAAAGAAGGCCAAATTGTAACAATGCTGTTAAGTTCCAATACTATAGCTAAAGAAGGATGCTAAGTGTCAATTGTGAGCCTCAATGCAGCAGCCAGAAATAAAACCCCAATGCGTGAGGCTTGTGCCAAAAGCACCAATTTTCGGGAAAATTTCGCGATTCCGTCGAAATCCGGAACCAGCAATTTTCCGGAAAATTTGCCAGTTTTGGAAATCCAAAATCGCCAAATTTCCGGAAAAATTCGGGGTATTGGCCGAAATTTCCGGAAAATTTGGGATTTTTGGCATAATTGTATTATGTATTGGGTCAATTCCGGCTACAATTGGCGGGTTTCCGACAGGGGCGCCCACTTTTTCGACAGCAGTTCCGTTTTATGTAATAATTAATTAAAAATAAAAATTAAAGATAAATAATAGTATTCTAAATTATTTAAATTTATATTTAAAAATCGCGGTAATTTAATAATTCCCAATTAAAATTATAATAATATTAATAGAAATACAATTATATAATTAATTTGTCAGTGGTCACGCATTCTAAAATTTCCATTACTAAGACGCCCAGACTAACAAAACAAGGCAAAAAAAAACAGCGGGCGCCACTTGCTTGAAATTCCCTGCGTTTTTTTATAGGGCGCCGTTTCCAAAATCAATCGTATTCCAAGTTTCAGTGTGTCGCTATATTATATGATTAATATATAATCACTATATCCAAATATATGAAATTTTAAAAATTGAAATTATATTATATTATATTTTTGATTACCTCCGGGAATGTTTTTATAGGCCCGCCCAGCCATTTAAACATTTAAATATACAGAATCCAAATCATCTAAATATATGTTTATGATATACGGATGGAATTGGTCCCATATTTGAATGTCGTTGCCGTTTTTTTCATCTTTTTCAATCTTTTTGGGTACAGCTCCATCGTCCCAGACCTCATGTTTTCAAGAATAGAGAGGCTCTTGGAAAAAATGTTGCACTCTGAAAGCTCAGTGGAAGACTGTTGCGTTGGAGGTGCAGTGTTGGAAAGAAGAGCGAATCAGGTTGGATCGCCCTGACATGTTCCTGGCCCAAAAATCGTTTGTCGTGTTCTGTGACAAGAAATCGCATATCATGGTGAGAAATGGTGAGAATGTGTTGTTGCATAATCTGCAAGTGAAGCCGACCTGGCCATTCATGTCCAACAGCAACAGCCGCACGTACGGAGCCCGCTTTTCATTCCTCCGAAATCAGGGTGGACATGGGAAATGTAGCGATGTGGGAAGCTTTTGCTGGCGATGTCACCTCGGGAAATGCAGCTGGGCCACCTTTTCTTCTCGCTTTGGCCACCTAAAAGAACATCACCTTGGTCCACAAGCTGTGATTACTTCACAGGTGGCAGTCCTGAAACAATCCTACATCTTCTGGGCAGGAAAAGGCAAGGAACTCTGATTCTTTGCTTGGATCAGAAGCGAACAGACCGCACATCATTTCGTCACATCCTGTCTTCGCTACCAAGCAGCTCAAAGTATTCACCGGCTTTCCATTCATCTCCATTAGAAAACAGTGCCTGGTCAAGTCTACCAGGTCTGGATTTCATGTCTCTTACTTGAAGGAAGTGAAACGCATCTAAACATGATTCAGAACACATTTTGCTAAGATTCCAAAACTTTTGAATCTGGGTCGAGGACGGATGGAGTGACCTTGTCTCTGCGGGGGACCCTGCAAGCACGCACTGCACGAAGACTCCACCAGCGCGAGGTGCCACACTTTCACCGCAGCGTTCCAAAATACACCTGACAGGATATGAATCGTTCTGATCCCTCGAAGCAAATGCAAAAAAGTTTGGATTCTGCTCTAGATTCTGGATCAAACAGAAATCCGCCCACTCAGGAACCGTGAGACGCGTGTGATGCACGGGCACAATTCAAAAAAGCTTAGCAATGCGCCCGAAATTCGTGGGTAGCCGCGTTTTAGTGTTTTTTTTTTTGCATTTTGTGAGATTCCATTTTCTAAGGGCATGTTGGACCCTAAGTTTGGACGTCTGTTGGACCCATCAACATTTTTTGGGTGGTGTGTTGCGCGGCTAAGAAACAAAAACATTGTTTTTGGAATACTGTTTTTCGTGCTTTGACGATTTGGCTGTTGCTGCTGAGAAATGTCAAAACACCGATACCAGCGCGCTGTAAGTTGAGGCGTAAAAACCACAGTAAATACTTACGCTTTCGTGTTGGGGTGTCAAAGATTGTGGTTCACAACCTGTTGGTCTCGAAGCCGGCATTTAGATGCATTGAGTAGTATACAGTGCATGTTTGTGTTCTTTCCTGAAGCCAAAAGCGTAAAATAAAACTGTAAATTTACAGTGCCATGGTGAGCGCTTCCCAGAACAACGATCTTTATATATCTTTATTGCATTGCTCTTTTCCCATGGTTCTTCCAAAATCTCTCCTGGATTCTCTTCGTGGATACAGAAATCAGCATAATAATGTCTCGTCAGACTCTTCAAATCTAACGCTGCACAAACCCTTCACATGAAGCGTGGTGAGTAGCTCCCAAAGTCGGAATTGCGTCGCTTCCACCTGGGTGTTCGCCGCAGCACCATCCCGGACCAAATGACAAGCTCCGCGTCATCCTGCGATGTGTCACCCAGCCCGCAGTTCTCACCATTTGGTCTACATTGGTCTACTATCTAAGTATATCTAAGTATTGATGAACGTGTCAACATCATGACATTATGACATCATGTCAGCTCAGTGGTTCAGGCCAAAGGTTTCTTTGCCGATTCCGCGCCATGACAAGTCCGTGTGCTTCGCGTGAGTCGGAGCAGCTCAGAAAGTAATGAAATAGATCGACATTTCAATTGACATTTGAGCAGTGTTCAATAATCCCCAATATATTGGATAGTAACAACAGGGGTTTTGAACACTGAGCATTTCGGTTTCATCCACTTTTTGTGGCACGTGGTGCTTCTATGCAGTCCGACAACCAAAAGAGAGTACACTGAAAAGAGCGTTTCACATCCATAGCATCACGCTGCAAGTGAAACGATCTCCTCAGAGCCAAGGACGCTTGGAGTCACGTGCTCCACTACCTGCGCGACTATGAAGCATTCGGCAGATTTCGGCAGTGCCAGTGGCAAGCTGCAATGAGCCATCTGCCAACGTTGCAAGCTACAGGATCTACAGGCTTCGGTCTCGTTTCGGCACCGCCTCTTTCTGATCTCGCAAAACACAAATTTCCACCTCCTGCAACGGGAGTACGGTCTTAAATCTCTTGAAGGCACAAGTGATGGCAGAATATCGCTAATTAATCCATGAAAGAAAGCAGATCAAATGTGAAAAGGCTGAAATTTGCAATGGTTTCTGGGAAGACAAAGTCTCTGGGCAACAGGCCTCATTGCATGGACTTACATGTTTGGTGATATTTGCTGTTTGTGTTCAATTTTTATTTGCCAGTCTTTTGCGTCATCCAATTATAACTCGATGTTGTTCCATATTGATATTGCCTGCCTTTCTGTCTGGTAGAAATGATCCACTACGCTTGGGTTCTGTGTTTCAACTATCACTGAACTATATGAAACGAATCATCCAAATCCAATTTGAATATATATAGCAAAAACACAAATAGCATTAGATTAGACATCCGAATTTTCTTGGTCTGCCTTGCAAGACAACTACAAATCGTTTGCTGCAATATAACATTGGCAACTCTAGACTTCCCACCAAGGATGAAATGAAAGCTAAACAAAGATGGGATGCACACAAACCATCATGGGAATGTAGTGCTACGGCTTATGGCAACCCAGCAATGCTGAGGAATATCACAAGTCACAAGATTTCGAATTGACTTCTTGTGCAGTTTTCGTTTCAGGTCCTTTGAAGCTTCACGTTTCCGCTTTGTGGTGGGATTTGCCAATGCCTCCTCGGCATCGCGGGATGAAAGGGATGAAACAGGAATGCGTAATCCATCACAATCCACCAACCTTGTCTTGGAATTCTTGGATATCCAGCCATTCCAGGCTTAAGCTTGAACATTTTGAAAGGAAAAAGTAAGAAAGCGCCCTGAACTTGATCGTCTGCATCATCTTTAAGTCAAGGGTCATTTTTTTCCATCTCACGCATTTAAAATTCTTCCCGTGTCCCAGGTGCCCAATCATGTCCTCCACGTCCAATGCGCATGCAATGGTTTTCCCCGCAACGCTGAGGAGGACCTGGGTCTTTTGGTCTTTCGCTCTTTCAGTTTCTGCTCATCTCAAACCCAGAAATTGGCTAGAAGTTTCAGCATGAGATTTGAAAAGTGTAGATTCTGTAGATTCAGTGTAGATATCGATACACTCATGATTCATCATGGTACACTCCAATACATGGGGGCCGTGTCCCGATCACTTTGAACTTGGCACTGCTGAGTCTACAAGTCGCCGAGTCGACGCCAAGGCCTTGGCGTCACCAGGTCGCAGCTTTGCCTTCGAGGCCCCAGTGGCCAGCACGCGACACACGCAAATAGCCCTGGCCTTGGAAAATGAGCCTTGGAATATGTTTGATTCTTTGGAGCCATTTTTGTTTACCAAAAAACAATCAGAATCCAACAGAATCCCACATTAATCCAATTATATCCAATTCAATCGACTTCAGTTGACTTAATCGAAAGAACAAGAAAGAGACACAAATGTTGAGCTCTCTGGGAGCTCCACCACCTGCCCTTGCTGGCCACATCTCTGAAGAACTGCCTAGCGACAAGACTTCCGATGCCTCGTGATGACTCAGGACGACTCGTGATGACCATTGTGTAGCTGTAACACAATTGACACAATTGACACAATGCAACCCTGATGCAACCCTGATCCAATGGATGCACCCCATCTCCTTCCGCGCCTGCATCCACTTCTTGGGAAGCTTGCCTGCCCCTCGCGCTAGGGTGGCCAAGTCCACTGCCTCAGGTAAGTCATGGCATCATCATAGCTCTTGGATGCTCTTGGATGCTCTTGGATGCTCTTGGCATGGTTGTCATGGCTGTGTCATTTTGATGCGCCTTGGACCCTAGGATTTGCCTAGAATTGATCGAATGTCAAAATAGGCTTTTCTTTGATTCAAAATGATTCAAATATGCGAATTTGTCGAATTTAATGCTTGGGTGGATGCGCTTGACTCAGGCTTCAGCTGCTACCTCCATGTCCAAGGATCTAACCTTCCGACCAAAGACTAGCATGGCTAGAATGGGTCTGCCGGTCTGCCGTCTGCCTTGTCTCTTGTCTCGCAGAAGAATTACGGCAAGAACATCCCAAGTCGAAAACATTCGAAAACCCCATGACATAGCCCAAAACAAAGGGTGACCAGGCCCTCAAAACATAACTTTTGGCCCTAGTTCCGGACCTCTGGCGTTATCGTGGCATCCTTTCTGATGGCCTGCCAGGTGACTCAGCAACACATGGTCCAATGGTGGACTTGGTCTAACAGCCATCCAGCCTCCAGCATGGGCAGAAACACGTTGGCCGGAATCCCAAAGGCTTCTGTTGTCTCCTGGCCACGAAATGGTAAGGCAAATCATCAAACCATTTTTCAAGTTGGCTCTTGGACACTAAAAGGGTGCAATTGCCTACCTGCCAACACTACACATCACTACACTATCAATTTCTTCACCCCGCAATCCTCTCTGCAGTCTCTGCGCGCTGTTTGAAAGTCGAAAGATGCGAAAAGTGCGCGCACTGCGCCACCTGCCGATCTCAGAATACCAAAGGCCCATCAGCGGCGTGGTGTGGCTTTCTTCATGTCACTTCAAAAGACCTTAAAACTATGTGTATATAATATATATATATAATATAATATATATATATAATATATAATATATATATATATGTATCATAGCCAGATGATGCCAGATGATGCCAGATGATGCCAGATGATGCCAGATGATGCCAGATGATGCCAGATGATGCCAGATGATGCCAGATGTGCATCGTGCATCGTGTTCCTTGATCAACAATATTCAAAACGGCTTGATAGATCCTGGGGAGGGGGAAAAAAAACATGCCAGATTTTTGCGCGTTCATCAACTTGGCTTCCCACGTGAATCGCAAAGGACTCCGCCCCGTGCATCTTCTGGAGTGTCGGTCAGCACTGCAATCTGTCCATGTCGCACAAAACTAGTGCAGCACAAGCGCATACAATTCAGATCGGCCTACCAGTATACTCAGTACACAGAAGCGAACTTACCCCAAAATTGCAGTCAACTGTCATGCCCGCATGGAACTACGTAACTACGTTCCCCAACTGGTAGAACTACATGGACATGGTGCTGCTTCACCTCCAGGTTGCGCTCCCGAAAGCGCGGCACCGACCAGGGAGGAAACCTCAGGACCAACCAAAAAGAAGCCACAACAAAACTTAAAATCAATCGTTGTCAATCATGTTCCATATGTTCATATCAAAATATCGAATATTAATATAAACGATGTTCTTCACAGAAATTGATAATACCGATTCGTACCTCTGGTGAATTGCACTACAAACAACCTCAGGGTAAGTGATCTGGCCCATCAGAAGCTGTATCAAATCATGCCCTTGCAGCCTTTGCACAATACACTGGGTGTACTGCTCATCTTTGCCACTTGGCAAGTAAACTGCCGAGACCTGTCACTGGATAGCACGTTGTTGCACATCCCGCATCTGTGGCATGTGACTCTTGGCACCCTTTCACGTGCTTTCATGCAAAACAAAAGTGAAAAAAAAACACAACTTAGACCTTGCACTCGGCACTGAAAACGTTGCCCTGGCCAGGCAGGGGACGTGGTACTGCATCGGAATTCGACATTGCATATAATTAAGCGCAATGTCGCAAAACGGTGATCACTTTCTTCACACACCTATTGGCTGTGGCTACAAGGTTATAAGTTACAAGGTTTCTACCCCCATTCCAGCCTCCCGCATTTTAGTATATTTTAGTAACAAATAGGACTCAGTGGCCACAGATATTCGTTGAACGTGGAATATTGTTGCTAAGCGTCGCTATCTTTCTTGTTCACACTGTCTTGACACTCTCAGGGTGCGAGTCTTCGCCACGCCTGGCTGTCAAAGCCCACAAAGTGGACGTCTTCTCCAGCGCGGAGACCTGCCTTTTTGCCTTTGGCAATCCTGCGGCCGTCGCCCTTTTTGCGAGGAGTCCGGCCAAAACCAACGTCTGTCTTGTTGTGAGACTCTGCATATTAGATTATGCGCAGATATGTGCATACATAAGATCACAATGTATCACATAATAAGTCTCTATAATCTAGACTACAGATTATGTGGTGTGTGTGTGTTTCTATTTGTATCAAAGTATATGTGTATTTATTATATCTAACCTAATCTAACCGAATCTAATCTATATAATCTAATCCTATCCTACCCTATCCTATCTCCTTTTTCTTGTCTTATCTCTGTGTAGTCTTTTCGCAAAAGATATCTCTGTGCGATTCATCTCTCTTCACAATTTCGGCTCCTGGCCGAGCTTAAGGGCACACGGCCCTTCAACAGCAGGCCCACAGCTACTGGGTCACAGCGCAACAGCGCCTTGGATCCGCAAAAAAAGGGAGATGTCGAGCGTAGACTCGTAGAGAGATCGTAGAGAGATCGTAGAGAGATCGTAGAGAGATCGTAGAGAGATCGTAGAGAGATCGTAGAGAGATCGTAGAGAGATCGTAGAGAGATCGTAGAGACCAAATCTCTTAGATTCGCAGAAAATCTATGAACATGGCATGTCCAAATTCATCCTTACTCCCTGAACACGTTTGCAGATTTTCAGCCCCTGACAATGTTGTGCTGAGGATGGATGAACAAGACCTGAATTCAACATATTGATGGCATTTGATGGCTCTGTCTCTGGTGACAAGAAGTGACAAGTGAGATTCCGCGCTCACCTCTGCATCCACCGTCGCGCATCCTCCCAGAGTCACCTGACAGTTAGGGCCACTAGCTGTGCCACAGAGTGCAAATGCAGATGTTGCCATCTGTTGCCATCTGTTGCCATCTGATGCCATCTGATGCCATCTGATGCTATAGCATTTTGATATCTGATGCGTTCTGCTGTCCATCCCGGCTGCCCAGCTGCCCAGCTGCTGGCATCCCTTGGCATCCCTTGGCATCCGGCCTCTGTTGCACCTAGGGACTGTGGAGCAGAGTGTCGATCTGTGAGAACCAGGCCTCGTTTTGCATCCACCTTGGCAGGAAACAGAGCGCCAGGCGTCGCAGCGTCGAAAAAAGCACTGCGCTTCCCGTAGCCGGGAAAACCACCGTCACCACCGTCACCGTAACCCGTAACCGAGCTGTAGGCAAGAAGGCCCACACCTTCGGATGATCCACTTTCCAAAGCCTGAACAGTTCCGGAATACCGCGAAACAAAATGAAGCCGGAGAGGCATGTTTCCAATCTGGAAAGCCATGGACAAATCACGGACAAGTGATGGACAAAGATTCTTCATATGATTTTGACATGTGTTTTATATATATATATATATATACATATATATATACATATATATATATATATATATTTCTTGTTTTCACACTAAAGAGTGAGAGAGAGAGAGAGAGCAGCAAATTCTGGGCATAAGAACTGTCGCGCCTCAGTGCAGAAACGCTGGTCTGTCCGGAAGCGGATCGTCACCTTGCAGCCAAGATGAATCAACAGAACGTGCACACGCACCTCCTGAAAAAGCCAAAATAAAAAAAAATAGATAGTACGAGGATGTACGAGGAAGTATTAATTGAATTTATTTGAATGTAATGTATCTGTACATGATTCAGTGTATGAATGTTCATGAGTGTGTGATATGACATGTGTGAGTGTGATTGTCTGTGTGCGTGCGATGATTGATAATCACGTGGCGTGCGATTCATGTTCTGTTTTCCACTGCCCCCTTCAGGGCCTAGATCAAACCAAGGAAACAGAAAGACGGTCAGTTCCAATGATGTATTCTTGCGTTTAGGTCCACCATGGTCCTTCCAGGCTATACTTCTTTGATTCTATTCCATCTCAGCTGTCAGCCGTGAATATGAACTAAAGTCATCTCTCACAACTTCCGAAAATGAGATCAGTGTTGGTCAGTGATGTTGAAGATCTTGCAAGAGTCTGATGTGGCCATACAAGCATGTGGAATCATTTCGCATCTTTTGCCATTGACAATCATGGACGAGTCCATCCACCAAAAACGTCCAAATGCAACTGAGGTGCCAGAGATGCCTGGACATAAGGGTCACTTGACTGATGTGTCGGATAAGATCGGATAAGATCGGATAAGATCGGATAAGATCGGATAAGAACACTCAAAACAATTAATTATATAATTACAGCATTAATTACAGCATAATGTGTTGGATATTACAATTAATTACAGCTCAATGTGCTGAATCTGCCTCAAATCTGAATGAATCCAACAAATCCACTGAAATCTGCGAATCCGAGACACCTGCAGCTGCCGCACCAGACGGTCACCCCCCGTCAGCACCCCGAAACGCCCAGGGGGCTCAGGGAGACGTGCTGGTCGTGAAGGCACAGCCAACTCCTGTCAGACACATCATTCATCATCTGTTCATCATCTGTTCATCATCTGTTCATCATCTGTTCGTGACATGGGAATCGCAAACGAAACATAGTCACCATGAGTCACCATGAGTCACCATGAGTAAGCTCATATCAAAATCCTACCACAACACACGACCAAACTTCCCGGTCAAGAGTCAAGATTTTCGTTTTGGGATTCTATCACTGGACATGTCGGGGAGTTGTCCTCGGATTCCCACTCTTCTGGCGATGCATCTGCCACCGACTGGCATCGCCAAATCTTCAGAGGGGACCATGCCCTCGACATCTTGGCAAAGCCAGTTTTCAAAGTGCGGTCCCTGCCTTGAATCCACAGAAACATTCAACGTATTCAACAAATGGTTTTCATCATGTGCATGTGGGTGTATTTGATGTATTTGAGTCAGCAAGGTTAACGGCTTGGGAAACAGGGCACGCAAAATTCAAAAGAAAGTTCTGCACCAACATGCACCAATGGCTCAAAGATGAAGGACTACAGTCCTTATTACGTCTTCCAAGTGCATCTATGTCACGGAACTCCCGCATGTCATACCACAGGACAGGAAAATACTGGCGATCTGGAATGTCTTCAATTGCTCTCACGAAGTCTTCAATCGCTTTCACAGTTTGTCCATTGACCTCAGGTGCCAGCAGTCCCAATTCTGTTCGGCCTTCTGGTCCAGAAGTGTCTGATTTGGCACTGTCCATTCTATACCCATCATGCTAAGGAGCGCAGGTGATGAGGGAGCCCCAATCACAGCCCAAGGATTCAAAGACATAGCCAGGGCGTGCCAAGTACACGCCACTGTCCAGTGGGAGATGAGTCTTGCGAGCTGCATGGTAACCAAGACCATGGACCACATCCAATCCTAGCTCGACGTAGCTCCTGCACAGCACTGGATGAACACGTAGCTCCTGGGAAATTCTGATCTCATTTTGATGCGTGGAATATTCCTTTCACGTTTATGCTATTTTATGCTGACATGTTGACACGATTTGACACGTCAGCAAGTCATAGCAAGTCTTACGCCGTCACTTTGGAATGGGTCCTTGGAATCAGGGAATGAAGATCCAGCACCTCCACACTGAGCAATAGCCCGTTACCACCTGGCGACATCCAAGGGCAAAGCCGCAGGATACCGCAGGATACCGCAGGACAGCAGACTTTGTCAAGGACCTTGTCTCTTCATGTCATGTGTCTTCTTTGCATGCGGGCACGGGATATCAATAAATCATAAGAAATCATCTTGGCATATCTTGGCACTCCGTCTTCATTTAGTTTGCACATGACATGTTTGCACCTGTTTGCACCAAGTCTGTCTCAGACTGACTCGACTGACTCGACTCCGTTCCCACTCTGTTCCCACCTCTGCAGACCTTGATCTCCACAGAGGAGCCCACTTTGGAGTCCAAAATCTTCTCGAGGTGAACGAAATCAATGCAGACCTCTCCTTCTAGGCTTAGCAAAATATCCCCAGGCCGAAGCTTTTTCTGCTCACAAAGAACAGAGTCGACCAAGAGCATCCCAGTTGCTTCTTTTTCCTTCTCCCGCACGCTTCGCTCATGAGAATCCAGAAGGCCCACCTTCATCAACTCATCAAAAGCCTTGAAGAGAAAAGAAGCTTGGCAAGTGCCACGCAGCACCGGAATACCTTTTTGTAAGGAGGACAAAGTGTAACACACTCGGTCCAAGGGCAAAAAGAATGCACTGGCAGCACCATCTGTTCCAGCTGCATTTAGTGCTATGGCATGCCCGGCTTTGTTCAGTACTGGAGATCCACTTGACCCACCACTAGTACCAGCTCCAGCACCAGCATAGAAAGTATTCTCATCGTTGTACACCGTGTTGAACTCCGGCACATTTCTGTCGATGCGTGCAATGGTTCCAGACAGAATCTGCAACTTTTCCCCTGCATCATTGCCCACCACCCGGATCTCCGTACCAACTCGCAGATCCTTGGGCTCCAAAGCAATCACTGCAGGCTCTGTGAAACGCAACTTCTTGGGATCGTAACGGAAGAAACCGAAGTCGTGGATGGGATCACGATAGACCACCTGCCAAGTTGGAAAATGTTGGAAAAAGGATGAAAAAGGGAAGCAGAAAAGTGTTGCTAAGTCGCTAAGTTTATGAATGAAGGAAACAAACTCATCTCACTATCTCACTACACAATTTCGGCCTTTAAAATCTTGAATTTGATGAATTTGTTGTTGCTAGCCGACTTCTACCATGTTATCCTCATTGCAAATCCCCCCACCTCCACTTCCAGCTCTTCATGTCGATCAAAGATGGCCAGGGCACGCACAGGTCCCACACCTGTGATGTGTCGATTCGTGAGGATCAAGCCCCTTTCCTTGTCCACCACGAAACCAGTGCCCAAGGCCACTGTTGCCTGCTCATCTTCAAAGCTGACCACGAAAGTCACCTCAAATGCACCCAGTTGACGCGCAGCATGGTTGTTCTTTCCGCTTGTGTCAACCCTCTAGATCCTCTAGACACTAGTATCACTAGTATCACTAGTATCACTAGTATCACTAGTAGCACCTTGAGCGCGACGATCGCTGGTTGTACAGCAGAAATCACCTCAGCACAAGACACGCAAACAGTTCAGGTACCTCAACTCCTAAGATCTCCTAAGAGCACTTCGTCACTTTTTCGTTGAACAACTCTTTGCAAGTGAACAACGAATGTCTCCATCGACGCGCCTGCGCCCATTCCCAGCTTCCAGCGCTGGCGGCAGAGACGCAGTCAGCAAGCCTGCCAGGGCCAGGGCGTTAGGACAAAAAAAACACCAGAAAAATTCTTCTGACTGATCCGATGATCGCCCATTATGGCTTAGTGGCTCACCGTTGCCTAGGCCTCTTCGCTGGGCGCTCACTCGATGTTCCTGCGTGAAGATCCACTCACTGCAGTGACTTCATTGCTAGGCATTGGAACATATTTGTCCACGAAATGTGTTCAATTCTGTTTGATTTCTGTCAACATGTTCAGAGGAATATCAAGATACCAAGCTCTTCCTTCTGATGGGTGGCTAGACCGGCTTGCATCAGAGAAACTGACCATGGCTCCAAGCTTTTTCCCCAGAAGAGGAGGAATTGAGCTGGTTACCAGCTGATCAAATACTTCAAGTTTAGATACTCAGAGGGTTTACAAACACTCAAGATGTCGGACTATGTTTGGCACATTCATACAACCCCTACGGATGTCCTAAATCGTTAAAATCAAAAGCGACAAAGGTGACTGTTCAACAAGTACTGCGGGCTGGCCGAAGTATGCACTACATTGTCTTTGGTCTGGCATCGCATGATTGTATCAGCTGAGCCAGTGAAATAGATGTAGAGCAGTTCGACAATTTCCTCTGAGGGTCTCTGATGTCTGCTTCTGCACTACTTCACCGGTGGCTGAACAAACCCCCGAAAAGCCTGATGACACTTCTGAATACGTCTTATAATGTCTTATACTTCTCAAATTGCAAGACATACAGAACCGCACAATGACCACAAGTTCGCACGTTTTCATGCCAGTTCCAAGTCAAGCTGGCAATGGTATGTGCATCGACCGTTCTTGGAGATCGTCGAGTGCCAAGGACTACGGAGTTGGCAGCTGAGAATCCTGCAACTCGTCCTGTGGTGCTCGTTCCATCATTCCCATCGCCATGTCATATGGAATTCACATCTGATCCACCCACCACTTTCATCCCTTTTCAAATGTTCAGCGTTTCATGATGTTTGATCGACTACAACACTACAACACTAGATGTTGGCTGACATAGGTTGGTCATGGTTGGTCCAAATGAGAGCATGAATGGGCTCTGTCCTTGAGCTTGTTCCAGAGGTGACTGTGACCACTCTGTACCAAGTGCCGCTGCAATTGGCGAAGCCTTCTGTGAATTCTGAACCGAAAAAAAAAAAATCTGAAAATCCAAACTCAAAGTCTGAGAGACACGCGCTGAAGCACTTAACCTCAAGAGTCTTCTGTGTGTGTGTATGTGTGTCATGTGGATCAACCCGACGCTAACTGTTCACCACTTCATCCGAAATGTCCAAACTTGGGCGGACTTACGGCCGAATTCTGGCTTCCGTCCAAGCGGCGGCTTGATGCTTCCGTCCGCAGCCAATGACGTGGCTTCCAAGGCTACGCACGCTGCCTTCCGAGACTTTCACAAAGAATCAAGACTTTGCAATTCGATGCAATTCGCACGTCTTCGCACATCTTCTCTTCGCACTTTGCAACAGTGCTGTTACATGATATCTGCGACCTTGTGTTTTCAATTGTCTTCATATGTTTTTACCCGTTGAAAATGTTTAATTTTTTTCAAACGTTTGAACTTCTCCGTAAACTCATGTAAACTCAGAAACACATCTTGCCAGGTGCCTCTTGGCTTTGCCGCACCTGCTGTGGCCAGAGAAAAACACAGGGCCCAAGATTCCAGGGTGTGACAATGAAAAGGGCAGAAACATGCTGTGATTGTGCAAAAGAAAAAAGTAAGATAAAAAAAAACGCAATGATAACACACGATGGCAATCTACACCTTGACCAGCTGTTCAATTAGCTGTTCGTATGTGCCGACATCCGGTCCTGAGGTCGGGCTGTGTGGACCCTTGCTGTGTCAAGCTTGAGGGAAACATAGAAAGTAATGCCAGTGTCACCATACAAATCTAGCACTTCTCCTGTATCGGATATGTAGCGGTGAATGTGGAAACATGTTATGTCAATGAAATATATGGAAGCCCCATGAAGCCCCGAATCCTGCCGGTATCTGCCGATCAAGTCTATGGGAAATTCGAAAGTCCGACGAAGATCGAAGAAGTGCTACGCCATGCTACGCCGCTACGCTGTGCTACGGTATGCTTCGGTGCTACGGAAATTCGGAAGTCTAGGGCCGGATCCATCGCAGTTGGGCAAGGACTTGACCTCCTGCAAGGCCTGGAGTGCCTTTTCTGGGGCTCCGTTGTGGAAGCAGGCGCTGATGAGGCCTAACGAAATGCAGCTCCAGCATGCTCCAGCCACAACGGAGAAAAACAAAGAAAAACGGACACGTTCAAACGATTTGCACTTCAGATGCAAAACTCTGCAAGACTCTGCAACAAAGGCAGAAAGCTTGAGCTCGCCACATGTGCACAGCTTTGAGTCCAATTGCATTGTACCTGCCTGGCAGCTCAAGAACAAAGTGGACATCCATCACACGGGATTTTTGCATGTGACAACAAACGTCAATACTATACTGTACACAACCTCTACACAACGTCTACACCACCTCTAGACAACGTCTACGCAGCGTCTACACATCGTCTACACAGCACCTACACAATGTTTGCCTGTCTCCACATTGTTGTACATTGAGCCGAGCGGTCTCGCCTTGCTGTACTTTCTCACTTCTGCAAAAGCTTTCTCCAGCTGCCTGCGCTTGCCCCACATCCTCGAACAGCTTTACGAATGCAGACTGGGCAGGGAGTTCGAGGAGTTCTTGTACTTCTTCTATCTTACTCTGCTGCAATTTGTTGCTTCTTGAATCTCCATGAAACTCCAAGTGTCTTCACCATGATCGAAAGAGTAAAGTTGGAGACATCTGTGCCAGACTGTGATATTTCCTGAATCAGCCTGAGTTCGCCCATGCTGAAAGCGAAACTGTAGACTTTCATATGCTTTCACTTGCTTTCATATGCTTTCATATGCTTTCATATGCTTTCATGAAGCTTCGTTCTTGCCGACATACCAAGGAACTGGTCGCAGAGGGCAAAGCGGCTAGCACGAACTGCTCCATCAAGGATTGTATTGTACCTTTGGCCCATTGGATCATCTGCACTGCGCACCACCAAATGTTCTCCAGAAGGCAGGCACCGAACGCCACAGCAACACACAACTCAGCAACGGCAAGATTCGGTAAGATCAAGTCCGAGATGCATCACCGTGTCCGCCTTGACACCTTTGGCCACCATCCTGAGTCTGACATCTATAGAATCAGATAGAATCATATAGACTCATATAGACTCATATGGAACCTATCATTTTCAAAGTTTTGGCTGATGTATGTATGTATGTCTGTCTGTCTGTTTGCCTGTATGTATGTATGTCTGTTTGTCTGTATGTCTGCATATCTGTATGTCTGTATATCTGTGTGTCTGTATATATGTATGTCTGTATATCTGTGTGTCTGTGTGTATGTATGTGTATGTATGTGTATGTATGTGTATGTATGTGTATGTATGTGTATGTATGTGTATGTATGTGTATGTATGTGTATGTATGTGTATGTAGGTAGATAGGTAGGTATGTAAGTACGTACGTACGTACGTATGTATGTAGGTAGGTAGGTAGGTAGGTTGGTTGGTTGGAAAGTATGTATATAAGTATGTAAGTAAGCATGTACAGTAAGTATAAAAGTATGTAAGTATGTAAGTATGTAAGTAGGTAGCTAGGTAGGTATGTAGGTATGATTTAGGTATGTAGGTATGGAGGTAGGTATGTAGGTATGTAGGTAGGTATGTAGGTATGATGTAGGTATGTAGGTATGTAGGTAGGTATGTAGGTAAGTAAGTAAGTAAGTAAGTAAGAAAGAAAGAAAGAAAGAAAGTATGTGTTGTATGAATGTAATGTAACGTAACAGAACGTAAAGCAAGGTAATTTAATGTAATGTATGTATATTATACATATAATCATGTATATGATTATATTATATATATGTGATGATGATTCATATGATTATTTATATAACACATATATCATATATATATATATATATATGTTTATAGAATTATGATTGTATATGATTGTAAATCTATATGCTGTGATATCATGTGATATCAACAGCTAACAGACTGACGTCCCGGCTACGAGTAACAGCGCAAATACGGCAGAGCTACAACAGCTCTGCCGCTCTGCCGCTCTGCTCTGCTCTGCCAAGGCTCATGTGGAAGACCTGCAAAGCTCCGTCAAGGTCACCCTTGAGGCAGTGCCCTTTCCTCATGATGGCAGCGATGGCAACGTTGGCAACGCACACGAACATTGGAAGAATGCAGAACACAGCAGAACTACATTGGTCGATGACATTTGGATCCAGGTAGTCCATAGTATGCAGGGCGCAGATTGCACAGGCTTCCAAAAATGTCTTGGACAACCCAGCTGAATAGCGAAATAAGAATCCAAAGGCATTAAATAGGATAACAATGGGTGCTGCAACATGGATTACGGAATCTGGGACCACTGTAACTTTTGGTTGCAAAGCGGAAGTCTGTCTGAGGCTGTAGAAAATTGAGCGCACAGGTACTACATAGCAACTCGGCAATTGATTGCTGGCGCAGCCACACATGATGTCAGTGACACTTCAGCTTTAACAAAGTTCGCAAAAATCAGTGCAGCACAGTGGCACCAAGGAGGAATATGTTACGGTGTTTGGCTTCACACCATCCTGGTAGCTGTGCCCATTTAGGAATTTTGCAAGGTTCTGCAAACTCAAAATGGTTGAAATGCCACCTTGAAGGTGAATCTGAAGGATTTTAGAGTGTTTTCTGAATCTGTTTTGAGACAAACGAGGCAGGAACAAAATCGCAATGCTCAGCATTGCCAAAGGTCCTTCTCCATTTGTTCCAACAAAGCGTGAGCTTTCTCGATATTCCCAGCACGAGCCTCGCAAGCAAATTCTGATTTTGCATGACTCGGTGTGACCGCGTTTTCCTTTTGGGCATCTAGAAAAAACAAGTTGTTTTCTCCAGGCATCCCGGGTTTTGTGCGGCATCCACTCTTTTTGCTGCGATCAATCAAAGCAGCATCTCAGAAAAGCCAAACAAAACAAGCTGCCGAACAAACGGCAGCAATGTGAACTTTGGTGCCTGCGCGTCAATGAGAGTGGAATAAGCCACAAGGTTCATGGTCAAACCATGTGACTTCAGTCTTTCGTACCTGGCATCATATGCATCATGACATGATCTGTCGGAAAGGGGCAAACATTGAGAAAAAAAGGCAGCAAGTCGCAACAAGCACAGGATGCACAAAGCGATGCACAAAGCTTGGCACAAGAACCTGCCATGTGCAACCCATGTGCAACCCATGTGCAACCCATGTGCAACGGGCACATCTTCATAGCCCTTTCAGCATCTCCCTGCGATGCAAATCCTGCTCCAGCGATATTCAGAAACAGCATCGATGTTATCCTCAACAAAGCTGTTGTATTGGTTTGGCTGCTGTTTGTGTATTTTGTGTTTGGTTTTCTGATATGGGGTTGTATTTGCAGCAATTCAAAGCTAGGATCTCCACTTCGCACGCATTAAATTTGCCACATGTTTAAGCTGAAATATCTTATTTGCACAGTATTTGCAGCATGCTGAAAAATGAAAAATCTGTCATTTGCATGGTACTTGCTGCATTTTGAAACTACAATCTTTCAGCTGCATATGTCTTCTAGCATGTTCGAGCATGAATCTCCCATCTTTGCTGTTTGTAATACTTGTAGCATTTTGCCCTGGAATCTGTCAGTTGGATGGTGTTTGCAGCACTCCTGGTTCTGGTGTTTTACGTTGGGTAGCACAATATTTCTTTGCGTTCCCCTTGTCGTCCCCCCACCTACCAGGTGAGGGTCTCTAGGTTTTAATGAACGGTGTGACTCCTTCCGGCCTTCTTTCCTTCCTTCTTTTGCCAGCTTGTCGCTGTGGGCACCAACGGACCCGGATCGCCAGTCCAAGTGGAGTTATCTCGCTCCAGAAGCGCATGGCAAGCTCCACGGCAGTCTGGGCACACACGAACCCGAACCCTATGGTGAGCTCCAGATCCAGCTGTGCATATACGGACCCGAACATATGCCACAAAGAATGTCAGATAGGATGTCAGAATACATGCCAGATAGTGGCAGAAAGAATGCCAAATAAAATGTCAGAATAGATGCCCGATAGAATGCCAGAATAGATGCCAGCTAGAATTTCAGAACGCACGCTCCATCTGCCCTTGCTCGCTCATGCCCTGGGGTGTTTCGTTCGTAGAGTGTGGCATGACTCATGCCCACCCATTTCCCTCCACTCCCTGCCGTCCACACGCTCCCACCCACTACTCTTAATCCTTACAGTAGCCATTTCCCCATTTCAACCCACGCTCCCTCATGCCCACCAGCCCTTATCCACACCCATGTCCATCCATTCCTTGCCACGCTCCGTCCGTCCACACTCGCTTATCCCATTTCCTTTACCTTCCATCTTCCCTTTCTTTGCCATGTCCTTTTGCCCATTCCTTTCCCATCCGTCCACAGTCTTCGTTCAACTGTGCTCGCGCCCCACGCGATTAGCAGACTAAACGAGAACCCAAACAAAGAAGGCTTTTGGGAAAACTTTGCTTTGTGGATGCTCCATTTGGCAACCTGCACAGTGGGAGCGGCCTTTGATGAGATTGGAGAAGATGATGGTGTTTGGAGGCACCACTGTTTGCCACTGTTCGAAAAGGCGGACTGCTTCTTCCACCTGCGCGCACTTGAGACAACACCTGATTGCACAATGGAATGCCAAAAACTGCAGATTTGTCAAAGTATGAACAATGTTCCAGCAGATTCCAGCAATGAAATCACTGGAGTCATTGAAGTTCAAAACTTATCGAATACTCCTCAGAGACGCTATGTTCAACAAGCATCCTGCCTGACCCGAAGTGACTATCGCGTCCAACATGCAGCTGAGGGCAACATCAGAAGGAATCAGACCTCCCAGTGTCCCAATAGTGTCCCCCCGTTTCCCATCACCATCTCAAAATATGTCAAACTCAACGGATTGCACTTCCAAAAAGAAATAAGCCCAAAGAATATCCCCAACAGCAAGAAAGCAGCGGCTGTAGATCCCAAACAGTAATTCCATATAAGCGTGGTAGTTTTTGTTTCATGACCAAGCAATGCAGTGCATTTTTGCGCCGTCCTACCGCCGGCTTCCCCTACTATTACTACTACTACTACTAATAATAATAATAATAATAATCTACTACTACTACTACTACTGCTACTACTCCTACTACTACTCCTACTACTACTACTACTACTACTCCTACTACTACTACTACTCCTACTACTACTACTACTACCACTACCACTACCACTACTACTACTACCACTACCACTACCACTACCACTACCACTACCACCACTACCTACTGACTACGTACGACGTACTACGTACTACGTACTACGTACGACGTACGACGTACTACGTACTACGTACTACGTGCTTACTGCTTACTGCTTACTGCTTACTGCTTACTGCTTACTGCTTAGTGCTT
>Ga0126342_10007188_pt1 | contig 19841 bp, 16 predicted proteins | sample Cyp1metagenome_FD_92528 | JGI IMG/M metagenome (GOLD analysis project Ga0126342, IMG submission 92528) | Coral microbial communities from Lord Howe Island, Old Settlement Bay, Australia - Cyphastrea 1 metagenome | ecosystem: Host-associated > Invertebrates > Cnidaria > Coral ... | reverse complement strand
TTTCCATCCCCCATGAGCCATTTTTAGCTTTCATAACCCTGTAGCGTTGGTATGCGGTGGTTATGTCATGCGTTGGTATGTGGTAGCATTGAGTTGCGGGCTGCCCCCGCGGCCGCCAGAGAGCTACCGATTGTGCACGCCGTCGATTGCTACGCTGAGCAATTTTGAAATACCTTCTTCACAGTTTCACAATATCAGTTTCACAATACAACTCTCAAGGTTTCAAACTGTAACCCGCGAGTTTCAAAACCCAATTTCAAAGTACAACCGGGAAATTTCAGACTGCAACTGTCAAATTTCAACATATCCGGATCCATGCATATCTATGCCAGCCACAGATGGTGGTCGCAACTGCATTTGATCCCCGTTTCGCAAGCCCAGTTGTTTGCCAGGACCAGGAGAGACCACCATGAGGAGAGCAATCGATGGCCATCGCCAAAAAAAGACATGTCTATTTGTTTGGGGGTCATGCTACTCCAAACATGGAATGGTTTACAACTACCACAACATTGACTTTATGTGGGCTGCTGGGAAATTGTGATCCATACCTAAATTGGTTTGGCCCATAGACCAGCAACCAATCTTTTGGTCATGGTCGTCAGTGTTGCTGTTACTATCTTATTTTTGTTGGTTTCCGTCTGGTAAGCGAACATAGCGAACTGGAAAATCACCATTTTTAAAGATTTAAATCAACTATAAATCACAATTTTCAAGAGCTATGCAGCTATGTTAGTCATCACCAGAAGGTATGTGTGATTTATTTTAAGAATTGGCGCCTCAGGACGACGTACCTGTCCCTACTTCACCTGTGGCAAGTCCAGAGGGGTTGAGACCTTAGAAACCTCGCTGGAATCCATAGCTGGCCGCAAGTTTCAGCGATTTTCAGATGGGAAAATATGGGAACATACACTATAAATGGAGGAATTATCCCATTCAAATCCATTATTTAGTCAGCAATGTAGGTAAAATGGGTAAAACAATGCCATAAACTACCCATGACTGGGAATGGTTTATACATACCGTTACATACCTATAAAAATGGTGATGACTGGGGGATGGTTTATGGCATTGTTTTACCCACATTACTAGAATTCAGAAGGATTCATAAACAACTGCATTGGCATGTATAAACTAAGGATTACCAACAGAAACGACAATGTGAGGGTATAGCCGTGTAACCAATGAACTTGGGGATATTCATCAGCAAAAAAGGGGGGAACAAACAAAGAGTATTGTCTAACCCAAAAGGGGAACGGGTTTCATATGGGTTTCATGACGGGGAAAAATTGTGGTTGAAACAACAATAATTGGGATCGAAGTTAAACAAAAATGATGAACGATATAGTTTGGAATATTTGGGATATTGCTATGGCCCTTTTGAACCACGGACTTTGGTTGACCTCTAGTATCTGACAACATCTAATCCAGGGCTACCCACATACTGGACCAAGGAATGCCCCCGAAAGGTTGTCGATTCCGTTCCAGCTAGAGAATCACCTGGGTCCAAACGGCCCAAACGACCGCTGCGTCTCAGGGTGATGGGACACGAGGACGCGACTGTCTTGGCGGGGTGAAGGGGGACATGGAGGCAGATGAATCAAGTCTCAAACCGCGTTGCGCTGGCGATACTTTCATGTTGGGTTCAACCAAACATATTCAAACATGGGGTATACAGGCGCAAGAATTACTATTTCATGGGGACATTTTCTAATTCAGCACTGAATTTTGGCCTCCCATTTTCAGAGCCATGTATTATCCAACAGGGCTCCAGCCTCTACACCTTATCAACCTTGTCCAGTTGATACCTTGGCACAGTAGGGAATATCACTCCCAAAATGGATGATTTTCAGGTTAGTAAAATGTGGCAAATTGCCCATGGTGCCATGCTTGTCATCATTCTGGCAGTCTAAGAACTTCCACATCCAGCTGCAAACATCGGCGCTAGGAAGTACCGTTGCCCACCTCCCCTGCACCTTCAGATGATGGCTATGAGGGCAGGTGGCACTGCCCAGATGTTGCCAGTGTTTTCAGCCTGGAAAGAGTCAAAGTATGGGCCAGTTTTGTCAGAGAATTTTTTTCACCACGGCATGAGTGCAAGAACTCCCTGAAACAGACCTGGCTGGCCTGGCGGTGATAATCATCACAATAGAGGCCCCCAAACATCATGGAACTGAATAAGGAAGAAACAATTTGCCGCAATAGGGTACCATCGGTACCATCCTAATCAGGTGCCAACAGTAAGCTTTTTTGGAACCGATAACAATCCGCCATGACAAGACCAAATCACCGAATCACCGAATCACCGAGTTGCGAGGACCTGAGGACCTGACATCCCGAGGCTCCAGTCCCGGTCTCCCGGTCTCCCGGTCTCCCGGTCCCGTCCCGTCGCCACAGGCAAGCATCGCCGGTAGGAGAGGATGTCCCTTGGATGCAATCGTTGAGACAGGTTTCTGGTCTCGATCCCAACCATAGTTGCCATAGTACCTTGGTGAACATCAAGATAGCTTGTACCATAGTTTCGTTCATCCAAAAAAAACATCATTTTCAATTTTTTTGGGCATCAGCTCCTGAATTCTTTGACGGCCAAAAGCTCGGGACATGGATCCGGTCCCAAAAAGCTTCTAAAAGGCCAAGGCCAAAAAGATGTGCCCGGGTCTGAATGGGGCTTTATGTATACATATCATACAATATTGTATATAATGGCATATACGTATATAAAATTATATATATATATATATTGTATATCATATCATATATAATATGTATTTATACATATATGTGTGCCGTGGTAAAAACTTTGGTAAGTTGCCCATATTGGGAGATGGCAAAGTAATACGTAAATAGGGATTTATATATATATATACTTATCAAAAGGATTCCCATTGAATTGAGGGATGGATGACCATACCACATATAGCATGTTTGGACTAGGGCACGTACAAATACACGTATCTATATTAAGGGGATGGTCTATGTATGTATATGTATGTACATAGATACATATGTATCATATGTATCTATACATTCCATTCTGAGGAATCTCGCATGGTGGGATGACACTCCCCCGAACGATGTTTTTTTTGCATGGCCGCGACAGGAAGTGCCACCTCCCACTTCACCAGTGGAGTCGCCACATGATAGGCATGGCACCGTAGGTTTCGAGGGTTTGGCCATGGATTTTGAACTTGCGGTTTTTATCGGAGGATGTTGAAGCTCATGTCATTCGACAGGTTTGCTCCAGCAGGTCTTCGAAGGGGAGTTGTAGATATTACCCTCTGGTAAACTAACATAGCTATGGAAAATGGCCCATTTATTTTACCTTTTAAAAATGGTGATTTTCTGTAGCTATGTTAAATTACCAGAGGGTAAAAGTGCCTTGAAATAGCGGCCATAGATTGATCATGTTTGTTCAACGTACAGAAACCTGAACTTACTGCGACGTTGTATTTGCCCAGATGGGCCTTCATTCTGGATGCATCCTCACGTACAGAACGATGACCCTGCAAGCTTAGGACGTTTGCCTGCTCCCAACGTCTCACCAAATTGCAGCAACCTCTGACAACGAGACCAAAAAGCTCTCGCAAAATCAAAGGTCAACATTTATATGTATATAATATTTATATTTGGGTAATAAAGGCCACTTCTGCCCGCCAGATGGGTGGGATTTCCAATTCTCGCCAATGTACCCCTCAGGGTCCCACATGATGTTAGCCAGGCATGGCCGTGACGACCAGGAGCCAAACGAGCAAAAATTCGATGTGGGAATGGATTATGGGACTTGCGGAATCGGTTGATGGGTGGAACATTAATGAAAAAACCGGTTACTTCGGTCCGAACAGCAGGGCACCAGGGTTTTGGTCTATACCCAAGTGTGAAAAAAAATGTGACCCCTATTTTGGATATTTAACCTTCTAGAATTCCCCAAAAAATCATCAGTGACCTTCCTGGATTTCCAGGAATATCGTGGTTTGTGCACGAATGGTGTACCCCCAAATCGATTGATCATTGTCATCATCGTTCAATTTGCTCAATTTATAGGGGTCTTTGAGTTTTAGACACATCCACATCATCCACTTCTGGTTTGGAAATGTTTGGAACCATGGAATTTGGATTGACTTTCTATTCAGTTGGGAATTTCATCATCCCAACTGTTACTCACTCATATGTTTCTAGCCATTATATGATATTACTAGTGGTGAATAGTTAATAATCACTTGATGGCTTATGAATGGCTTTATGAATGGCTTATTAAAATCTCTACCAACCAGTTATCATTTGGTTATTTAACATAGCCATGGAAAATCCCTTATAAATGGAGGTTACTAGCTGGGAAAATCATCTATTTCTATGGGCCATCTATACCATGGCTATGTTTGTTAGTCATAACCAGAGGGTATATAATCCCTTCCCCCTAATACTAACCATACTAACCCCCCCAAATAATAAACACCTCAGGTAGTAGGTCAACCACCAACGAGGGTGAAATCCCAGGAGATCCCATTGCCAACATCTCCGGTGACATCACCCGCAGATGATGACAGGCCATGTCGTGTAAACTTAAACGCCACGGGGGTATCAGGCTTTGGGATATACATACTGTATATATATATAAAAATGTATACATATAGCATGTATGATATATATATACACGTATTGTATGTGTATATTATATTCGTGAATATATATGTATATATATATATATATATGTATGTATATATATATGTAGGGTTCCGTGCTGGTGGGCATTTGCTTCTCCGAGTAGTGGAACTAGCCGTGGCGCAGGTTCGCAGTTCCCGTGAGTGCTCAACCTGCCTCACATCGATCAGACAGTGGGGGGGACCTGGCCATTCGTAGGGAAGCCACGGATGTGGAGAGCTTCGAGAGCGTCTAGCCTTACTGCGGCTCAACCCCGCGAATGGTTCAGATTCGGGAAAGCATTCCTTGGATATCCTCTAATGAGATTTTGGAATTGCAGTTGAATGATCCAAAGGTGTGGCTACTTAAGACTTAGACCCTAGGGTGGATGTAAGAAAAAGAGTGTCTCCACGTGACTCGTAAATGTTGTATAGCAGCCCCCAAAAAGATGCCTAGCACAAAGATTTGCAACCCAAGTTGGCAAGATTTTTCGCAATCGGTGAGTCAGTATAGATGATACAGATTGACTCCACTTCCCAGTACCCTCTGGTAATTTAACGTAGCTATTGAAAATGGCTATTTATAGTGGATTTTCCCATTAAAAATGGTGGATCTTTCCATAGCTACGTTAGCTTACCAGAGGGTAGATTGATTCTCCATGATGAAATGCCCTAGACGGCAAACATCCCTTGAGGCGAGAGTCTAAAGTCTGGTTGATACTATTTTTCCCCAAGAGCGCCTAGGGGTCTCAGCCCAGATAAACGTACCACACAGTTATACATATATATATATATATAATAAATTAGCCATCAGAAGCAAACGAAGTTGTGGTTAGTATATACCAACTTCAATAGGATTTAGTTTGGTACCAATATCACCGAGATGGGTACTTACAAACCGACCGAGGCTTTATTCCTGGACAATTTTATGGCAAAAACCAATCAATCCAATCACTCCACGTCATTTTCCCCTCATTTCATCCATGAACACCGAGCATTTTCCATCGTTTTTCCATGGTTTTCCATCCAATCAGTGGTAGGATTTCCGCTCGGTGGGCTTGGGCTTCGAGGTGCAGATGTCACGGAATCGCCCAGCGAGGATCTGCCGGTGCCCACGGAGGTGCCAAAAAAATTATGACACCATGATATTTAGATTGAACATTCCCATTACTGTCAACCCTAGATTAATAAACCCCTAGGCTGTTTAATTAGGAAATATTGGGAAGGTACCAGCTAAGTATCATTATATGCAAAGATCATTGATCATTAACAATTTATTATCTGGTTGATGGTTTGGAACATGAATGATTTTTTTCCATAATATATGGATTACATGGGAATTTCATAATCCCAATTGACTTTCATATGTTTCAGAGGGGTAGGTCAACCACCAACCAGCCATTATATGATATTACTAGTGGTGAATAGTTAATAATCACTTGATGGCTTATGAATGGCTTTATGAATGGCTTATTAAAATCCCTCATTTGTAGGTGATTAATGTGGGTAAAACAATGTCACAAACCATCCCCCAGTCATCACCATTTTTATAGGTGGTATGTTTGCCATTCCCAAATAGGTGGTTTATGACATTGTTCTGCCCACATAATATGCTATATGCTAGTATATGCTAGATATATCAACATGTGATAGAAATGCTAGAAGTAATGATACTTATATCTAGCTAGATATATGTGATAGTAATGCTATTAAATATGTGGCATTATAACAAGGATATATGCTGTATATATATATATATATACATGTGATAGTAATTATGACACCATGGTGTTATGATATTGACCCCTTATATTCTACTGTTGACGTTAGCAATGTCACAAACCAGCCATATAAATGGTTTGAATGCCACCCATAAAATGGGTAATACAGAGGATGGTACCAACATAATCCGTTGAGTTTGGCTTCCAAATTTTGGGACTAAGACCAAGAACTATGACTCAATGACAGTGACTGGGTCGTTTTCAAGGACATTTTCGAAACCACAGTGTTCAAAGCCCAAGGGCTTTGGGGCGTTAACTCTGCGTAGAGTTTCCCTTACATCAATCCATGGGTTGTGATACCAGTTGGTTCATCGGCTTGTTCCAAGTTTCTTCGGAATTTATAGGAACCCCCGTTCGATCTAATGCTTTTTTTTAAAAACGAACACATGGTTTTTTCCCAGACTTTCCCTGAACTAACACAGCGATTGATTGGTGTATTTTAACACCTTCCTGGCTTTTGGGATGATTGCTAGACCTCAAATGGATTCCACTGGGACTGGGAATGGCTTAGGAGTACTTTCCTGGCAAAACTCAATGGTGGAATACGTGGCATCAGAGGAACCTCAAAAGTCTTCGCGGGCACAGTTGGCTGGTTGAATGCGAAACATTCCCAAGCTCAAGTGAAAAAGTTATCCATTTCAAGAGATGTTTCAGCCCCAGATGGAGGACATCACCATGGGAGCACCCCAAATTCGACAATTTGTTGGGCTATCCATGCTACTGCCGCGTTAGGCACGGCCGACATCAGAAGCGCCCAGCTTCGAAGAGATTGAGATCCTGCTGGACGAGGCGACCATGATTTTGGCTGGGGATTTTAAGGAAACGAACATTCATGTTGACCTCTGATTAATACCCTGTTCAACAGCGTTTAGCTTAGAGGTCTCGGCCTAGGGCCTAGATTCGGTGCGGCTGGTGCGTTTCAGGAGGTTCAGGTGCAGGGTCTGGCGAGGTTCCGGGAGCGGGTTCCATGGTGGTTTCTGGAGGCTCCAGGGTGGTGGTTCCGCAGGGACTCTGATTTGTTGGCCATGGTTTCTGCTGTGCCTTGTGGGACTGGATGGTTCTGGAGATTTTGGTGCAGCTTCGGACTGGTTCCTGGCTGGTTCCGGTTCAGTCGGTTCCAGGATGGCTTTGCTGTTGGGGATCACCACCTGAGCTTATTGGGGGCTATTTACTAATCAGAGGTCAACATCAAGGGCACTGGAGTCTACAAAGGAAGTTCGGAAGATCCTCCAGAAATCGTGGTTTTTCTGGTTAGTAGAGTTATGCGAACTGATTTCATGATGTTTTTCATGAGGATTGTAGTCTAGTCTAGTCCATACTGTAACAGGGAATCCCGGCTACAACCATGGTTGGGATGACGGGAGCCAACCGGGATAAACCCAAGCATCATGTTGCTCTGTCGTGATCGGAACTTATCCAGAAGTTAACCGTTTATGAAGGATTTTATGGATTTTTCAGGTTGGTGGTTTCAAATCTTGTTTGCTTTCAATCCTTACGTCAGATGATTATTTCCAATCGACCATCATTTGCCCAAAACAACCCAGTCTTGCATGGTAAAGCGTGAAACCAACATTTTCATCCACTTTCATTTTGATAGTTAAGCCCACATTTTTCAGGGTTGCTCCAACCCATTATATATAAGTAGATTATAGTTATAGCCACACGAACATGGGTCATTTTACCTCTTTATCTAGTCCTTTTCCCCCGCTGTTGCAGGTGGGGAGTTGGGAGCAACCAACAGTTTTTTTTTGGTGATGGTTCGCGGCCTTTTTCTACAGTTTTCCCTTATATCAGCTGGTGTCATCCAGGCTGCCATGCAAGCAGAAGCTGCAGCTTGGGCGCTCAGTGGCACCCAAAAGGGCCCTCTGGTGTGTGGGTGCAGCTGTCCGACCAAGCCGAAGAATGGGGGTATAGAAAAATGCCCAAATATGGCAGTTTGGATATGTTTGGATAGGGAAACTATAGGAAAAAGATGATTAAACCTGGTATCTATGTATTTTGCTGTTTTCTTTTGAGGATTGAAACCCAGTATAGGAATTGGAATCCACGTACCACATATCAATCAAGCAGTAAGGGGATGACACCAGGTTTCCAATGTGGCAAGGATGTGAAATTGTAACATCACGCTAGTCGTGGCCTGGCACTTCGACTTTCTGGGACAGATTTGTGGAGTGATGAATCCGGGCACTCTATTTTTGCAGGTTCAGACCATGTGATGCAATACAGTTCACATATGTACAGAACTTCTACTGGTTGATGAAGCGAATACTGGGGCCGCATCTCTGGGTTTTGAGGGCCTTGAGCTGCGATGGGAGAAAACACCAGGAGATACCAGCAGAAAAAAAGAACTCAACCTGATATGTACATGACTCTTGGGTGATTTCAACATGTTTCAATCATTTCATGATGTTTTCCGTGACTACAGTATTTGGGATGATGATCCCCAATGACTAATATTTATGTGATCGGTTGAAGCATTTTTTCATATGCACTCAAGTAAACATTCACAGTTTTCTAGGAAGACATAATTTCCATATTCATATATCATATATATCATATATATAGAGGTTTCCGTCCAGTCATGGGGGTACCCCAAATCCTACTCATGGATGACCATAACTTCGTGACTAGGTCCCAAATGGTTACCCCATGGTGGGGCTTCCATGGATCCATGACGAACCGCTGCGAGGAGATCGAGGAAGTCATCCCATTGCGCCTTGGTCACCCCCATTTTTTTTGGGGGATGTCAGCAAGGTTTTTCATCACTGTTGGGCAAGGTTTTTCCATGTTTTTCCCCCCATTTCCAGAGATATTGTTGGCTTTTACCACTAGGGCACAACCCCCAGAAGATGGAAAATATGTGGATCTGTTTTTGGGGCGACTGAGGACCTCAAGCTTGCCATTCTCGAGCGCGCCGCCACGGGATAGCAGTCTGCGCTCTCGGAAGATTGCGAAAACGAGGGGTTCAGACAAAAATCTCCCATTTTTTTTTGGATTTTGGCAAGAAATCCATACATTTGATGGTCAAAACCCATGATTTCAAGAACGTCTTGCCTCAAACCAATCGATTCAGAATTCGAAACGGCAAATCAGAAGAGGGTTTAATTTTGACCTGGAGTCGTTGTTGGTAAGTGGCCGTGCTCGGATGGCTCTTTTTTCAGAAAAAACTCAGAAGGCCGGAGGGCATCGACTTGCAGATGGTTGTGTTGTAGGAAACACGCGCCAGAACTCCTGTGGTCGTTCTCTTGGTGTATTATCAATCAACAGTAGATACAGGTGGCTTTGTGCAATATTTCAATATCCATGAGAGCGGCCGTAGTGCAAAAGTTCCAGAGGGCCGGCCCCTACATGAACGTTCCATGGATTCCAACATGACATGGCTTTGGCTGAAAACCAGGGGGCTTGCCAGTTTGCCGCCACAGATATATGGTAATTTTCTGGTTCTGGCTAGAAACGTTTACCTTCTCCCTAATAGCGGAATTTAGTCTTATGGTGGACTTGTCTTGGATCTGTCATTCTGGGATTTGGGGTTTCTATATAGGGCCCAAAATAGCTGGTAGTTATGGATGTATAATTCATATAATTCAATTATCTTGGAATAGGTTTTGATCGCCATGTGATTCCAATTTCTGTTTCCAGCCTCAGGCACCGAGCCCACCTCGCCAAACATGGCCTGGGACCCTGGGGAACCCAGGGTTGAACCCTGGGGACCTGCCGGATCTGAGAAGCCTGGGAAAATTTCGACGACCCCCCCAGACCCAGATACCCTCTGGTAAACTAACATAACTATGGAAAATCACCATTTTCAATGGGAGAATCCACAATAAATGGTGATTTTCAATAGCTATGTTAGTCATTACCAGAGGGTACACCCAGCATATTTGAAGGTGACCAGTGACCAAACCCCCATGGATTTCCGGTTTTTTATTTCCCGCCCAGGTACCCACTTGTGTACCTTCACCCACGGAGATTGGAGACGAGCCCACGGTGGGAATGGTTGTGAAAGTTGATGGGCATGGTCGGTTGTTTGAGGCCTTGTTTAACAACATGACTCATGACTACCGGTTTCTTACCACTTAACCCTGGCTACAAGGTGGACAAGATGGGGCTACAAAAGCATCAGAAACGGAGGTGGGTGATAAAAAAGGCTATGTCAGGCTATGTCACAACATTTGGGACTACAATGCTGCACCAGTTGATGTTCATTTTTTCTGGAAAGCAATGTTGTGGGTTGCCAAATCAGTTTCTTTCAGGTTGGAGAAGCAATGTATATAACTTTCGTAGAGAAGATGGTTTCCCTAATCATATTCTCGGGTCCTGCCTTTCGTAGAGAAGCCCAAAGCTGCAAAGCTGGAAGGGAAAAAGAGCCGCCTTTTGGGCCCCTATTTTCTAGTCCATACCGGGGTATATAATTATATATTATATATATATACAAATGTATGTATGTACATGCCATCTGGTGACTCACATTCATAGCCATGGAAAGATCCACCATGCGATTAATAGGTAAACCATCTATAAATGGACCATTTTCCATGGCTATGTTAAATAACCAGAGGGTAATATGTATATATATATGTATACTATATGTATGAAATACCAATGAATATCTACTGACTATCTCCCTGTTCTTGATTGTAGTACATATCCCCATTTTGATGTCCACAGTATTATCCAATGTTTAAGGGGGTCATATCACCACATAAGTTCCACTTTTGGCTTTTGGTGGCTATGTATTCCGTTTTGGAGGTAAACTAAAAGTAAATGTCGTTGTGTTTTTGGTGGTAAATGCCTTCCTGTTGGTGGTCACATCCCACTTTCACCCCGCTTGTCTGCTAGGTTCCCTTCCCGACTGTGACGCAACAGCCCACGGCAACTGGTATGGCGTGGGTGCTCGGGGGTTTGGACTGCCCGACATCATTCAGAGTGCCACCATTTGCTTTCTTTCTTGGGGAGCCATTTATTCATATATTTGTTTGTATCAACCAAAAAACAAGTAATTCCCTAAACAGTTTCCCACCCTTCTTTGTTTAGATCTTGAGCGACCCATTACCAGCATCTAGTGCCGTTTCGTTTGAAGCTCATCAGGTACCCGAGGTGCCAGTGCTGCAGGCGCTTGGGGATTTCCCCATGTGGAAACACATGTGGGGTGCTGGGATGATCCTTGAAGTGTCATATGAAATTCTCGCAAGTACATATTATGCGCTCGTACTGTACAATGTGCGTGTACACACGCATCTATATAAAAATATACATTATATATATACATTATATATATATACATACACATTATACACATATATACACACATTATACATATATATATACATTATATATATACATAAAACTATATATATATACATAGCTATATATATAACTATGTATATATATAGTGATATATATATATATAACTATATATATATATAACTATATATATATATAACTATATATATATATATGTAACCATATATTTCTCTTGTAATTTAACATAGCTATTGAACATGACCATTTATAGTGGATTTTCCCATTAAAAATGGTGATTTTCCACAGTTACGTTAGTTTACCAGAGGGTATAAACCAACGTTCACATCACTGGTTTTCCCCCACTTGGCCATGGCTACTCTCTGGAACCCCCAAGCCTCTGACAATCAGGCGCCCACAGCAGTGTGCGGAAACTCAGGGACGTGTGCAGGGGCCAATGGGATCATATGGAATAATGATAGGATCATGATGGGCCGATGACAGCATTCTGGGATAATATGATATGATAGGATAATAATGATAGGATAATGATAGGATCATGATAGGACGATTGTGGGATGGGATAATTCTGGGAAATTCACAACATCATTATCATTTATATGTAGTAATAAGCCACTGCCACTTTTGGTTTCTGAAAGTGTGTATACCACTTGTGGAATGATGTGGTTACTGACCCCGTTTTGTGGTTGGTTACTTGGCACATCGCTTTCGCAAGTAATCCTAGTATTCTGTGGATGGCAAAGCAAATTATTGTCCCAGTGAATGAATTGTTATTAAAGGTCCATATATTGGAGTACTCTATGAAGTATAAGTCATTGGCAAATTATTTTTGTCCATAGCATCATTGTCCATCTATTACAATCTGGTTGGTGGTTTCAAACATTTTTTTTATTTTCCATTTAATATATGGGATGTCATCCTTCCCATTGACGAACTCATATTTTTCAACATGGTTAAAACCACCAACCAGCTATGGTCCCAAAAAATGAACAAATCATCCCAATCAGCAACTTCTCGTCGTACGATGGCCCATGATGGCCCCTAGGCCAGATTCTGCCGTGTATTCCTCTGCTGCGTTTGTGTGCGGAGCTCAAGAGCTTGTTTTTGAAGAACAGAAAGCAGGTGATGAAAAAGTGTAGATGATAGAGATCAATAGATATCAGGATTTAACTTCTATGAACCAGGAGCATTTGGCTTAATTTGAGCCCTTTGGATCTGTTGTGGCTACTGGTTTTCACTCATCTATCGCTTTTCACCTACCATTCTCTGAGGTTTACCAGACCTTTAGGTCAAAGGTCGGCATGGAGTTGTGTCATGATATTGGTGAGTTGTAGGATCTACAACATGTTGAATCATTTTGGTGAGTTTAAGCATATTCTCTCAAAGTAATCCCTTCTAGATCTTTAATATCACCAACATTTAGGAGATTTGAAGGATTTACATGGACTTTGCAATGTCTGCATTGAACATTCCATTTTCTCCAGGGGGGGCCTAGCCAGGTTGCTAACCAGCGCTTTCGCAATGGTCGGGGTCAACGAACCACTCAATGTCCAATTGCCGGTTGAAACGACGAACAAAAGGAAGCTTGTTCGTTCATGTTTTCCTTTCTTTTGGTATGCCCCCCATGATATCACTCTTATATACCATTTAAATCCATTTTTTTGGTATACACCGCACTTAATCATGTAAGAAACCCATACTCTTTCTTGTTCCTGTTGTATCCCGGTATTCGTTTGCGACCTTCCCATGCCGGATTGAGGACCTCACCAACTGAGATGCCAATGCCCACCGAATTGATTTCTCCAACCAGCATCGGAGACCAGGTGGGCATACCATCGTGCGAATTGAGCAGATCATCATGACTATCATGGTGCTGCTGCTGATGATGATGATTATTATGATGATGATGATGCTGGTGGTGGTGATGATGATGATGCTGATGATATTTTGTATTATTGTTACTTTTATTAAATTGTTCTCATTATTTTCATCATTACAATTGTCAATATAACGATATAATGAGGGACCTTTTGATCATAAATAAATCTCTTGCAGATGGGACGCCTATGGTGTCAGCAAGACTTGTCGGGCGCGCAAACACAGGTTTGAAAGCTTGTATGACTGAATCCATCCAAGCTGCGAAGAAGCGGATCCTGTAGCTTCTACAATTTCGATGTTTACATGTTTCAAGATGGCGCGTCACCAAAAGCCAAGCTTTTTTGTTGGCTGACCCAGGCCCAAATTTCAGAAAGACCCATGCACAATCTTTCTCTTACATCCGGTGATCTAGGATTTAGCAAGTGTCAGAAGGGGCCAGAGAAACCGTAGCAAGTTAGCACAACAGGATCCTGAAGCCTGACAAAAAACGACTGCTTGCTGGCGCATCTTAAGAGTCAAAGGTTGGAGATGATGTATGCATCCCATTCTTAACTTTCTTGATGCTATGTGTAGTTGATCCTGTCGGGCAACAACTAACCTTGAGCCTCAGCCCTCAGTTCGCAAGGATCTGAGAGTTGTTCATCCATTTTTCCAGAGGGTCTGGCGCTCCCCTTGACCTAACAATGCATGAGCCCAGTGCCCCACTGGAATCCACTGGTCAGGGGGGTCCTATCTTGTGAATATCGCCAGCAAGTCCTAAATCTCATAGTGAAAACTTGAAAAAAATCATCCTCGTAGCAAAGAAAGATCACAACCATTATTCACCATCCATCAACCACTATTTTCACCACTATTAACCATCATTAACCATGGAAAGATCCACCATTTTCAATGGGTAAATCATCTATAGTAGATTCAGTCTTGTCCATTCTCGTCCTGTCTCTAAACGACTCAAAACCATTCAAAACCCGGCGACATGGTTTTACTGGAACTCGAACAAGACGTTCATACCACAGGAGCGTCCGAGGAGCTGTCCCAATCGTTTACTGTCCAAACTGTTTGTTCGTGTGCGACGTCATATTCCTTCGCATTTTGCCGGTCATAATATGCATTTTTTGAAAATGCTCCCAGTGTTTTATGAACCATTAAAGATCATTGATCATCAACCATTTATTCCATGTTTTATTTAGCATCATTAATCATTACCCTCTAGTGAATTAACATAGACCCTGAACATCACCAAGTTTTGGTGGAAACGAATCTTCCAACCCCGATGAATGGCAGGATCATGCAGGGTCTAGGTTAATTTACTGGTGGGTATATAATTAATGCCATTAAATGCCATTCAATGATATTAAAATGATAAATGACATTAAATGACTACTATATGTAAAGACCATTGATCATTAACAATTTATTATCTGGTTGGTGGTTTGGAACGTGAAGATTTTTTTTTTTTCCATTCAGTTAGAAATAATCATCCCAACTGACGAACTCATATTTTTCAGAGGGGTAGGTCAACCACCAACCTGCCATTATATGATATTACTAGTGGTGAATAGTGGTCAATAATCACTTCATGGCTTATGAATGGCTTATGAATGGCTTATGAATGGCTTATTAAAATCCCCACCAACCAATTATCATTTGGTTACTTAACATAGCCATGGACAAATCCCTTATAAATGGAGGTTTCTAGCTGGGAACATCATCTATTTCTATGGGCCATCTATACCATGGCTATGTTAGTCATAACCAGAGGGTAATATCTACAACTCCCGTTCGAAGACCATTATTCACCATCCATTAACCACTATTTTCACCACTATTAACCATCATTAACCATGGAAAGATCCACCATTTTCAATGGGTAAATCATCTATAAATGGAGGTTTCTAGCTGGGAAAATCATCTATTTCTGTGGGCCATCTATACCATGGCGAACTGTTAGTCATAACCAGAGGGTATATAATCCCTTCCCCCTAATACTAACCATACTAACCCCCCCAAATAATAAACACCTCAGGTAGTTTTTATTAGGAGATGGACCAGATGGACCCTAGTTTTTATTATTCGGGGAGATCACCATTAAATATTATCCAATTATCACCATTAAATCACCATTAATCATCATTAAATGCCAAAGATCCCTCTCTTTTTGACGTCGTTGGGTTTGGTCTTCCACCAGGACTTGGAGGACGACACCAGCGTTCCCACGGTGCTTCGCACCGTTGGCACCGCGTCCACCTTGAAGGCCTCCTGGGATTTTTCCATCTTTGGACAGAAAAAAACCGGTGGATGATCACCGCCCCACGGTGGTTTTTCATTGCCACTGTCTCTTGGAAGATGATCGACTTGAGGATAGCAGATGGTTTTCTGACCTAAAATTTTTGGCAACAATTGGTGACCTGAAAGATAGCGAAACTGCCATAGCTATTTTGAAGCCGCGGGTTGATGATCCGACTGTAGTGCATCAGTTGGACACCTAAAACAGTTAAACAGGATGAGAGGCGTTGGATCTTTCCCTTGGCTGATTCGTTGTTTTTTTGTGGGCAATATCCACTGGCCATGGATGATCTGATGATTTTTAAACGTAAGTTTCAAAGCATTCTTCCCCTCATGAAAACTAGGTGAGCCGTCATCCATCTGAGTTATGATATTGGGACTTGGATTATAGGCCAACAATTTCATTGGTACTACTGCTAATTATAGGCCAACATTTTCATTGGTACTACTGCTACATCCAAGTAATCCAAGAATGAGCCAGTGCTATGCTGGGTTACAACCGGAAAATGACCCTTGGGAACCTGTTGAGCACTCGGAAACTTCCAGAGGACTTTGGTTCTGATCAACTTTTGCGCAACCACCAAAAGGTAGTTTATACCATGTTATACCTAAGTGCCGTTGACTTCAGATTCATCTCCCCTCCCAAAGTTTGATCATTCAATATATCTCAAAAAAAACCCATGTAACGCAACTAAATATCAGCAGATATCAGCAGATATCACTTGTATCAGGCCATGATTCTACCCTCTGGTTATGTCAACAGTTTGCTATTGAAAATGACCATAGAAAGTTCGTGGATTTTCCCATGAAAAATGGTGGATCTTTCCATAGAAAAATCCGCCAGGGCAGCACACGGCCTCCCGGGGAGCGACCTTCGTCCCCCACGGAAGTCATGGAGGAAATGGACACCGTGGAGGTCGGAGTTTGCCAACGCCATGGGAATCGATGGGATTTGGAACATTCACCATCCATGAACCACTATTAAAACCATTATCATTACACTATTATAATAGTGGTTAATAGTGTTTGATGGATGATGAATGGTAATATATAATGGTAATACGTTAACCAATATTACACATTATCCATCATCCCAGCTGGTTAATATCGTTACACTCTGGTCAACGGGCTAACATAACGAACTGGAAAGATCCACCATTTTTCATGGGGAAATTCACTATTTCTATGGCCATTTTCCATAGCTATGTTAGTTTACCAGAGGGTAATGTGGTTAAAACAATATTAGACCATCCCCCAGTCATCACCATTTTTACGGGTACAGACCATCAAACATGGGGTGGTTTATGATTGTTTTAACCACAATTATACCAAAATCTTTGTTAACATGACATAAGATGACATAAGGATATGTATGACATGATGGACAGGATATGGCAGGATGGTTACTGTTATCTCTTCATATTGGATACAAGCAGTGAGGCTTTTCACAATGGTTGGTTGATCAATAGAGGGGTATGGCACATTGGGTGCCGAACTGACCTGCCTATTTTTCTCGACTCAATCTGAGCCATGCATACTTGTTCCTCTGGTGGTTGATGGTTATAACTATAACTTAAAACCATGACTAATGGGGATAGATCGGATAGATCCATATGTATTTGACACGATGGCGACACGGGGATGTGATTTGATTCTTTCAAGTTCAGGGATCCCCAATGATCTGCATCTGAATTTCATGGTCAAAGGGTGTTGAACCAAGACACTCTCGGTGATGGGGATTTGAATCGGAGCCATGCCTAACAATCATCCCTGTTTGTTGGTGGTCTAAACCACAATTCGTGGTGAAGCAACAAACATGGGGGTATTGTACCCTCTGGTAATTTAACATAGCTATTGAAAATGGCCATTTATAGTGAGTTTTCCCATTAAAAATGGTGATTTTCCATAGTTATGTTAGTTTACCGGAGGGTATTGTATGTGCTAAACAGTGACCACCCTCCAGAACTGACTGTCGGTTCATGGTCAGGCCATGGCAGCTCCAATTCCAGACTGTGGATGTGTCCAAAGAACTAAATTTCGGAAACCTTAAAACAATTGTTAAATGTCCATTCCAAGACCATCATCATCATCACCACCACCATCAGCATCATCATCATCACCACCACCATCAGCATCAGCATCCTCATCCTCATCCTCATCCTCATCCGGACCCCCTTTCTTGTTTTTTTTGAGGTTCCAATTTGACATTTCCGGGGTGTAAAGATCCCCAAAAGTCACCCCCGTCTCCACGTCCGCAGCACCTGAGGCACCAACGATTTTGAGGCCACCGCCCCAGGCTGGAGATTCGGTTTCGATCGTGGAGATTCACAACACCGTGGCTATTGACTATACTTTTGGGGTTGACCTTGCTTTTGGTCAACTTATTTGACTTCCTGATCCAACGGCGTCCCAATGAGATTTGACACAATTCTGTTAAATTGGTCGACTTTAACGGTTCGGAGTAGTAGTTCCCAAACAGTTATAGTTAGATGAATGGATAGATAGATGGATAGCTAGAAAGAAAAGTTGGACACTTGGAAATATGGCATAAATATCATCGAACTAGCATCCTGGTTTCACACTGAAATCGGCATCTTTTTTGGGGTTTACTACTAGTTATTGTAATTGTATTTGTCGTCTACTGATTCTGAATGATTACATCACAATTTTAAGTCACTCAGTCACTCCCATTCTTGGGTGAATCTGCATTTTTCTTCCACAAACATGGTCGAAATCTGATTTTTATTTTGGTTGAAGATTTTTCCCAGTGTCAAACGATAGGGCCTTGTGATTCTAGTACCCATTGTTAAATGATATATGGGGGTGGGTCAACTATCAATTTAGTGGGATGAACATCCATTTACCAACTATTTTTTTAAAACTGGGTGCCATGACCCATAGCCATGTAATTTTGTCAATCCCCTATATCTTGCTGCTTAGAAAAACCGCAACTTGTGACCCCATCCGTCCTCGCCCTGGCCTCGCCTTTGCCTTGGCAGGTGCCGATGAGTGGCTCGGGCTCCCTGATCACCACCGGTTTGCAAAGCAGCAGCGCGCCGCCGGCCTCGCCAACGGTGCCATGGTTTTGGGGATGGCGCGTGGGTTGCTGGATGGGTTGGGAATGGGGTTGCTGGCATGATGACATTACGAATGTGATGACTTTTGGATCATTCCCGAAAATTCCCTACGTAAAACGCACCAGTAAGATAATTTTATCAGCCAGGGTTTATTAGTCCTGGGTTGACTTTATACATGATATGTAGTGAATCTATACGTCATACAGAACCGCTAAAGACACACACACACACATACAGCCATTCTTCTATGTTTGTTGCTTGCTTGCAGGACCATTTCAGGCATTTTCCATCATTTTCCAATAAACACTGTTCCCAGTTTCATTTGTTTTCCTTCCCCCAAGTCCATTGGTAGAGAGCCCCAGCGGTAGGGACCCACTGGGTTTTTTTTGACATGTCATAGCCTGTCATAGCATCCGAATCTCCAGTCATCATTGCATGAACGGAACATCTGTAGGAACAATTATGACCTTGTTTTACCAATTTTACCCATATTAGTGACTAAATAATGGATTTGAATGGGATAATTCCTCCATTTATAGTGTATTTTCCCATATTTTCCCATGAGGTTCCCACCTTTTCCCATATTTTCAATGGTAAAAAAAACATAGTTTCCCGTGTCAATCTCCCTTGAACCAAGCCACATTCCTGTTCCATGTCGAGGAGCTGCCGGTGCCAACCGATCTCCCATCACCTACCGAGGAAGGTGCGAAAGGAGCAGGGTGGGACCTCGAAGCAGGGCAGGACACGGGGATAGCGAGTAAAATGTGGATTTCACCCATTTTTAACATTTTTAAGCCACAGATTTAACCATTAATCATCTAACCATTAATGATACACGAAGGAAGAACCGACATGATTATTGTCTATTGATTTAACCATTAATCATCTAACCATTAATGATACACGAAGGAAGAACCGACATG
>Ga0126342_10007187_pt1 | contig 19842 bp, 20 predicted proteins | sample Cyp1metagenome_FD_92528 | JGI IMG/M metagenome (GOLD analysis project Ga0126342, IMG submission 92528) | Coral microbial communities from Lord Howe Island, Old Settlement Bay, Australia - Cyphastrea 1 metagenome | ecosystem: Host-associated > Invertebrates > Cnidaria > Coral ... | reverse complement strand
GTCCCCCATTAATAATAACCATGGTTTGCCCCCGATTAATCAACCACCTTTCTGATCCATGAGATTTTAACAAATCCAATAGAATTCTATTAAGATCTAATTGACGTAAGCCATATCCAAATTCTTATGGTTCAGAGTTGCTCATTATTAAGGGGTGGTCAAGAAACTAGCCAGAAGGTACCCCCCCTACCTACCAGGGGGGGGGTTGATTAATCCGATGTTGGCATTAGTCAACTGGTGATTCACCAGCCGCCAAAGTTAGTTCTACTGGGCCCTGAAGATCGGGCCTCCATGGGAGACCAGAATGAGGTTCAGATCGCCCCAGGTATCTTGGAGGGAACCCAACCTGGGCGACATGCTGTTTCTGTTTCCGTCTCGTAGGAATTTGTTGGTCGTTTTTTTTTTGGGGGGGAAGTATGTTATATAGGGAGTATATGAAATTAAATGGGATAAAATGAGATGAACTGGGATTCTAGGATAATTAACCAACTATTTGTGTTTGTTTACCAACCATGATTAGATGTTATTGAAATTAATAGTGTAATATAAATTATGTGAAATGTGATCAACACCAAAATTAATCAATCAGTAAGAGGTACCCTCTAGTTGTTTGACATTGCTATGGAGGCCATGATATGTGAGTAATTGTGAATATATACGGCATTAGCAGAATGTGAGTACTCACCTAATAAGGGTAAGAGACGCTGGATGTCTCTGTGCAGCTCCGCAAGGACATCGTCTTATCTGTGGGAATAGGTCGACAGAATCGAGATGCAAGTCAACAAAGCGCTTGTGGGAGCGCTCGGATAGGCATTGGGTGGAACGAGGGCGGGCATTGAAAATAACTTGGGATCGGCATTTCCTTTGGGCAACAATATTCTTTGATAATTAATAAATACACCATTAATTACAATACCAACAATTTGAATTTTCATATGTTTTAATTTCCCATTGATAATACAATGATGATAGTGTGGGCAAGAAGGTGGTCATCGTTCAATTGGCGATGCAAAGATGACTGCCGCATTGCAGAACCCGTCCTATCATGACGACATCTGGTGACAGTGGTGCAGCTGTTTTTTTTGCTGATTAAACAACACATGAATTTCCATAGCTACGTTAAATTATTAGAGGCTATATATTCTGGACCTGAGATTTACAACAATGTAGCTATAGAAAAGCACTGGAAATTTATGGATACAAATGGATGATATCATCTGGAGACCGAATTTGATGGGTGCAAAAAGCTTACACAGGTCATTGTTGATAGCCGTGCAGTTTTTAAACGTGAATCGTGCGAACTATAAACCTCAACGTTTATTCGCGAATGGACATGGACCCTTTGTTGTTTGACCCCTGATTATCAAGCAATGAATGTCCACCCCCTATGACCAGTTTTGTTGGTCGGGCTTGATATGGGGTATTTTTACGTACCGTTAAACAATTGTTAAAAGAAATCTAGCCATGGCCAAAGCATTTCATTTTTCAAATTGGTAATCCCGTACCGTGAAAAACAAAAACATATCTCAAAAACATCGGTGGAAAACCATTGATCTCTCATATCTCTTAGAAGTAATATTGAATTTCCTTTCAGGTGGCTCAATCGAAAGAGGGATGGGATAAAGTACCAATGTGAATCTGGCCAAATGAGAGTAATATATATATATACATATATATAGAGTAAAATCATGTAAAATCATGTGGTTGGTAAACTCAATTCGTCGCTCCTTGTGTCTTTTCAGGAAGATGGACCCTCCAAAAAAAATAGAAAGGCATATAATTATATAATTAACTATAATCCATCACTATTTCTAGCGGGATTTGATGGGATTTGATATCTCAATCTTTTTGCTGATGTCTCTACGACTCTACAACCATAGCTTCGAACAGTTCCCAAACCATCGGTGGAAAGGCACCATTTCTTCAACCGCACGGCTCGGCGCTGAAAGGAACTTTCAGTTTCCTAGGCGACTGCTGTGTCTTGATCTCCTGAAGAATTGATCAACATAGTACAAGGTGGGGCCCCTAGTTATGTTTGTTGATTTACAGCCCCATCTATAGATATATCCCCCATCAACACCAGTGATTGTAGCTATCTTGGCCCCACATTGTTTGACCCAATCTGGATGGACCGCTCCTACATGGGGTAGCAATGGAAATTTAACGCCAAATCCTAAGTTGAAAGTCAATACCTTTGAACCATTTTGGACCATAGCTTACATGGGGACAAAGTGGCTCGCGAAAACATGTTCAGTGCTATAGGCATATTTGTTTGGAGGATCTCGATGCAAAATAACTCTGACCAACCTGTTGTTGGGCCAATGCCCTCAGATCTATATCTCCCCCACAAATCGCATATTCTGCAAGACCATTAGCAGTAAACGTTGGAACCATCACTGCCTGGCCTAGCAACATTCCACAAAAATGATATATAAATTTGTAAAACATGTATATATATATATATATATATATATGTAATTACATGTATATATAAAATAAAACATAATCATATATAAATAATATTCGAAACATTTTGTAACTATATACGTGTTCCCTTGTTGAACCATCCAAATAATTTTGTGCAGGACAACCCGGACACCCCATACCCATCGCGGCCAAATATGCCGTGCATCCTCTGGATGCGGCCCGTGATGCCACCATTTTCCAGCGTTCACGCGATGTTTTTCACAATAGGTTTCCTGGTGGTAACTTCACTTGGACAAAATTGACCCATCACAAAGCAATACCCATGTCTGTGGTTTAAATCAACATAGGTCCTGGGTGCTCATTTTATCGAAACTTATCCAATTTGGATGGTATATGTTATGGATGTTGTGGGTCTATCGATATGCATTTGTTCACTCAGTCATATCACACCCGTGCATGTGGGATGGAGGTGAAAACCCAGCACATGACCATTTCAATCAGGAAAATGATGCGAACCAAACACCTGCAAGTCATCAAAAAAAAATATGTTGTCCCGACCCATGTGCATATGGGCCCGCACATGATTTGGAATGAAAATGGAAAACATGTTTTCTTGGGCAGTTGAATCTTACCGCGAATGGTTTCTGAAAACAAATGCCAGCACAACAAAAGGGGCATTTTATGGATTTTGATTTGAACATTCGGTCATGGAAAACAAAACGTCCCAACACATGCACTGCGCGCAGTTTTTTAAAACCCCCACTGCGTCCAAGGATCAACATCTTTCCAATCGAACAAACCTGAGTTGTTGAACCGAAACAACGGGAATTTACCCATGTGTTCTCATGGCAATTGAACAAAACAACTTTGGAAACACTGTCGCAAAGAGCAACATGTTTGATCGTTTTTGTTCCACATACAGTGATTTATGAATGCTGTTGGTTCCCGGATCCTTTCTTCGATGTCCAGGATATGAGCATTTATGGCTGGAAGTCCCAACCAATGAAAACTATTCTGTTGTCAACCAAGAGGATTGTTCCTAGGTCCTAGGTAAGGATGTAAATAATCCAAAAAACATCAAGAAACCTATCACATTGGTGTCCCTGACAACGGTCGAAACAATGAACCCCAAAACACAATTGCGTATTATATTTTTCTATTGAAATGTGACATGGATGGAACGCAGTCTGCTAGGATAAAGGTTTTTTTGGTGAACAGAACAACGGGCCTTGATGCATCCAAAACACTGAATTCAGGCGATCGAGACAATTCCTGCAAATCCATGAAGTCATTTGTTGGGAAAATGCTGGGGCATTCGCCAAATTCAAGATTCATGCTAAATGTCAGAATAGAATAGAATAGAAACCAGTTGGTTTATTTATGATGGGGCAGTTTTTTCCGGAACGATTTTCCTATGGTTTTTGTTTGCATGAGAAAGGGGCAAACCCTCGTTGCCATCATGATTGCATCGAAGGCTTTTTATGGAACCAGTGCGTGTGCCATGTGCAATGTGTAGATGAAAGAACAACAAGAAAAATTGAACGAAATAAAAAAAATGGACAGATCGATCGATAGAGAAACAGATATATAGATATTTGTTGGTGAAAAAACAAAATTGGCGGACTTGCTTACGATCTGCAGTTTTGGTTTATGCCAAGATCTCTAACCTGTGCGACCCCGGGTTTTGTAATTACTTCGATGCTTCTTCTCAAGTTCAGCAGCTAAGCATGTGAATAAAGTTCTTATTTGCCCCTGTGTTTTTTTGAAGGTACGTCTTTCCCATCCAGCCCGCCCCTCCTCCACTGTGGAGCCGCGGTTGCCGCGCCCCACGTGCGAATGCACGAACGTCTGTTCTGCGCACAGAGGGTGTACCTTAGCAAAATGACATGTTTCTCCCAGCTGCGCTGGATTTAAGTGGGCAGCCGGCGACGACATTTGAAGGACGAAGCTGAAATGAAGCCTTATTATATGATCGGCCTCCCAACACGCTCGTTGCCCCTAGGAATCCCACTCACACAATATGATTGGCCGGCCCAATCACATCCAATCACATCCTGACCATGGTAAAGCCATTATTGGATTGGTGCATAGTCAAGGCTGCGCCACTTGCAAAGCTGTAGCTCAGTCACAACGGTCTTTGTAAAGGTTGCTATACTTTTCTTCGGTGCGGCAATTGATACAGGACTCTGCGGCAAAAGGAATGCAATAGGATAGAAGGACAGCGTCCCGATGATGCCGGAAAGAGGACTGTACTACCAATAATGTCCTTTCCAGCAAACCGTGGCTCTTGTGCAATACCAACCTAAAAATCAAAGATGCATTAGGTGATCGTCGGCAACTATACCAGTCCCTAAGGACACAAACACATACAAGCACCCCTTCGAAACCCTTGTCTATTGTTTTGTATTGGACCTCTTTATTTGGGGGTTTCATGTGTTGGGTCGATTCATTGTCAGGGCGATTCTTACATACTCTGCAAAAACAAAGCTAGCTCATGGACCCGCATTCATAGCAAACAAACCGCCAGCAATGCCAGTAGTGTAAATCCAACCATACCCAACCAAGGTATTCCCAGTAGGTGGATGGGATTCATTGGAAATGGATGGAAACGGGTGTAACATCAGGTAAATCCCTACTGGTTTAAACGGATTGATGACTATCCTACATTTATGAGCCTAATCCTAATATAAGAGAATCAAAAGCAACCTCTGCAGCCTCCGGTGTTCCACAACTCTATAGACGTCTATGACGAAGCTTCCCGGAGCCAAAGGCTATGTAATATCCTGGGGATGGCGTGGGGGTTCCTTCCCAGTGGTTTGGGCCAACATAACCCCATTGACCTTCAGTAAGCAAACCATGGCAGTTCAAAATGCTCATGTTCAACATGTGCATATCGGAAAATTCAATAAAAGTCATGCAAATTATCTATGAGTCATCGTTTCCCAGTCAACCATGGTAGATTCTCGTAGGGTGATACATAATCATGGGCTCAGGCTCAGGCTAATGATATTACCCCCACATAGACCCCATTCGAATCACTACAATAAAAAAGGGGGATTCACCTCGACTTGGAACCACCTCTGGCTTCATTGAAGGCTGGTTCCACGTCACCATGGATGTTTCCCAGGAAACACCAATGTGAATGGATGAATCCCAGTTCAAATACCCTGGGGATGGCTATTTGAACTTATTCTTATCTGGGGGGAATAAACATTCATTAACCAGCAATTTTAGGGTACCAATAGGGTTTTGACCCACCATCTCCGTGTTCAGCCGTGAAAGGCACCTCCCTAAGCTCCTGAAAAAAGTTGAGTTGGATGAACCTTTTCCACACGATGCGAAATCGCCAAATTGCAGATGGTTTTGACATGTTTTGACTGTTTTCCCAAACTTGAATTTTGAATTACAATCTTTGATCACTATATCACTGTATTGGCTGATTTCCCATATTTCATGCTTGGGATGATGTCTTTTTTTGGGCAGAACGTTGATGCCACCGCCCAAGGGTAAGGATCAAACACATCAAAGTCCATAAGGGATGGGTCAAGAGTCAAGACACTTGCTGAAGATCACCTTTTTTATGTGGCTATTTGGGATAGGTCTAGAAACGGACCCCAAAACTGCAAGAAGCAATCTGGATAAAGGACACCAAGCTCATGAGTTCGGCCACCCATCCATTCCTCCCATGCCCTGCAGTGTTCAAAAGCCTGTGTCGTATCTGCTGGTTGGTTGATAGGGATTCCCTGTTCATGGATTGTCATGTATTCAATCATTGATTTTGATGGGGCAGGTACTAAGTGGGACGACCCTCCAAGTTTGAATAGAATGCCCACTAGATTGTCATAATCCCATACTGGTTGGTGGTTTCAACCCCTCTGAAAAATATTAGTCAGTTGGGGATACTATTCCCAATATGGAAAAATAAAAAATGTTCCAACCACCAACCAGTATTGGATAGATTTGGATAGTATAATTCCCGAACTGATCATCGACCAACACGGGTGCAGCCCAGTGCTCAGGTAGCTCCTTCCATGGGATTACTGAAGATCCCAACCGCTCCATTCACCCTTCCCTCCTAACCATCATTCGATTCGAAAATCAGGGAAAATCTGCAGCGGAAACCATGTTTTTTTTCCGATGAAACATACAATGTGAGGCCCCCAGGATAGCGTTCAGTTGGTTCACATAACTCCAATTTCACGAACTGGTTTATGGTACGCAAATAACGAACTAGTTACTGGGGCTTATATATAAACCAACGTTCACATCACTGGGGGGCCTTATAACTAGTAGTTATTTAATGTGGTCTTATTGGAAAATCACCATTCATAGATGGATTTTCCAGCAAACCATGTTGGGTATCAACGGTGGGTATCAACGGGTTCCCATGGGTTCCCTGTATGAAACCACTGGAGCCACCTGGGTCTAAGCTTGCCACCAACGTGGGCAGTTTCTGGCTGCCTGTGCCCGGCTGTGCCCGGCCCCGGCCCCGGCACCCAGCCATGGGGTTGTCTAAGAAAGATTGGGGGATATCATGTTGAGCCGGAAAATCAAGGTTTAGAGGGACCCTATTTTGGAACGAAGCATGACAAGAGCATTTTGAGTGGGATGCGCCCAGGGAAAAACATAGAGAAAAGAGAAGTTTTTGGACATCAGTGATCAAGCTCACAAGCCAAGATGGCACATGAACAAGTTTTTGAATGCACGAACCGGCCAATGAACGAAGAAACGTCATTTGAACCTGTCAACCACATCAGCGAATTTGCATGAAAAACAGGCATGCGGACATAATTACAACGGTTTTTTCTCTAATGGCGGGTGCCACTAGTGCAAACACTTTGTACATACGTTGCAATCGCGACTATCACCACTGCAAAAACAAAACTAAACATGAACCATCACCTTTGATGCTACGATCACCATATTTTGTTGCTTAAAGATCCGCAAGTTTGGTACGAACCAGCAGCTGGCCTTCGTTTTCGCCATCCAGCAGCTCCTGGAGGAGATTGACCATCCAAGGGATCACGTACACCCACGAGGATAAACAACCAACTTATGGATGATATATGATGATATGGTAATTGGATATCCGGACGTATAAATATTGGTTGAGTGCAGCTGGGTATGATATATATATATATATATATACGTTCCAATATGTGTCACCATGACACCATGTACAACCATTTACAGCATCTTGCAATATCTAAACAGCTGGGAAGAGAAGGATCTGACTGCAGTTCAATCCCTTACCAGTTATAAGTCAGTTATTATAAGCACATGAAAATGGAATCATAACACTGTAGCCGATAACCATGGTAAAGTAACCACGGAAAATAACCAACACAATTTCAATAACCATGGTTTATCAACTGTTTATCACCCTAAACCCTAAAACCATCGGACATGATAACAACTATCACCATGGTCATGTTTAAACATAACCATAGACTGACATAGCCATCGACTAATAATAACACTATAAGCCTATAGCCTATAACCATGTAAAGGTAACCATAACCAGTTTTAACAATAACCATAGCCAAATGATCAACCCACAACAGTTGAATAGTTGAATAAACAGTTTATCAAGAACCATAAGGCCATAAACATCCATGGGTGATCCTGATCCAAGTTGTTTCCAGTCATATCACCAGATATACTACATTACACTACTATCTTCCAATGGGTTTTCCACCATTTTCCTCCATGTTTTTCCGAGTTCTTCCATGATTTTCCCACGTCCCCATTGAATTTCCTGGTCCATAACCATAAGATCATAAGAATATGAACAGTTGATGGTTTATAAACCGCATGAATACTATAGTTATAAGTTATAAGTATAATAATACCATAGCTATTGGAATGATGAAAACACCAACTTAGCTATCGAACGGGAGCCTCACATTGTAAGAATATCAACCTGGTTGGTGGTAAGCCTACCCCTCTGAAAAATATGAGTGTGCCAGATTGGATCATCATCCCAGCTATTGGGGAAAAGAAAACTCATGTTCCAAACCACCAACCAGCAACAGTGGTTTATACAGCCCATTAACTATAGTTATAAGTTATTTGCGTATAATAAACCATAGGTATAGTCGGTATAGTTATATTTCCTGATCCATAAGATCACAAGAATTTCAGCTAATATATTCATGATCATTATCCCATTATATCTCCATTCTCTATGGCTCTATACCCTCTGGTAAACTAACATAGCTAATTATTGAACATGGCCATAGAAATAGTGGACTTTCCCATTAAAAATGGTGGATCTTTCCATATTTATGTGACAGTTTACCAGAGGGTAAATTATTAGAGGCTATATATTCTGATTATTCTGGACTTGAGATTTACATAGATTTACAGCATTTTTTTGCCTATGGAGTTTTCCACTGGACATTTTTATGGTGTGTTTCCATACTTTTTTGCTATGTTCACCAGAAAATATAAACCGTTGAAGCCCCTCCGAACGTCCTGCGGGATAACCCTCAAGGCCGTTTGCAGCGCTCGGGTGAAGGGGGAAATCACCGCCAGCTGGATCTCGTGAAAGACGCCCGCCTCACGCGGAGCTACGGCGGCCCAAAACGCCATGGGAACCTGGGAAATTCTTAAGGAAAACTCGGGGAAAATGGTGGAAAATGGTAGTATATCTGGTATATAATATAACAATGGTAACTATGGAAAATGGTGGAAGACTTTGGAAAATAGTAGAGTGATGTAGTATATCTGGTGATAATGACTGGTATCAACTTCGAGAAATTGGTCATTTTTTCAGATGGGTCAAAGTTAAAAACACAGAAAAACCGCAGATGGCTTAGTCTGGTTTTAGTATCAACCATCTATCAGTAAATCTGTGGGTATCAACCATCTAAATCTACCAGAAAAACCAGAAACTGTGGGTATCAACCATCTAAATCTACCAGTAACTGTGGGTAGAAAAACCATCTATCTAACTGTGGGGTTTAATTTTTTTTGAGCCATATCCATTTGTGTCCTGAAATTGGAGAAATTGAACCGACCAATGACGCGTTCAAAACATGGGGAATTGCGCTTCGCATCATGACACCGATCAACCCATGAAGGATCGTGCGTTTGTCCAACGGGCGAACTGAAGCAAGAAATCTAAGACTGGTTGGTGGCTTCAACCCCTCTGAAAAATATTAGCCAATGGATGCCAATGGGAAGGATTATCCCATATACTATGGAAAATGAAAAATGTTTGAACCCACTAACCAGATATGAATGGGAGAGAGTGGGATATAACCAACATTAAACAACAATACGATGTATGGGTGAGTCTGAACACGTTGCTTGTGAATGGAATGATGATCAAGTGTGAACACTTGTTGGGTAAACACATGTCAGCCAGGACTTTCATTAGGCACCTGTGGGAAGGATTAAAAGAGTCCACCTTACATGTTACTCATTTTGCATCATTTTGCAGTATATATTCAAATGACACAAAGAACGAACACATATTCTGGTGCTGACCTCATCTTCCAGTGCTGTCACGTTGTCACCTTTTCAGATTCACACTAATCCCTACCTGGCCCTGAGCATCTGAATCCTCAGCTTTTGAATCATTCTGCGATGGATCCTGAACAGAACGACTCTCCAGGAGAAGGTTCAGTGCCTCCCTCAGCTTCTCGGCAACTGCAGTGGCTTGTGCCTGCGCTTTGGAAGGGAACCTGTGGGAAACCTCAAAAAACATCCGGGTGTTTAAGTGGCTATTGGTCACCCTGGTACCCTCCTGTTCACGAGTTATGGTTGTTCATCCCCAGCATGTGCTGCTGTAGCTTTCCAATTGTTTTTACTCATCCCCATGTGTCCACAACAATGCTTGTTGTTGGTGTCTGTCCAAAAGAAAACATGTAAACAAAAACACATGGCTTGATATGTTGGTTTCTTAAAATGATGCCTTCCCAAGTCACCACGGGTTTCAATTTTGGATGATTTAGGGGTACACCCATTAGGAAACCTCCATGTTCAGTGGCTTATCAAGGTTTGCGCCTTCAAAATGGAGGCATTGATAATCTGACGTGTGCCATGCTTGACATCGGATGCTTGACACCATGCTGGGTTTAACTCATCAGTGTCATGGTCGTATGGGGGAAGGGGAACATGCCTGCTTGCTGGTTTCAGCCCCTTCAAAGTAAGTAGTGAGTATTTGGGACTCTTCGAAAAAGGGATGGAGAGTAAATCATCAAAACATCATCAAAGCAACCCGCCATAACATGGTGGTAAGTCCTCTGTTCCAAGGGTTGTGAAGACGATCCAAAAAAATGGTGACCAGTTCCCAGAGTGGATAGCATACCATTCATGGTATGTTTATCAACATCATCCCTTTGATAAACATACCTAGCTAACTATGTTTATAAAGGCAAACTAATGTTATACTAGAGACAGTAATATTTATTACCTACGTTGGTATGTTTATATACAGTAATAGTTACGAACCAACCTAGCTAACTATGTAGCAGCACCTTGATCCTTTCTCGCCCTCTGGAGATACTCCAAACTCAAACTGGCGATGTTCATGGACCAAATTTCATGGTGAATCCGCGTTTTTTTTCCAAAAAACAACACATAAATTGAGGCAAGCTGTTTCCGGATAGATCCAGATGAATTAGCAACTTGCTGTTCCCATTATTCATTTCTTCAACGAATGGGTTCTCATTCAACAACCATTGTGGTGAAATCCCCAACATCTGCACCATAACGGTGCTGCGGTACCGCTCCTCCCCGGTCTCGTTGATCTCTGCGTCTTCGCTCACGAGGCTACCTATGCCTGGCCAATTTTTTGTTTTCGAGACTTGTGGTTTTTGAACATACCAACATGGCTGGAAAAAATGAGGAATACCATGCAGTATCTATTGTTGTGCTATGATGTATAATATATAATCATACATATTTATATATATATATATATATACATGCATAGATAGATATATATATACGTTTAATATATATATATATATATAATATATATATTATATACATATCCATTTTGTACAGCCAAAGAGTTAACATATCTTTCCGGTCTGAGAGCAAATATCTTGTAACATCTGCACTGGCTTATGTCATTATAATACCACCTGTTCATCCCCAAGCTTGGCCGTGGAACGTGGAATCTATGGATTTAATATGATTTAATTATCTACAGATCGCTTGGTTCCCTGGCTTATGAAGCATCTAGACCTGGGCATGGAACAAACATGGGGTATTGTGGGCGCTCAATTGGTCATGTTTAATATATTTGTCGATGCAATTTTGGGAATAATAACTTTATCAATGGCTTTAGATTCAAGAGTGAATCGACTGGAAGAAAAGGGTGTTGATCGTGGCCGAACCTGGCAATGATTTACCTAACATTGAAGATTTCACGAATGATTTCCAGGTTAAGTTACGACAAAAGAGATCAAACTAGATCAAGATAGTATAAACATAGTGTGTAAATATATATATAACATGTAGGAGACTGGATGGGTCAGCACTGGGACCGAAAGAATGTGTCACTTGATCATTGCAGTTTCAAGGTCCCAAACTATTGATTCACACTCATCTTCGATGGGCAAAAAACAAGTTTTCCTATATGTATACATACATTGTATGTATACACACATTGTACATTATATGTATACATACATTATATGTATACATACACTATATGTATACATACATTATATATATATATACACATACCTTATATATATGTATGTATACATATATATTATATATATATATATGTACGTTGCCTCAAACCCCGAAGCTCGCAAACAGGAATGTTGAGCGGCAACATGACAACTCAATCATGTGAACAAACATTAATGTTGTCGCACTGTAACACTTCCAAAATAGTTTGAAACATTTCATGTGGGGCCCTCTAAGTTGGTTTAAAACTCCAATAACCAGGGTTATGGCGGTTATGGCACATATAAATAGTAATGTACGTAATATCTCTATAACTTTCATGAAAGGTTTGCCCACAAACATCGCTAGGAGGCACCACCTTTCCAAACCCGGCTTCATCCATGCACAGCGCTTTGTCCAGTATACCCCATGATCTATCATGGTTTATCGTTATTTCCCAAGCAAAGTGTCCGGGCTTATGTACTTCAGTTCTTATCAGATTGTCAACATTTTCGCCAAAATTGATGGCAAGTTATGATGTTCGTTTCCCAGTGCTTCCTTCTTTTTTGAAGCTTCCGAATTTTCCTCCATATTTTCCCCCAAAAAATTGAAAGGTACAATGTGAGGCCCCCCAGTTATAGCTTGGTTCAGATTCGCCCCAGTAACTAGTTCGTTATTTGCGTACCACAAACCATAGTGAAATTGGAGTTATGTTCACCAACTTTTCACGCTATCGTGGCCGGGGGCCTCACATTGTACCCAACCACCTCTCAGCCACCGCACCGGCACCTGCATAGGTGTTGTGTGACCCCATGGCATGACGCATCACCAACGCCCGCACCACGCCGGGAGGACGCGAGGAAAAGAAGGCCTGGATCTCGTCTGAGGCCTGGCGTCCCAGGCAGCCAGGGCAAGGCAGTGGAATCTTTGTTGGGGTCTAACCCAGCTATAAATCATAATGAATCATGATTATCTATATATTCCCATATATATATAGATATAGATATATAGATATATAGATATATAGATATATAGATATATATATATATATAGATATATAGATATATAGATATATAGATATATAGATATATAGATATAGATATAGATATAGATATATATATATATATATATATCATAGTGAATCATGATTATCTCTATATTCCCATATATATAGATATAGATATATATACTACATATAATTCTATATATATATATATTGGAATTGTTATCTACGTGGTTTATACCTTTGCATTGTAAACCATACTCGTATAACAATCACATATATATATACTAAACCATAGCTATTGGAATTATCAACCAACTTGGCAACTATAGTCCCCTATGGCATTGAAAAGAATGGGGGGAACATGCCAACCATTGTACTATGTGTCACGGCGCATCCCCCAGGCATGGCAACTTGGAAATTTCGAAGATGATGATTATCCAACGAATCATATCCCCTTAGGCCCTAGTACTATTAAATACGCCCGAGATTGGGCCCAAGAAATAACAGATCCCAAATAAAACCTGGAGTTCTGGGGAAATATTTACTGTTAGGCGGACCGGAACACAATTTATATCTTAGAAACATTGGACTTCGACCGATCTCTAAGTTTGCAAAGTAGATGGTGGAAGATATCTGTAAATTGTTTAATTTTCAGCCCGTCCAACTATAGATATACCGACAATCAAACCAATCGTTAACTCTCCTAAAATAGTTTGTTTTTTTGAGTATGCATAAATTCCTTCTCAAAGTTTAGGGCACCACCTTGAAAGCTTTGAAAATAACTGCTGTTGGTTGTTGCCTTTGCGCGATTAAATGGTGATGATCTATCCAAATGAACTCAGTCGTCGATTGCCAAATCGATTTACAGCTAGGAAACTGTGGTTTCTTGTGATTTTGCTTGAAAATCTTTGGTTGGGATTTATATAGTTCCCATAGGATCCATGTATGCTATATATGGTATCATTTACCATCAATATACCCCAAATGTTAGCATATATACCATACATGGATCCTATGGGGTTGATAGTTTCTTTGTTTGGGGGGGGGCTAAGGGGGCCATAAGCTACGAACAAAGTCCAGCGGGCATGCCTATTGCCCTCGGATTGAACCGAATATGCGGGTGTTCATGCTCATCGAACGTGCGAAATTCCCAATGTGTTTTCTTAAATTATTCTGGACATTCAATGGCGGTAAATTGATGCGTCTTATTGATTTTTATTCCACTGTTTCAGAATCTGCTTGGCTACTATACTCCTCAGCTTATTCTTTTGGATGGCTTACTATCAACTGATCTCTTCAAGATATCAAGGCACACGAAAAAAACCTGCCATAAAAACCTGCCATGAAAACTAGCGGGAAACTCACTTCACACTTGTGGCCCAAAAAAACAGCCTTAACACATCTAAAACGAGATTCTCACTCCTGCAACGTCTGGTTTTTGATCACTGGTCACAGGTCGGTTTTCCAGCCTTTTTTTACCTGGCCCGGCTCGACGTGCCTCCTGGTTGATGAAGTCGCTGAAGAGAGACCAGGACTTGTTGCATCCGCTCAACGTCATGATGCGCAGCCATGACCTGGCATGGGCCGTTTTTTGGGGGCCGGCAGGGCTTGAGAAACGGGTGATGTTCAGCCAGTTGAGTGTTGAACTATATCTGGTTGGTGGTGTACCTACCCCTCTGAAAAATGATGGAGTTCGTCAGTTGGGACGATTATTCCCGATATATGGAAAAATAAAAAATGTTCCAATCCACCAACCAGTATATGTTTGTTGGCGTTGACTGCTGAAGACATGGTTTTGAAGACAACAAAAGATTATATACTTGAAACATACCGGGTTCCCGGTAAGGGATTTCAACTACACTTCAAACATGGGGAAAAGATAGCTTTGAAATCGCATTTGACCGCCCAAGTGAAACATGATTTCACTTGGTTAGTTAAAACATAACAATCCATTGGCATGTGCTTTGACTACTCAAATTATAGTGGATGAGGTGGCCAGCTGTTGGCAATGCCCCCACTTGACTTGCATGGAGACGATCTAGACACTCCAAAGGACGTGTGACTGATAAAAGCAAGGGTCTAAGCTTCATGCAGTGTCTACTTCATCGCTGATCTTAGATACCCTGCAAAAACATGTTATTTTTTTCAGCAGGTGGTGGGAAAAAATGTGGGTATACATTCCCATCTATAACGAAAACAAACAGTTCAAGTAACCATCCAATTGACACTTTGCGAACTTGAACATGGCCCAGTCGAAATAGTTGGTTATTGGTTTACCATCTTTACCCATTAAAAATGGTGATTTTCCCATCTTTACCAATTAAAAATGGTGGATCTTTCCATAGTTATGATTCGTTTCGTGTCGGAGTCCTTACATCGCGCCGACTCACCATCATCCAAACGCCCGTGCTGAGCCTCTGTCATGTTGGTAACGCGGATGAACGACGCCAAGATGGTAACACGTCCCCCGGCATCTGGTGTGAAAATTTTGGAAAACAACACCTAAATCCACCGGTTGACCATCATCTTCTCATATGGGGATGGGTCAAAACCCTGGTACCCCTGGTGAACATCAAAATAGCTGGTAAATGGATGTTCATCCCACTAAAAATGTTATTAATAGGTATTGATCCATACCCATATCTTCTCTATTAAAATGGCAGGGCGTATAGCCGATGTCCGAATGAATCCTATCTGTGGTGCCCTGGTGAAACTGCAACTTAGCTACTCAGCTAGTTGCCAAACATAAGGAGGTTTAAGGAGGCTGGAACTTGAAACCACAAAAACGTGCCAGTTCAAACCCTTCGAACAAATTCTGGTCTGGATGTGTGAAGCTTGACTCTGATGTCTCGTTGAAAGCTGCGGGAGGGCCCAGTGACTCAGCATTTGCTCAGTGTAACAAGCTGGTGACCCCCAGTTCTGAGTTGGGTTATCAAAGCCAGTATAATAGTCATAATTACCATGCATATCCATAAATCATTATAAACCCATAAATCATTATAAACCCAACACATCTTATATACTATGTATTACCCTCTGGTAAACTAACATAACTATGGAACATCACCATTTCAATGGGTAAATCATATAAATTGTCATTTTCAATAGCTATGTTAAATTACCAGCGGGTATTTGTTTTCTTGATTGATTTTCCAGCTACCTCTAGGTTTTAGACCCTCCAAGTACCTAGACAACTGCAGTATTATACCATATTACACCCATTAGTTTGGGAGGTTTTACCACTTGTTGACCGGATTGGAGTGTTTTTACACCACCTTAGCGAACGAGAAAAGCCTCACTGGTTGACCGGATCAGTTCCGGTAAAGGTGACCTTGGCTGATCCATGGCATCGATCCCGCTACAGTATCTGATTGTGATAAAACTATGGTGTATGTTAATTAATATACATATAGTATATTGAATGGTTAATAGTTATATATATCTCATTATGTTAATAGTTATTATTATTGAATGGGATATATATATAACTATTAACCATTCAATATCCCACAATGAACATATACTGGTAAAGAGTAACCATTGATAACCATTTATAATATATATATATATATATATTCTAACTATGATCTATCTAACTATAAAAATCTGGTTGGTGGTGTACCTACCCCTCTGAAAAATATTAGTCACATGGGATTATTGTTCCCAATATATGAAAAAAAAAAACATGTTCCAAACCACCAACCAGTATAATTATATATATATATATATTCTAACTATGATCTATCTAACTATTTATCTAAACTATCTGTCTAAGTATCTATCAACATATCTATCTCTCAAACTGTTTCTAACTATCTACCTATCTTCAGTTGCCAATTGTTTGAGGTCACCCTATATCCACTCTATTCACTTGGAGAACCATCCAGGACCATCCCAGAAATCGTAACTGCTTAGTAACCTAGTTTATATATGGGAGAACAGACGACATCGCGACGATGCCACAGTGATTCACCAGTTCTGATCCTTGGGATGCCTCTCAAATGTCGGACGTTCCTCTTTTGTTCTTGGCATGCAGTGAATTCGCTCCAAAAAATCGTTGTCGCTCTCATTGTCGTTTGGTCCAACTGTGCTTTCAGCACCAACAACATGGAATTTATAGGGACCCCCAATGATGGTACACCTATTTCCAAGGCTTCCCATAATATTGGGGTATCACTGTATCATCCCAATATCATCCCCATAAATTTCACCAGAAATTGAAGGAAGCGTTGGAGAGTCTGCGAGAGCTGCAATATACCAAAAAGAAACTTCCGGGATCTCACTTTCTGAAAGTCCTTCAGAGGTGATATTGATGAAGAAGGTAGGGGTCACCTGGAATTTCTATTGCCCAAGTTGGGTATCGCAGGAAGACCAGAAATCAGCATAAGTTTAGTAGTTCAACTTAAATCCTCTTTGATTTCCAATACATGGAAACATGTTGAAACTGCAAAGCCCCTTAGGAACCAGCAAGGCTCGTTCTCTGCAGCGGCGCGCGTCCAACCTTAAAGTTAGTAGATAGTCAACGGGCAAATGGATTATTATTTGTCTGAAACTAGGGTTCCAAAAGAAACACAAAAAAATGTATTTATCATCCTTTCCCCCATCAAAGTTGCAATGTTCTACAATTTTACGGTAGTGATGATCAGTCTTGGAAGGATACCCCGCTAATATCCGCAAATTATTCCGTGTTTTTTCAAGGTTTTGGGAGCTTGAGCCGACTGTGTGAAGAATTATGTGACCATGAACCACATGTATGTATATGTATATATATATATTACACACCAATGTAAACCAAACAAAAATGCTAGTATTGGAATTATAAACCAACTTTGCAATCGAAGGGGACCCGGCCGGACTGACTTTGTCACCGTGGACCAACGGACTGGAAGCCCTCAGCTGTTGTGACCTCATCTTTTGATCGCTGTGTCGTAGACATTCGGACCCAAGTATTTAATATTTATAGATAGCAAACGGCCATTGATCAAAAAAAAGGTTGACAAACAAAAGTTGACATAAATCAGTAAACAAATGGACCACGTGCTTTTCGTGAAGTTAAAATCATGCTTTACAACATTCAAATATTCAAATCAATAATCAGAATCTGCAACTGGATCAGTCATAGCAAAAAAAAGGGTTCTCTGAATAGAGTAGCCTCAATCTATGTATAATGATCATAACCATGTGGTCATTTCAGGGGTAAGCCATGCTTTTTAGCCTATTTTAAGACACACCCAGAAGGGGCATCATATGGCAATGATATCACAACGGCAAAAAGTGCTGGTTCCAGCCGCTTCAAATGCTTTCCTTTGTTCATTCTTGCAAATGTCCGCGTCTTCCAATGGCACACACACACACCCATGAAACCATGAAAGTCGATCAAACCGCTGGGGTCTTAACCCCAAAACATCCTTGGCATAGACAGAAACAAGGGGAACATGCAATGATAACATCCCTAAGCATTCCACCCTGCAGATGTCAGTGGTTGCTGTGCTATGAAGAAGAATCATTTCAAGAAATGATTTGACCAGTCTCTACATCCGTTCAGGGCAATTAGATAAATCAATGCAACATATCCACAACCCCATTGCTAAACTAAACTTTCCAGCAAACACAATAAAGATAAAAGGCAATCCCCTTTACTTAACCATATGGTTTCTGCGGAATGTTTAATCTGAAGGGATTTGTTTTAAACAGTTTATTTCCTACTGACTCACTAAGACACTTCCGCACCACGCATTTTCGCCATTGGAAAGCTAAAAGAAATGTGGGGATCGACCAGAAAGTTTTGGCTCTTTGCCTTTGCCGACCTGATTTTCAAATCTTGAACAAATAATTGAACAGGATTGTTTCTGAAACTGGCATGTAAAACATATGGGTGTTGGCTGCTACTATAAAAGTAATTTTGTTGAACTTTGGGAGGCTTCAAGAGTTGCAAGAACTAAGGGAAAACATAGCTCAACGGTCGAGTCATTGTCTGTTACGATAAAGACTGGATGCCAGGATTACGTGATTCATTTCTTTTCCTTGGCACCAGAAATGCTGTGGCTTATCATCGCATATGAACATTTTTCCCTATCAACTCTGTGCACCATAGATACAAGGCAGAGAAGACATGCCACTTCCCCCTGGCTCTCATATACTCGTGATGGCGTGCATGAAGCAAGCCTGACGAAGATCAACAACCAGACCGGCAAAAGCGTGGCTGCGCTTACGCCACGACTGCTTCAAGAAGTGTGGCGAGTAGCGAGCCGTTCGCGCATCGAATTACACCATGCAGCAGTGAGAGAAAACCTGTTCGAGTTTGTGTCTGTACAACAGTTGACAAAACAACGCAGATCATTCATTCAGGGCATGTGTATGTGTATATGTATGTGTATAGATATTGTTCGTATGAAGCATATATATATATATATATATATATTTACAGCACACACATACAATGATATAATATGATATGATATGATACAAATATAAAATATTATAAAATGATATAAGGCAAAAAATATGATAGAAGACAAACTATAATGTATGTAATATACAAAAATAAAACACAAAACATAAAGTGATATAACATGATATAACATAACAAAATATGATATAATATAATATGATATAATATATAAACAATATCATATAACAGAAATTGATATGCTATGATACAATATAATATGATATAATATGATAAATATAATATACAATAACATATATAGCGTCGGACAATCACTTAGAACGTATTTTGGATTTTTTTCTGAATATTTCACGCTTTTTGGACGTTC
>Ga0126342_10007186_pt1 | contig 19843 bp, 11 predicted proteins | sample Cyp1metagenome_FD_92528 | JGI IMG/M metagenome (GOLD analysis project Ga0126342, IMG submission 92528) | Coral microbial communities from Lord Howe Island, Old Settlement Bay, Australia - Cyphastrea 1 metagenome | ecosystem: Host-associated > Invertebrates > Cnidaria > Coral ... | reverse complement strand
GAAAAAAATCAAACCCCTAACATCACTTTTGCTAACACGCGCGCTGAAACATTGAGATTTGGGGGGTCCGGGGGTTCAACATAGTGCGTGCTGCAGGGTTTGAATATTTTGTCCATCTACTGTAGTTACGGAGTAATCCCATCCTCCTTTTTTCAAAAACGTCCCTTCAGAAACACTAGAAACCATAGTTTCGTATCGCAAACGCCTCTCCCGAACCGGTTTTATCTGAAAATAGGTACGGGTTTACCATCATTTTAGTATACAAATTGTTATTTCTTGGGAATTCATAGACCGGACCCCATTGACTCTATGCCAAATGTTGTTGGTTCACTAGATTCCACCATCTTCAATGGTTAAAACATGTTAAAACCACGATTTCTTCGCCGTTTTTGCCCAGTTCCCCCGAAAATTGCCACCGGAAACCGGGGCCTGTTTCCAGGCTGCCAAGAGTGGTGGCACTCTACGGAGCTCCAACATCCAAGCTGCCCACGGATGGTGGGACCACCGGGTGGCTGTGAAAAACGGCTGTTGAAGCCATTAAAAACAACCCAAAAATATGGGGGATATCAATAGCTAGCTGATTCATATAGCTAATATCATAACATGCAAAAATATCAATATAGTTGGATATAGCATGATATAACCAACTAGCTATATCCCAATGATATATGTCCAACAATGTGCCTTATATACAACGAGATGTTTTTCATGATTTTACCCGATGTTGTTCATTCGTTGGTGATATTTCATAGGGATATAACCAACTAGCAATGGTTGTCCAGATCCCCCAGTCGCGTCGTCACCTGCAGCTTGAAAAATACACCCTGCCGCCTAATGACTGGGATGATTTTTTGAAGCTACCCTCTGGTAATTTAACATAGCTATTGAAAATGGTCATAGAAATAGTTGATTTTCCCATTAATAGCATGGTGATTTTCCATAGCAAAATGTTAGTTTACCAGAGGCTACCCGGTAGTGACGTGGGAAACACCTAAATCTTCTCCTTTGCTGGGCATTTGCTGGGGGAAGAAATCATCGAACCTTCATCTGGAACGACACTTTTCGGCATCTTTTGGCGGGGTTGCTATGCAGTTGGTTGGTGGGTTCAACCCCCAAAAAAGATTGGGGAAGGCATTGAGGATCATCATCCCAGCTGGGAAAATCACAAAATGAATCATCGAAACCACCAACCAAATACCCTCTGGTAAACATACAAAAAGCTATTGAGAATGACCATTTATAGTGGAATTACCCATGAAAAATGGTGGATCTTTCCATAATTATGTAAACGTTTACCAGGTAAATCTTGATCCATAACCCACTCCCCATTCCCAGTGTGTCCACACTGGGAATGGGGTCCTCTCTATACAGGGATACCATGACCATGGAGGAGTCGGTCAGGACCATCCCCCTTTTTAAATGGGGAAAAAAATCACCGTGCAACTTGACCATAGCACATATATGACTAGGGTATAATAGGATATAAACATCCGTATATTTAGATATACCCTCTGGTTATTTAACATAGCCATGGAAAATGGCCCATTTATAGATGGTTTACCTATTAAAAATGATGGTTTTCCATGGCTATGTTAAATAACCAGATGGTAGCCTGTCTAAAATCCATGATGCCATGATCTAATTCTGAGGACAATTCCCAAACGATCCAGGATGGCGCCTAAGGAAGAAAAGTTGTCGCTTCGATGTAGCACCGTTAAGTCGGCTACATAGGGCCTGGGGGAGTGGCGGAAGCAGAAGGTCACCCAAAGATGAACTAAGAATTTTGTAAGATCACGAAAATGGAAAAGTGGTGAATGATAGGATTTACGAAATCATTCACCAAATATGTTTTGATGGTGTTGATGGGGCATTGATCATCCACTAGGTTTTTGTTGCAAAAAAAGGTAGATTTAGCTCCCAACTGTAGCTAGCCCTTGAATGATAAGGGAAATGATGACAGTCCTTTCAAATTGGGGGACGCCCTATTTTCAGACAAAGCAATTTTGAGATGGTACAAGTACCTGTTATAAGATGTTATAAGTTGAATGATCACCATATATAGGGATACTGAAGTCGGAATCTTGCTTTAATCCTTCAAAATCCAGAAAAAAAACACCAAGAAAGACTGTCTGGGATTTGACAAATTCGCCTCAGTGGTTTCATTAAGGAAAAAATTAGAGTTTACCCCAACCATGTCGCTCGGGCGCCAGAATGAGAATCGAATTTGATCTCGATTTCAATGCTGATCGCTCGAGCAATCAGTGCGTCATCGCAGAAAATCTCCAATCTTCTCCAATCCTACGAGGAATTGATTAATACGGGGCCTGCCAGAGGAGGGCTGGTTTTTCACATTGAAAGGCCTGCCAGAGATTGGAGGTCTCCTACTGAAAGGGCCTATTCCAAGGGCTTCCGCAGGCAGCAACTTCACCTCAAGCTTTCGTGAGCCAAATCACCAACTACCCTCTGGTAAACCTAGAAAAAAAACGATGGAAAATCACCATTCTTAATAGGTAAATCCACTATTTCAATGGCCATGTTCAATAGCTTTTTGTTAGTTTACCGGAGGGTAAAACCCAGCACAAAAATCAGGGTCCACAATCTCCCAATGGGACCCCCCAAGGGGGACCCCTGGGACCCCGTTGGGACCCCGTTGGGACCCCGTTGGGACCCCGTTGGGACCCCTGACGCCAAGCCATTCTCGTTCAAGGCGGATGCACAAAAAATGCTCTCATCTTGACCTGAAACCGACGATAAGAAACGTGTCAGACATGGCCCAGCTGGCAGTGGAAAGCCACAAAGTACTGAAAGTACTGTAACGTTGTCACCAAAAATTATATAGGTTCCCGACAATCCCAAAAGAGCTTGGGGCATAGCGTACCACGTGCTGGCCGTAAAAATCAGGTGCCCCAACCATTCACGGATTCTCCTCATGATTCCCATGGAAAATGGCCTTGTTTCGGGTGGTGAAACTTGCCCCATTTTTCGGCCGGGCCACGTAGCACTGGAAGTAGCTGCACGAAAAACCAGAGAAGTTCCAGTGAGAAGATCTGGCCCTCCTGATGGGTCAAGTCCAGGGCTCGGGATGTCGGGGCCGGCAACCCCCAAGAGGATAGAAAAGTAAAATCCAATTGAAAATCGTGGTCAATTGCATGAAAAATTTTGCTGTTCTGAATCTAGTTACTGTTCTATCTTTTTTGGCTACTATGAGAACGTTGAAATATGCCAACTGCCTTGCCAAACAGCTGAGACTTTGACCAAAGATACCAAAGGCTGATGGCAGAACTGACATCGATGCCTCCAAAACCACCAAAGATGTCATCTCTTTGCCTGGCCCGGGACCGGCTGACCCAGTTTGCGAACTTGAAGCCACGGCCCAGTCGATTTGTAGTGAGTTGTCCCATTCAAAATGGTGGATCTGTCCATCGTTTTTTGTAGGTTGCTATTGAAAATCACCATTGAAATAGTGAATTTTCCCATGAAAAATGGTGGATCTTTCCAGTTCGTTATGTGAACCTTTACCAGGCCGGGTAAATCTTGATCCATAACCCATTCCCTCTATATATAGGGATACCATCTTTCCATCATTTTTTGTAGGTTGCTATTGAAAATCACCATTCAAATAGTGAATTTTCCCATGAAAAATCTTGAAAAATGGTGGATCTTTCCAGTTCGTTATGCGAACGTTTACCTGAGTTTTCCCATGAAAAATGGAGGTTTACCAGGCCGGGTAATCCTATGCTCCCGGTGGATCCTATGCCCCAAAAAGCTCCGCCGCACGCCTGCGAAATGTTTCTGCGCGAAGCCCAAGGATCGGCGCACGTGCGCCGAGCCTCGGGTCGCCTCAGCTCAGCTGAACAACGAAGGTCGGTTGGACTACGAGGCCGGGGTTTCCCTATGAAAAATGGTGGTTTTATGGGAAAATCATAGGAAAACCATAGGAAACTGGTGGTTATACCCTCTGGTAAACGTTCACATAACTATGGAAAATCACCATGTTCAATGGGAAAATCCACTATAAATGGTGATTTTCCATAGCTATTTTGACATAACCAGAGGGTAAACAGTGTTTTAAACCGTGTGAAACCTGAGCTATCTGAGTTGACTTAGGGTTCTGAAGGTTCTGAAGGCCAACTGCCTCAAGTTTTGATTTGCACCAAAGAGACACTTTCATTCATCAGTTTCAGAGGTTGTTGTGGGGTGAAGATATCTGGAATCCTACCCCAAAAAAACTATGAAAATGGTCCAAATCAATGAGGTCCACCAAATGAATCTGCAGGAACCAACCGCGCACCTGCTGAAAGATTGGAAAGTACTTCTTCATGTTGCCACCTGAAAAAATACCAGGCAGCGGTCCCAAAAAAGGTCTTGCGGAAATGCACCGAAATTCACTAGAAAAAATCTGGGATCTGAAAAACAGATGGGATGGATCAGATTTCAGCAAGTTTCGCGACCTTCATCGTGGATTTCCAAAGGTTTTTTGGGCATCAACAGGTGAGGTCAGGCAGATGTTGACACAGCAAAATATTTGGAAGTCCTGCAAGGCACGTTGCTCTCACTTCGGAAGTCCCACTTGTGGCAAAATTAGATAACTTGGATCGACATAAATCACATACAGTTCTTTTTGAGATATTCCAAATACATCCAAATACTGATCTTTCAATCCCTTCCGGGGGATTTCATAGCTGCTGATCACTGACTAGTTGAGTGGTCTTAAGCCTGGATTGGATTGGATTGGATTGGCTTAAACCACCAAAATCGATGTGGAAAACCATGGTGTCCAAAAAACCATGGTTCCCCTAAGGCTTTGTCAAATAGGTCACCCAAAAAAATCGATGGGTACAGAAGCCATGGGATTTTCCCCATTGAAATGGCCATTTTTTGGCATTCAAACGACTCCATGTTCAGACCCAAAGTCCATTATTCATTGATTAAATCACCATGTTTCATGGCTTGACCACCATTTTTCATGGAGAATTCCAATCTTTCTAGCTGAAGCCGCTTAAGCCCGCATCTTTCCCAAGATATTCCCACTATATTTCATGACATATCCCATTTACATCCATTTACCATCTGGTTGTGACTAACATAGCCATGGAAAATCACCATTTTCAATAGGTAACCATCTATTTCTATGGGCCATGGCTTTGTTACAGGCTTGCATGGCTATGTTAAATAACCAGAGGGTAAATCACCATGTGTTGATGGTTAAACCATTCGAGTTTCCAACGAAAGACGCCTTTCCCTTCAAAGCCAGCGCATGCGAAACCGAACCTCAGGGAGTCTGTTTGGGGAATTAACCATCAAAACTTGGAATAAATCATTGATATTGGCTCATTGACATTGTTGATGACTCTCGTTTCTTACTGTTTATTGTGGTCTATTGTGGATGTTGTGAAAAAAAAAAATGCTTTATGTTGCTACAAAATAACAACCAGCTTTTATGTATTATTGGTGAAACCCAGCATCCGTTCCCACTCGGGAGTCAATTATTGGCCAGCGGGCCAGCCGTTCCCAACGGACTTGGGTTATATAATTCAATGGGTTAACAAAGGAGTTTCCAGTAAAACTCCCAGAAAAACCCTCTCAAACAGACTCCAACAAATTCACCTTGCGGTTCAATTCAGAATGGGGATGAAGGCTACCAACAGCAAATGGGGATATGTTATAGACAGATCTAACAGTTTTTCACATATCAATTTTTCGTGGTTTTTGCCAGTCGTAATCTTAGTTTTTAGCAATGGCATCTCAACCGCCCATTTTTTGGATCCATTGATGCTTGGAATACCACCGGAAAATGGCCAGGTTTATGGCCCTGCTTTTTTTTGCGATCCAACTGGGAAAAATCAGGGCAAAATATCCGGAAAATCCCATGTTTAGTATATGTTTAGTAGACATAGAATAGGGAGACAACTCAAAAATCGGAAAATGATGGAAGATGTGTTCGAAAATCCATGAAATTCTACTTATACTAAAAAGGATGACGGAATTTGTTTTCACCGATGCCCCACGTGTTTTTGTTGGATGCCCAGTCGGGCCCCCTGGCTCTTGAATCGCATCCAACTGGTTCCCAGTTCCAGGAGAAGCCAAAGACACCAAGACCTGAGAAATGGAGACTTTCACCAGCCAAAAAATGGTGAAAAAGCCTGGAAACCCCAGAAAAAAATGGCAACTTTGATTGGGAGGATGAGGATCAGCAAATTTAGGGGGCTATCAAAATCACAGACACCAAAATCAAGGACTTGTGACTTGAAGTGACTTGTGATACGTTTTTTGGTGAACAAAAAAGTCACAGAGCTCTTGAGTAATTCGGGCGAAGTGACTGGAACATAATTTCGCATATCAGCGTCCCAAAAGAGGCTCAGAGTGCTTCCAGAATTCCAACAGCTCCCAGAAATGGGGGATTCCCAAAAATGGTTGCTTTATTTCATGGAAAATCCTATCAAAATGGATGATTTAGGGGTACTTTAGGAAACCTCCAATTTCTGAAATACCTCGAAGTGCTGGTTTCTCTGCCCTTGCAACTTTCAACGATGATTAAGCCCAGTCAGCCCAGTCCCAAGCATCCGCACGTTGGCTGCACGCAACCCGTCCACTCCTTGGATCTGTCCAAAATTGGGTGGCAGTACCCCCCAAAAAGAGATAGAAAAAATCTACTTTATTACTATCATTAGTAAGATCTTACTTTTCTGCATCTTTTTTTTTGGCATCTAGATTCCCAAAAAAATCCACTCTACCGCCAGATGTCCGATTAAAAAAAAGCAGCCCTTAAATGGTGGCATGTCCGGATTCTCCGACCTACCCGTCTGTGCTTTTTGGAAATTTGGTGAATCGGTGAAATTCACCTACTGGAGACGGTTCTTTATGCCACCCATTCCCGGTAGGTGGGTGAAAATTCTGTAGAAAAAAACAACGAACAATCCACTGATCTATCATGATCTATCTTCATTTTCTCCATCAAAACTTAATTTTACTCATCAAACTTCAGTCACACCCTACCGCGATGGCTTGATGAATCCCCCATTTTTCTCCATAGGAATTCAGGCATGGATTATCAATGAGATCCCTATCCATTGCCAAGCTATGCTGGCTATGTTTGCTGCTTGAATCACCTGGATTGAAACCTGCTTCAACTGCCATTTTGCCATGAACTACCCAGAAATCTGGAGAAACATCCCCAAAAATCTCTCGCCCAGGTGGCTGGAGAGCGACTGCAGCGTTGCGCGGAGCAACCAGACCTGGCGTTCCAGGATCCCACGTCTTTTCCTGGTGGTGATTCCGGGAAAATTCGTCGCCGTTTCGCAGGTTGTCCCATAAATGGTTTTTCTATATATATATATAAGTTATGTTTATTTATGGGACATTGGACCTATCTCATTGCGATATAGCTAGTTGGTGATATCATGTTATATCCCGTGATATCCCCCATATTTGTTTTCTTACTGGTGCGTGCTAAACGTAGGGTTGCTGGATGGGTTGCTGGGGGTTGCTGGGATGATGACATTACTAGTGATGAAATGGATCATTCCCGAAAATTCCCTGCGTTTAGCACCAGTAAGTTATATCTATAATATGTATATATATATATAAGTTATTGGCCACTTTCGATTCGCGGGATGATCCTCAAAGTGTCAAACAAACACAAAGAGTGCTGGGTGGAAAAAAAAGTGGTTTAACCATCAAAAATTGTGAAAAATTGTGATTATGACCAACAAAAACTGTGATTTAACAAACGGATAGATGTCATAGAAATGGGATTGTCTGAAAATGGAGTATCCATAAAACACTAGTTTATTTATGGCAATAATGATGACAACGCGTATCAAATTGTAGGGTACCCCGAGATCAATTTGTGTGTCCAAATGCTACGGCAAGTTTGTGCAAATCCTACCGGGACCCCAATGGGTTTCCTGCTTTTGAAACGGACAATGTTTTATGTTGGTTGGTATTCTTGGACAACCATAGCTATGGAAAATCACCATTTTTAATGGGTAAATCCACTATAAATACCTGCTTTCCTTGATGCGGACCTACGTTCCGTGAAGGACCATATGTATGTCTAGCCGAAGGACACGGTTCCCATCGTGGGATTCCGAATACAATGGATGAAAGTTCATCGCCAAGTGTTGCATTGACCAATCTCAAGAATTGCTCCACACCATTGCTTCATCCAGTTACCCTCTGGTAAACCTACAAAAAACTATGGAAAGATCCACCATGCTATTAATGGGTAAATCCACTATTTCGACTGGGCCATTTTCAATAGCAAACTGTTAGTCATACCCAGAGGGTAGTGGTATTTCAACATGGCAAGAGAAAATCCATACTTTTTTCGGCCCCCTAAAGGGGGAACGAAAGCTAAGCATCATATGAGAGAGCCTGGAAACCACGGATTTTCATATGCTGAATGGAGATTGCCATGCTGGACATGATAAATCCTCAATTTCGCCAGGAAAGTAACGTTTTTGTCATGCTGGATATTGCCATGCTGGATCCAGAGGACATGACCCTTTTTGAAAAAACATCAGACCACAATGGGAACATCTCCAAACCATTGATTCAGGTGATGTTCGAAAATGACCAAAATTACCAAAACGGCACAAATTTGAAAAAATGTGTGTGTGTGTTTTTTTTGCTGACACGCCTTTTCTGCATCAAAGGTCTGTGCCGACCAGTCATCGTCAGTGCGATGGTTCGATTGAACGTCTGGTCACCCACCTCATGTCATTGTGACATGCATGGCAAAAAGGTGAAAAAGGCATGGGTTCGGCTTCTCATCAAAGGCATGTTGGGGCAATATCGCAACCTCAAGCAGCCGGTCTTCATATTCAGCGCTGGGAAGCCTTCACAACATCTCGCAAGGTGTGTCAAACGTGGCAGGGCAGGAGAAGGGCAAGCCTCAATGTCTGGAGATCGGGCTGCTAGCATACGGTGGTTCTTACAGGCTGCATGGAGAAATCAAATTGGAGAATCAGGTCCAAACGGCAACTGGGTACAACCCGCTAAAGGAGTTGACCACTTTGTGCCGACATCGTGAAACTTTTTTTTTTTTAACATCATCGGGGTGGCATCTTTTGGTGGCCGCACTTCTTGTCGTGGTGCATTGTCCCATTTTTTTTGGGGGGGGGGAGCAGGGTACACTTGGGGGATGCCCAAGGGCATACGCACCTGGGGGGCCAGGCGGGGAAAATGACTCGGCAACAGCAATGGACCTGAATGGAGAGGATTAGGCGGCAGGACAGACATGTGAAACCAGGAAAACACAAAACTGACAAGACATCACGGATGGTAAAAAAGGAGGAGACCGGCAAAATGCTCAAGAGGCTCCTGCAGTAGATGTGCCAAAATGGCATTGGATTGGCAGCATGAAGGCTTCAGGCAAAGTGCCTCGATGAGGCCTCCATGGCATCTGTGAAACCAGCCACTGGGTGTTACCCACAAGAGGAGTGAACCGCGTTGGGCTGGGCATTGTGAGACAAAACTATGTACACCTCCCATTTTTTTTATTTTTTTTTTGGGAGGTAGTAGCCTCATCGGGGTGGCATCTTTTTGTGGCCGCACTTCTTTTTGTGGTGCATTTCCCCCTTTTTTTTTCTTTTTTTTTGGGGGGATCAGGGTACACTTGGGGGATACCCAAGGGCAAATGCACTTGGTGGGCCAAGTGGGGTCGGCAATGAGGACTGATGGTTCCCTTGGCGGCACCAGATTGCCTGTTGCAGCAAGTCATTCAGGTGTCCGAAGGCATGGGCAGCAAGGCAAGCATAGCTTCCACTGCATTTGGTCGGGCACTTGCAGTGGCTGAATCAGCATACTCCGGAGTAATCTGGCAGTCACCCCGCACCAGCCACATAATAGTGGCGTTCTGCAGGAACCACTTAGGCAGGTCCCAGACTGGCATTGGGGATGTCCAGTCATCACACAGCAGCCAGGCACAAGGCAAAGTGCCCCTAGTGACCGTGGGTCGAATACGAACCGCAGTCCTGTAGTGTCCAGCCTGGTCTGTGCCCAAATGCGACTGTATGGCAACACAGTAGTATTCCAATTCTTCACACTGCAAGGTGGAGTCTGAAAACATTGGAATCACACAATCAGCATCTGGGTCTACAATGGTGACACATTTGGTAAGCGTCTGGTGGACCTGGGTGCAGCGATCAATGTGAACGCACAAGGCCTGGGAGGGTTGCAGCAGCGCTGCAATCATGCCATCTGCCTGATGCCAGCATTTGAATAGATCTGTCAGTGTGCAGCGATGTAATTGTGTGAGTAGACTAGAAAACTGCAAAAACAGCGGCAGGGTGGCAGTGCTCTCATCTACCTTGTGTGTGATGGCGTTCTCTTCCATTCTTCTTTCCCAGCGCATGTCCAGTGGCTGCTGTCCGAGTTGGTGCAGCCATGAGCCAATGAACTCTGCAGCATCATGTTGTGAAATGGACCCATGATTGGAGATCCTCTCCGGTCTACCCCAGCATTGCAGCACATCATTGAACCAAGCTTCACATGAGAGATTGCCCTGGGAAGTTTCCAGTGAAAGAATAAAGTCATGGATCATGTTGCAATGCTTACCCCAAAACGCTGACTCGAAATCACGCAAGCTCAGAGTGCTCCATAGAAACGCCATCATCGTGGAGTTGACAAAGCACCAGTTGCTAGGATTGGCAAGGCTGGCATGGGCTATCAAGTCCAGAAGACGTTCTCTGAGCCGTGGATCACTGGGCCAGGTGGCCATGGATGTCATCCCTTCTTCTGTCCCTTGCCCTTTCCCTTCTGTGGTCGGAGGTTCAGCGTCTTCGTCAGCTGCTGCGCAAGACTGCTTTGGCTCAGGGAATGGGCTTTCAGGCTGGTGGCCATGAGCATCCATATGCTCGACCCGCACAGAGATCTGAGAAGCCAGTATTCCCGATCTGCCCTCATGCTGAGAGTCAGCTTCCATGGTGTGGTGTCCCCCGTCGTCGGCAGGGCGTGGAAGGATTGCACCAGGCTGACCTCCGTGTTCATCTCGATGAGCTCCTTCACGTTCTCCACCATCTTGCGCAGAGAGATGGGTGGCTTGGATCCCACCTTGAGCTTCTTCTGAGCAGGGTCCCATTCCAAAAACGGGCATGTCAGGTCTGGCAGGAGAACATTGTTCATCAGGGCCGCCTTCACCAGTGGTGACTTTGGATCCGAGTCTCCCAGCTGTGTCAATCTCGTGAGCAAGTCTTCCATCAGGGCCTGAAACAGACGTTGTCGAAGAGGTTGCCACGGTGTTGGGCGTGGTTGTTGCGTCGCCATCTGATGCCAAGTTTCCGCTGCTGCCACCAGGCATTTCAGTGACCCTGTTGGCGCTTTGTTGTTGAAAAAGAAAAGGAAGGCCGTTTCTTTCTGGGCCTCCTGCAGGGCCTGATCGTGCCTCACCAGAAGCTTGGCCATGAGCAGCACTGCCTCTTGCAGATCTGTCGTCCCCTCCTCCTGCTTGACTGTCCGTCGTCCCGGTGCGACGTCTTTTTTGGCCCGTTTCGGTTGCCCTGGATTCTGGGACAGGGTGAGGTCTGGATCGGTCGCCACCCCCAGTAGAGGTGCCAGCTGTTGAAAGGCCACCAGAACCTGTTGGGAGGCATCCAGGCTGTCGTTCATGGTGGAGTCTGCCATCGTTGTAGGCTCTACACAGGATAATGGCCAACTGCAGCGTTCCTGGGCAGTGAGCTTGGTAATGATTCTGAGCCAAGAGCGCCCTGTCAGCCAACGCGGTCTGATCATTGCCATCACCAATTTGGAATTGCAGTGGAATGTCATAAATCATGCCGCAATGTTCACACGCGTGCCCCAAAGGATTGTGTCCCAGCATCACAGGCAGCAATTGTTGAGTGAAAAATGACACAAGCATAGTGCTGCATTCATGCATCTCTCTGAGGTGAAGGCCCAAGTCCGTCGGACAGAACTTGTTGGCGCAGAGAATGCAGGTGTGTGTCAAATGATACATCATGTCTGATTGCTGCAACATGGCTGAAAAATCCCTTGTGATCAACATGCGGTCAATGGCAAATTTGAGTTCACGGGGTATGCATGGGTGATATACCTGGGCTAACATCTGTTCAGTCACCAGTAGCGGGCAAAAAACTTCTGTGGGCGCAAGTCTGTAAAACTGCATGGCCAGCTGTTTCAACGGTACGCACACATGATTGAGCCGCTTGGTGGCTGTTGTAGGATTGCAGATGCATCCCCATGATTGATAGTACATGCCAATGAGAAGTGCAGTCAGGTGGTTGGAGTCTTGCCATAGTTGGGGATGACAGCTGCGTAGATGAAGCATCAGGTCACCTGCACGCAGGCTGGTGTGGCTACAATTTTGGCAGTGCAAGGTCATCTGCAGGCGCCAGTGTGCGTCCTGTAAGGCCTCAGTGAGTCCTCCATGGCACAGAGCTTTCCTGACCTGTTCTGTCACTGCCTTTGGTTCACATGAGAGAGATGGGTCAAAGCACTTGCATCTGCCCTGCGCTATGTGAGACCGTAAGGATTCTACATTGCTGAAGATCGTGCCACAATGCGCACATCCTGAGCCACCATCTATGGAGTCTCTTCCAGGGTTCCAGCGGGCACTTGCCAGATTGTGATCGTTGATCAGATGAAGATGCAGCTGCTCAGCTGTTTCAAGGTGCTGATCACATAATTCACACTGAAGCGCCATGGTGCGCGACGTGGGAAAGTCCGTCAGGTTTCCTGCGCCATAGATGAGCAGGAGGCTGATCTGTGTCCAGGTGTTGCAAGAGTGACCAGTTTTGAAAACGCTTCTGCAAAACCTGCAAGGTGAATCAACTGCATAAAGGCTTGACAGTTGTGAGCTCTTAGCCATCACCAGGGGCCAAAAGGGAGCATGAAAGAGCCTGAGATGTCGATGCATTTCCTGTGCTCTGCCTACCCACTGTGCGCACAAGCAGCAGCGCTGTGAGAGATACTCATTGATGGCATCTTCATGGATGAGCTGTTGAAACTGTCTAGTGCCCACCAGCGTCAGCAGTCTGTGTCCCCATTCATGACTGATGATGTTTCGAAGGTCACCGGGTCCAAGCTGTGTCTGTCCTCTCATGGCTGCGTCAGCCCTGGCATTTGTCAGGCTGGTGGGCAACAATGGCATGGTGTCAGGCAGAGTCTGGCCACTGAGATCTGTTGTGAGAGCTCGGTGCAGGAGGACCTGGCAGCCGCGTTCAACATGTATGGCATGACTACGCCAAGTGGTAAAAATCTGTTGACAATGTTTGCATTGAGGTAGGCCATGGAGCATGTGGTCAACAGGATTAACCAGTCGGGTTCGAAAATGATGAATGCCATGGTGAACTGCAATGTGCTTCCTCCATGTGGTAACCTGTTCTGTAGAAAAATCACAAATTGGGCACCTCAACTCAGGGCGTTCCACCAGGAGCAGCTGCTGACAGTGCGGGGATCCTGCCATGTGTTGTTCCATTAACAATGTTTTGAGGTCAGTCAGGTGGGACCAGTCCAATGTCTGTACCAAATCATGGGCTCGAAGAGCAAGGCATCTCTGAGTGACTGACCTGTGCAGGCAATCAGCGCCGGTCCAGAGCATCTGCAAAGGAGAATCAAGTCCGTGTTGTTGAAAAACTTGTTGATTGGTGTGGCGGGTGTAGAATGCATGATCCTGCGCAATTCTACGAAACATTCTGTTGATCATAGTGGTCAAAAGTTCGATTCCCTTGACTGTGAGGCCTGTGCAGAAAACTCCATAGAATGCAATTGGTTTGACACAGGTGTCCCAGAGATGTAGCTTGTCCTTCATGTGCAGTCCATGTCTTCCTGTGAGCCATCTGCGCAGACGATGAAAGGCAACTTCAGCAAGTCGAACACGATATCTGACTGTGCTGTCTTCCGGTGTGTTATAGCTGATCACCACACCCAAGTACTTTGCACTTGTTGTAATGGGGATGAGGAAGCTGTGATGGTCATTTTCCAGCCGCATCAAGTCCAGGCCGTTGCGTCGCACAAGGAGTTGTGATTTGACCCTCTGCCCAGAAGCCCCTGTCATCGTGATCAAAATTTGAGATTTTGCCTCATTGATTTGAAACCCATATGATGAGAGCATGGCAAGAATGGATGCAAAATGTTGCAAAATAGTATGGAGCTCTTGTTCGCTTGTAAAAAGATCTCCTGTCTGCAGATCGTCTGCGTAAAGGTTCGTACACCTGCGCAACCATGCCGGGTCGATCTGGGCAGAGAGGTCTCGCAACATAAGGGTCATGACCGAGTTCCATAACCAGGGTGCCGCACGGCACCCCTGGCGTACTCCTCGTGATACAGGAACGGCTGTTGTCTGGGAGCTTGTTTGCACAATGTAGCATGTCTCTTGATGCCAGCAAGAGAGTATCTTGACGATCTCAGGTCGAACACCTAGTGTATGGAGCCTCTCAAAAAGACAGTTCCTGTCCACCGAGTCGAACGCCCTACGCATGTCGATCAGCAACTGTACAGCGCCACAGAGACGGGTTCTAGGCATTTGTCTGGCTCTTTTATGGGGAGTAGATCTTTGATTTTGTACCATGAGTCTGGCAGTGCGACAATGTTGAATAACTCGTAGTAGGGAATCTTGGGTCGATCTATGGGGTAAATAGGCCCAAAGTGGCCAGCATATCATGGATTCCAATGAGTCAGATTGTCCCAACTGGCTGATCATTCCTATCATGGCCTTTCCTACAGGATCCTGCAGTGCAATGGGGCGCAAAGCAGCCGGATCTGTGGGGGGCTTCCCCGGTTTGGGTAGCCAGCACAGCCAAGCATGTCTCCAGGTGGAGGGAACAAAAGGTTTGTCTGAAAGCCACCAGCTTTTCAAAAGACCATACAACCATGGTGCCAAGTACTGTGCATGTGATCGCCATAGAACCCCCGGTGCAAAACCTGGTGCAACAGCTTTGGTGAGAGGAATGGATTCCAGTGCTTTCTGTACATCGGATTCAGTGAAAGGTGTACCTGGGATGATGTCAGGGTGAGCATCCCGTAATGGTTCACCATGCCAAACGTCTTGGACAAACTTGCATAAAATGGCGTGCTCTTCCACTGCAGTGGCCAGTTTACCATGCACTGTTCGGAGTTGCATCCTTCTTTTGGGAGATTTGGGAGCAAAACTATTAATTAAGTGAAACAACTGAAAACTGTTGTGTCGGTCTGCCGCTTTCTGTGCATGGTGAATGATGTCGTGAAAATGATGCTTGCGCACCAGCTGTGCATGTCGTCTGTGACTTCTGGCCATCGCCCTGAACCTAGCAGTGTGAAACCAGAAAAGGAATATATTTTTGGCTTGCAAATTTCCAGCCTGCATTGTTTCCACTAAGACATGTTGTGAGGATCTGTGTGTCCATTTGTTCTTGATCCATGTGGAAGAGTGTTGCCATGCTGCTGTGTGAGAGGCATGTGGTTTTGGGAACGTGTAATGAAAATCTACAAGCAAGGTCTGATTCAAAATCGGAAATGTGTCTTCTGCATAAGGATCCAACGTTGGAACTGTCTGGGAAAGATGAACATGCGAGGTCTGCACAAACCTCTGCCATAGGTCTGAGTCCTCCAGGAAGGCATCACGGCCCATGCTGCGTTGTTGCAAATTGCATCCGACTGCGTGAGAATTCATGGGGGCAGGGATCCAGTATTTGGTGATTTGAAACAGGATGGGGCAGTGGTCACGCAAGGCAGCTACAAATGGAGCATGCCAAAGATATTTCACATCACGAGCAATGCCATCTGCCATGTGATGTCGAACCATGCAAAAATCGATCCTGCTACCTATCTGATCATTGATATAAGTAGGTCCAAGTTTCGGAGTCCACGTATTCAATACATTCAAGTTTAGGGTTCGGATCAAATGCAGAAAATGGTCAGAATCACTGTGATATGTTCCTGCACTGAAACCTTCACCCCACTGAAACTCAGTGTGTCCTACATGTGAGCTTGCAGCAGGAAGTGAGCAGTTGAAGTCCCCTGCAATTGCCATGACATGTCTCGTAGGCAAGTCCCAACCAGCTGTAAGAAATGCTCCCACCAGCGTTTGCGATCTTTCAGTCGATTCGGTTGGTTATTGTAGCAATATTGATAACAAGCCACAAAGTCCATCGATCTTGGCTGTAGGCGCAATTGGAGGTGTAGCAATCGCCCCGGTATGCTCTCTTTCCATCTGACGCTGCAGGAGGGACAGAGCCACTTGGCAATCATCAGAAGAATCCCACAGCTGCGATCACCAGGAACACCTGAGTGAATGTAAAGAAAACTGGAGTCCTCCCACTCGCTGCTCCATGGCCAGCGCGTCTCAAGCAGGGTGATGATCCCAATGTGCTGTTCAGATGCCCAGGTCCGAATTTCGTCCAGTCGAGCCTGGGAAAGTCCTCCCACGTTCCAAGAGAGGATTTGAAGTCTTCTTTTGGAGCATTGTCGTTGATTGTATTGGTGTAGATCTTTACGACCCGATGACTTTAACGCTGCCTGAGATTTGTCAGGGAGCTGGGTCTGTCGAAGATGAACAGGAAAGTCATCAGGAGTATATGCACGTCCCTGATACCAGCTAACGCCATCACGGCAGGCACGAGTGTATGCCCTCTTCATGCTGCGCTTTTCCACAAAATTGTCAGTGGGTGTCCAGCTTAGAGGTGCTAAGCTAGTTACTGGTCGCGTCCCATGTTGCTTTGTGCCACTGTCGATGAAGTCATGAGCCCATTGTTGGAGCGGCACTCCAGCGGACGCCATGGGTCGTCCACAACCCTCACCCCTGGCACTGGCAATCAAGACAACACTGAGTAGTCTCCACCAAGCTGGTGAATTGAATCGTCGCCAGCGCCACCCGGACTTGGGACCGGGTTTGCCACCAAAAAACTTGGATCGAGAACCCCAAAAATCAAAAAGGAGAATGCCGTTCCAGGAATCTATACCGCAGAAATCAGAGAGAGTCAGGCGAATGAAGTTCCAGAGTTGTGGTCCCCTCTCTGTAAAATTGCTGATCAGTTTTGCAATGTCCACCACTGTGTGTTGAAAATAAAATGACGCGCCCCCACGGCAGAAAGGCAAACTGAGACCGTGTACCAGAGCAGCAACAAGCCCAATCCAAACAGCTGTGCAAGTGAAATACCAGAAAAGCCACATGTAAATCACAAAATGCCAGCCGCTCAAAACTGTCGAACAAGTCAAAGACAGTTGAAAGGAGAAGTTGTTGCAGTGGAATCCAAAGAAAGCAAGCGCAGTAGCTATGGCAATCGCAAAACACCAAACAATTGAAAGAAAATCCCCCGGAAGGCAAAAATGGCTCCTTCTGTCAATGTCGACAGGGCTCGAGAGCCGCTCTCGCGGCGGCAAAGGGGCTTGTGTGTGTGTGTGTTTTTTGTTTTTTTTTCACGCTCCTTTTCTGATGTCAGATCCGGCGCACGCCGTCAGCTCTGGTACATTGCCAGGCCGGTTCTCAACGAAGTGAGAAACTATTGGAGTCCCCTACAGGCTGCTGCGTCATGAACACCACTGGGAAAAATGTCATGACCCGGCAAGTGCTAAGAGTGGCAGCCTGTCATGCTTCTGCAGGCATGGCTGTGTGCAGGCTGGCGATAAAGACGCACCAGTGCACAGTGCTGGACGCCGCTTTGGGCAGTGAGAAAAACTGGACGATTTTTTTTTTTTAATACTGGTTTTTTTTTTTAATACTGGTCTTCTTGAAACGTTGGGCCATTGCCTCTTGGACCAGTTTTTTTTTTTGGAGAACTGGGGGTACACACTGGGTTTCAGTGGGCGTGTAAAGGGAAGGGGATCGACCAGCGGGGAGCTGGGTGCATTGGGGTCGACGGCTGATGCATGGCCCATCAGCGCGTTTGGCTGTAACAGCCTTTGTGTAAAGGTTTTTTTTTTTTGTCCAGGTGTCATACTGCATAGGCGGTGAGGTCCAGTCTCATTCCAAGGCAAGCTGTGATCAGAATATCTACTTTGATGGCGCCGGCTAGGCTGGGTGTTGTTGGCAAAATGCCATGTCGGAAGCTGCCAAAATGGCTCTCTTTCGGAATCACCTGCTAGGTATCTGTTTGGCATCGCTGGGCTCGACCCACGCAGGGAGTAGGCCAACGTTGGATGCCTATTGTGAAACAAATCGTGGTGAAACAGGTCTAAGCCGCCTAATTTTATTTTTTTTTAATACTGGTCTTCGTGAAACGCTGGGCTTTGCCTCTTGGACCAGTTTCCTTCGCATTTTTTTTTTTAAACTGGGGATACCTACGATACACTCCAGGGCACTGGAGGGCTTATGGGTGGTGGAAACATAGGCGGATGCATTCATGACTGTTGCAAAAGCGTCAACAACTGGTCAGGGTTTAGTGTATGACCTGGAGGGGTGTGCAGCAGGTCTTCCTCCCAGGCATGCAGGTCAATGGCATCTTGTCGACATAGCCAAATGCATGTCACTCCTTCTTGGAACTGATTTGGAAGCATGGTGCACGGCCGGGGATCATCGTCGCAGTGCAGCCAGAAAGTGTCAGCATTGTGGTGGCTGACACTGGGCTGTGTGCGCAGCAGAGCCTGGTAATGGCCCGTGGCAGCATCCCCTTGGTGGGCGAAGGCAGCAGTCATTTGGTATGGTTCCCATGTGCACTCCAGGCCTTCAGCAACAAAAATGGGCACGTCCACTGTCCATCCAAAGAACACCGGTAGATCCGTTTTGCGCAACCGGCCATGTCCTTCATAAAAGAATCTGTCCACGTGGACGCATACGACCTCTGGTGCGTGCATGAGGCCAGCACACATGCCCAAGCCATTGTGCCACCGCCTCAGCATGTCGGTCAAGCGTGCAATGCCATCTGTGTTGTGGGATGGGTCCAATTGCAGTGTGAGAGGTTGGAACCGATCACTGTGATCATGAACACGCACGCAATCATTTTCCATCAATCTGCGTTGCCAGTGGCAGCTAAGGAAAGATGGCGCAACCCATTGCAACAGCATGCTTGTGAACTCCGCTGACTCAGCTTGGCCTCTGTTGTCATCCCAATTCATGGTAATACCTTGAAACTAGGGTTGAACATCCAAATTCAATGGCTGAGGCCTGGGTGTCAGCAGGAGCGCACGAAACAAAGCATGTTGGCGTCCCCAATCTGTAATGGTGAAATGGCGTCTGCTCAGGGCCGACCACAAAAAGCAGGTGAAGGCGCTGTTGGCATAGCACATATGGCCCGTATTGCCAAGTGTCAGCTTTGCAACCTCCTGTCGGAGGGTCACGCGCAACTGGTGATTTATTTGGCCTTGGTCTTCGTCTTCCCCTTGCCGCGTCCTTTGGGGGCCGTCCCCTGGGTGTTGGTCAGCTGTTCCAGCAGCTGCGCTGGTTTGCTGACTTGTTGGTTGTGCTGCTTCAAGCTCAGGCCCATGAGTCCCCAAAGGGTGGACTGACTCAGCTGATGAAAAAGTCTCCAAAGATCGTCTTCGCGCATGTTGAGCTGTAGCATCCACGGCACCACATTGGCTTGCGGCCTCAGTGAGTGGAAGCGCATCACATGGTCGTTGTCGGTCAGGAGATCCACCATGAACTGCAGGTCCTTCAGGATGCGGCTCATCGGGAGTGGCGCTCGATGGGACTTGGTGAGTTTCTTCTCCGTGTGGCACCATTGTTGGAACGGCCATGATCCGTCCTGGAGGATCACCCCCTTGGTTACTGCCACGTCCCACAGCTGGGTCCCCTGGGAGCTCTGGGACAGCTTGATGGCCCTCTGTTGTATCTCCAGGATCAGGTGCTTCAGCAGGTAGGTGCGGAGTGTGGTGGTCTTCTCCGTCATGTCCTTCCATTCCTTGGCTTTCAACGTCAGCAACGGGAGCGCTCCCTCCGCGCTGACTTGGGCAAAGATAACGAAGGAGTCCT
>Ga0126342_10007185_pt1 | contig 19844 bp, 14 predicted proteins | sample Cyp1metagenome_FD_92528 | JGI IMG/M metagenome (GOLD analysis project Ga0126342, IMG submission 92528) | Coral microbial communities from Lord Howe Island, Old Settlement Bay, Australia - Cyphastrea 1 metagenome | ecosystem: Host-associated > Invertebrates > Cnidaria > Coral ... | reverse complement strand
GATGATAAATGATGACAAATGATGATAAATGATGATCAAGATCATATTGATGACAAATGATGATAACTGATGATAAATGATGATAAATGATGACAAATGATGATAAATGATGATCAGGATCATATTGATGATAACTGATGATCAATGATGATAAATGATGACAAATGATGATAAATGATGACCAAGATCATATTGATGACAAATGATGATAAATGATGACAAATGATGATAAATGATGACCAAGATCATATTGATGACAAATGATGTTAAATGATGATAAATGATGACAAATGATGATAAATGATGATCAAGATCAGATTGATGATAAATGATGATAAATGATGACAAATGATGATAAATGATCATCAAGATCATATTGATGATAAATGATGATAAATGATGTTCAGAGTTTATGGAGTTTCTGATCGTACATGTACATGACATTCCATTTTGTCGTGGGGATTTGTAAGGTGATCCAAGCTGGAGGCGATCATCGGGGACAAGGATTAATGATGATCAGCATCAATGATGGCCATGATGATTGGCTTATCAGATAGCAAATCATTGATAGATCATGGTTATTTGTTAACTAGATAATGAATTGAAACAATGATGATCTAGTCAGCAACAACAACCATGTGGCAAAGAAATCTTTGATGGCGATGCAACTATGTCAACATTGCTGTAACTACATCATCATAGATCCATGGGGATGCCAGATCGTTCGTGTGGACTGGGCACATCCAATTGGCCAATTGGAAGTGCAACCCTAATTGGGCACTGGCTGCTCAACCCCTGTTGCTTGATGAGTATAAGGGATTAATAGCTATATTTTACTAAGCAAGATTTAAAGAAAAATGGGGGAAGTCCTTGAAAATCCAGAAGAGTCTTGTAGAATCAAACATGTGAGTTTCATCGTTCCAAGGGATCATTGATACCATTTGATATTTGGTACTTATTTGCCTCCACTTAAGAACTCGGGAACTGGGTTTGAACCACGGATTGGATTCCTCTGAGGTGCCTTAAGCCAGCGCTGAAAAAAAACATATATTCTCCAATTGAACTTGGTCATACAACGGGAGGCACTACCTTTCTAGCCACACCCAAATGTCATCATGGATGTCCTTTTCCCATTGGTTGGTTGATTAATAGAGGGGGTTGTTTACCCCTTTAACAACAGGTAAATGATGATAGATTGTATACCAAACCGGCCCCTCTATGTTTATCAAAAGGACATTATTGAATGTCATAGTGTTGATTACATATCCAATTATATCCCCATCATCGCTTCTTCTATAGCCCCCATGTGCTGTTGGCAAAATCAACTTCAATCACTATGTGGGTATCACCATATTGTCTAGCATCATGGAGTATTCAAAAACTTACCCTCTGGTTATTTGTTACAAAGCCATGGTATAGATGGCCCATAGAAATAGATGGTTTACCGAACTCAAAAATGGGTGGATCTTTCCATGGCAAACTGGGCAATGTCATAACCAGAGGGTAAATCACCAGAGTTTGATATACCGACACTACAGTTAAATCACCATGTGTACCATGACTTCACTCATTCCAGGTGTCTTTGGCTCTTGCACCGCTTTAACGCTTCTGTGCTGCTTGCTAACAAATGGGATCCGGGGAAATGGCTGAGGTGTTCGCTATCTCCATCTATGGCAAAGGAATCAATCATTGAAGCTTTTTGGGTGGTTTCCATAAATGGGGGTACCGTAAAATGGGTGGGTTTTTCTAAGGGAAAATCATTTTAAAAAATGGATGATCTAGGGGTAGCCGCATTTCAGGAAACCTCCATCCACGATGCCGTAATTTCACCAGACACTGGAGATGACTGGGCGGATACTGAGGTAAAACAGAGCCATAGAAAGGGTTCAAGAGGCCATATGAGGCCATAATTTGCTGGTGAGTGGTTTCAACCGGGCTTCTTTGCTTTGATCAAACACGTATCTCAGTTCCGAAGTTCCAGTTCGGACATGTTCCGCTTCGCGGAGCTTCAACACTATCCTATCAACATCTATCAACCTTGAACTTCTCAATTGGTGATGTCCCCGTTGCAATGTGGTGTGGGGCAGCCCAGTTATAAGTTGGTTTATAAACCCCCACAACTATAGTTCTTTGCGTACCATAAACCATAGTGAAATTGGAGTTATGTGTGCACCAACTTAGCTATCGAACGGGGCCCCACATTGTGGGTATAAGTGTGTTTTTTTTGTATGAGATGACTTCAGCAACTCTGACAGGTCGACCAACGACCAACCCTTGCTTGAACCAGGCACGTTGAACAAACGCCTGGCGCCGGTGTCATGTCAAGACAATTCTGAAAGATCTTTTGGTATCAATGGGAATATCTACGTTCACCAGCAAAGAATTTGTCACTTTTTGCAGGGTATCTAAGATTGGCAATGTATAGGGTGAAAATGTATGGGTATGATTGGGTCAAGATTTTTTTGACCATCAAACTGGATTTTATACGATTTGGCAATATTGTTGAACAAGTGGAATGTGGAAATCTTTGTTTCACCCTTAAGGAATCGCCAGAAGATGTCTCACAGGATGCAAGAGATAACATCGTTCATGGTCAACCGAAGAGGCATGGCTCACTGCTGTCACTGGCAGGTACTGCTGACAGCCCCAGAGGTGCACTTCTGGGGGGACCTGGTGATCAAGGTGCTTTGTTATTTTCCCGGAAAATCCCTCACGACTGGCAATATTTCTTCGAGCAACTGTGTTTTTCTGTCGGGGACCCACAAATGCTAGTTGCAGAACATGTAGCACCCAGAAAACTGATAACATTGAAATGGTTATTTTCTATTCGACCTTTAGTTTTGCAAACAAAACAAACACATCAACATGATCAGCAATCAAGAAAATCAGCCTGTGCCCTCGGAAGGGTCGCACCTCCAGAACGGGCTCTGTTGCAGGACTCGTCAATGGTGGCCCCAGCAGCCGATGTGGTCGCTTCGGCTGGGCTGGATTTGCTGGACGTGGCAGAGGTGGATCGGGGGAGTGGCCAATGTCGGTGTCTCACCTGCTTGGAAGATTTGGTGCTTTCTCGAAAAAAATTGGGGGATCCAGCCACGTTAAACGATGGCTTTCAATATCTTTCAATATCCTTTCCATGATCTAATGACTGGATGATGACTGGATGATGACTGGATGATGACTGGGGGGTAGCCTTCGGATGACTTCGGTAGCCCGATCCAGAATCCGTGCAGCTCCAGTTTTTTCAGATCATCCCGGTGACGTCTGAGACCCAGAGAATACTCTGGGCCAATGTGGTAAACCCAGGTATACACTATCCCGTTGCAATGTGAGGCCCCCCAGTGATGTTTGTTGGTTTAGATTCGCGCCAGTAACTAGTTCGTTATTTGCGTACCATAAACCATAGTGAAATTGGAGTTATTTGCACCAACTTAGCTATCGAACGGGGGCCTCACATTGTAGAATCAATGGGTGCGACAAAAGCCATCCCCAGTCATGGTAGGTTTATGACATTTTTGGTTTACCACATGATAGAAGACTCTTCAGATTACCTCTCATTTATCAGGATCATCACTATCCTGACACATGTGGATTCAACACCCAAAAACTGGACTAAGTTAACCATCATAGCCATCATTCACATAAACCCATAAATAGACACATAGTCAACTCTAAAGTTGGTTTATAAACTCTATGAAAACTTGGTTAAACCTAGTCTGGTTGGTGGTGTGTAACATGTTGTTTATTTTTCCATTCAGTTGGGAAGAATCATCTCAACTGACTTTCACTCCATCATTTTTCAGAGGGGTAGGTATGCCATCAACATCCATCAACCAGCAGTGAAAGTGTGAGAAAAACTATTTCAGTAGTCCGATGCATCAATCCGATGGCGCCCATGGTGAACTGATATCAATTGTCAAGTCGTGGATAAACTTGTTTATATATATATACACACATACAATGTGAGGCCCCCAAGATAGCTAAGTTGGTTTGTAACTCCAATAACTATGGTTTATGGTACTTATAACTATAGTTATGGGGGTGTATAAACCAACTTATAACTGGGGGGCCCCACATTGTATGTATATATATATATATATATATGGGTATTTATTTGACCACCAGTTAATGGAAATACAATGGGAATATGAATCATACCCTCTGGTAATTTGTTACGTAGCTATTGAAAATGGTCATAGAAATAGTTGATGTACCCTTTAAAAAAATGTGATTTTCCGTGGCTATGTTAGTTTACCAGAGGGTAAAAGAGAACGAAAAGGACTGGAAGATACTGGAAATTATGGGGAACACATGGTAAATAAGGGGAATCATCCCCAAATGGCTTTAATTCAGGTTAGTGAATAATTTTAATTTACCCATATATATATATAGCCATGTTCTAAATGTCTTCTATCCTGGCACTACCATCGGAAATGCTTACGCCGATGCTGACGTGTTGATAAGACGCGCACACCAGAGTTTTCCTTACGCCACACCCAAGGGGGCCCTTCCTAAACATGCAGGGGTTTAGAACGTGGCTCATATTTTATAGCTATTGTGAGTTAACTCTATTGTTTATGAACTATATTATCAATTAACTATAGTTAGCTCACACATATATATAGTTAATACAAATTAATACTAATAGTTAGCAGCCAAGATATTCTTAATGTTAGTTCACTATATAGTGTGTCAACTATATGTTAATCCGATTCTGTATATCTTAATACCAAGTTCACTAGGTCAATCTTAGATGGGTACTTTAATCCTAACTAGTCTTTTGGTATCAATGGGAATATCTACGTTCACCAGCAAAGAATTTGTCATTTTTTGCAGGGTATCTAAGATGAGCAATGTATAGGGTGAAAATGTATGGGTATGATTTTGTCAAGATGATTGACCACCAAAATGGATTTTAGATGATTTGATATTATTGTTGTTTAACATTTGATATATTTTGATATATCTCAGATGTCTGCGAAAATGTGTATGTTTGCAAGATATCTGTTTAAGATAAGTGAAATCTCATCATAGATACTCTACCATCATTTGTTATCCCCAAGTGGCAATATTCACTACAAAAATCAATTTGTTATATAAAAAAACATCATATAAAATCAATTTTTTGGTGGTATATTCACTACCAATGTGGGTATGATTTTGGCAAGATTCACTACAAAAAGAATCTTCCATTATATATATATATATATATAAAGGTTCTTCCAATATATATATATATGTATAAACCATCCAGCGATAAAGGGGTACTTCCATTTATGGAAACCCCACAATGTGGGGCCCCCAAGATAGCCAAGTTGGTTTATAACTCCAATTTCACTATGGTTTATGGTACGCAAATAGATATAGTATTCATGGTGTTTATGGGGGTTTATAAACCAACATGGCTATCGAACGGGGGCCACACATATATATAAACCATCCATCATATAACCATCCATCATATATGGTACTACAAAAAGAAGAATACCCCCAAATCATCCATTTAAATAGGATCTTCCATTTTATATATATATATAGGATCTTTAAATAGGATTTTGGCATTGAATTCACCGCCAGGACTCGGCTCCTCCCATGGATCCAATGGATCCCGTGGCCGTAGTGATCGGTGACGACCTGGAGCTGGACGAGGACCTGGGACCGCGCCGCGGCTGGCGGAATTTATATGGGATTTATATGGGATTTATGGGATTTATATGGGATTTATGGGATTTATATGGGATTTATATGGGATTTATGGGATTTATATGGGATTTATATGGGATATATATGGGATTTATGGGATTTATATGGGATTTATATGGGATTTATATGGGATTTATGGGATTTATATGGGATTTATATGAGTTTTATGAGATTTATATGGGATTTATATGGGATTTATATGGGATTTATATGGGATTTATGGGATTTATATGGGATTTATATGGGATTTATGGGATTTATATAGGATTTATGGGATTTATATGGGATTTATATGGGATTTATATGGGTTTATATGGGATTTATATCGGATTTATATCGGATTTATATCGGATTTATATGGGATTTATATTGGATTTATATGGGATTTATATGGGATTTATATTGGATTTATATGGGATTTATATGGGATTTATGGGATTTATAAAGGATTTATGGGATTTATGGGATTTATATGGGATTTATGGGTTTATATGGGGGAAAATATGGATTTATTAAGATGAACATGTGGTTAAAATTATGGGTTTTAATATGGGTCATTGAAAGATGAGTCTATAAAAAAGAGTCGTATGATACGACTTATATAAATATAAATCTATAAACTGGTGTTATATAGGTTTATATGGATTTGGAACTGGGTTATATGGGTTTAATTATTGGGTTATATAGGTTTATACAGGATGTATATATATATATATGGGTTCATCCTATTTACTAGGTCAATCTTACATGGATACTTTAATCCTAACTAGTCTTTTGGTATTAATGGGAATATCTACGTTCACCAGCAAAGAATTTGTCATTTTTTGCAGGGTATCTAAGATTGGCAATGATTTTTATGTGGGAATAGAATGAGGATATAATGAGGATTAATGAGGTATGGTTAATGTTTTTTTTCTATGGCTGATTATAAACCCACAATAGGGTGTATATGGGTTCATCCTATTTATAGGTGAAAAACCAAGGTTCGTAAATTTTATTTTTCGATCATTCTTGGATGATCTCTTTGGCGATGGGTCAAGAGGTTTTTTTTTCTCAGATAACTTCAAGGTGAGGCACTTTTTTTTGATTTTTTTTTTTGGTAAACATCGCTCCAATTTCACTATCCCATATGCTCAATGTATGAGATGTTTATCTACATTTGGATGTGGGTGTTTTTTGGGGCAAATGTTGGTAATTATTCCATACATGGAGCATATGGGTATAGGATTTTTGGCCATTCCAAGCATCAGCGGTTAGAACAAGCAGCTGCTGCATCAAAATGTAGGGAACCTGACCTGTTCGGGGACCATCATCAGCAGCTTGGAGCCAGGAAAACCAGGTCTTTTGGTCCCCTAAAAATTGGGAAGATTTATGACCCCCAGTCATAGTTGGTGAATGGGATGGTTTATGTTTATATAATTTTATTTGATATATGTTTATGTTGATGGCATTGGGTGAGTCTCACATTAACATTCATTAAGCCATTAAAATTATCCCATCTAATTATTCCCATATGAATTACCATCTGGTTATGACTAACATAGCCATGGAAAATCCCAACCATAAATGGGTGGTTTAATGGGGAAATCATCTATTTCTATGGGCCACCTATACCATGGCTATGTTAAATAACCAGAGGGTACCACATGATTCTCCCGGTGATATACGAAAAACCTCACAGGATCGGTCGTTCAGGGAATTGTCCCGTGCCAAAAATGACATGTTTGTTTGAATCCCATATTAGTTACCTGGTTGGTGGTGACTGGAACCATGGAAACCATGGAATTTATTTTATGACTTGCCATATTTTCAGTTGGGAATGGAAAATCATCCCAAGTGACGAACTCACTCCATCATTTTTCAGAGGGGTAGGTGGAACCAATTTGAAACTGCTAGTGGAATATCAGAGTTTGAAACATGATATCCAATTTTAACCCACCCAGCGTATTAAGATACCCAATTTCATCATCCAATTTCCTCGGATTTTCCATGAAATCATCCACCTGGAGATTTCTCATTGGAAACCACCATAAAAAACTTACCCGGCCTGGTAAACATACCAAAAACTATGGAAAATCACCATGCTTCTGGGTCGATCAACTATTTCAATGGCCATTTTCTATGTCGCAAACTGTGAATGTTTACCAGAGGCTATACCATCATATGTCCCATTCAATCCCATTGAACAACCATTGAACCACCATTGAGTCCCATTAAAACACCATTAAATCCCATTAAAACACCATTAAATCCCATTGAATCACCATTGAATCCCATTAAAAACCCCCATAGTAGTTACATCTTAAGCAAAGGCGACGACCTTTGCTCACCTCTGGCGCAGGAGCTCCCCAGCGAGGCTTGTACGTCCGAACTCAGAGACAGAGATGCCGCAGAGTGTGGTTTGAAAATAGGCCAAAAACAATGTGGGGCCAATCAGTAAACTACAATGTGGGGCCCCCAAGATAGCGTTCAGTTGCCTTATAAGTGGCTGAATTCTATGGTTTATAGTAGATATAACTATAGTTAATATGGTTTATAAACCAACTTATAACTGGGGGGGTACCACCTTGTAGGGGTTTATTAGGGGGTAAGTCCAATAGTCATAGGCTTTATGGTGGTAGATATATCTATAGTTTATGGGGTTTCTAAACCAACTTAGCTAAAATACTAGGTTAATCTTAGATGGATACTTTAATCCTGACTAGTCTTTTGGTATCAATTGGAATATCTACTCACCAGCAAAGAATTTGTTTTTGTGCAGGGTATCTAAGATTGGCAATGTTAATCTATATTAATTAATCTGCTGTTGATATTCTCAGAGTTTGAAACTGCTAGTGGAATATCACCACCAGATTAATGAGGGAAAGATTGACAGTAAAAATGATCAGATTGACTGTAATCCATACGTATACCTTTCCAATTCCAGTGACAAAAGTCTCTATACAATGTGGGTCCCCCGTTTTCGATTGCTCAGTTGGTGCGTTTAGAACTCCAATTTCACTGGTTTATGATACACAAATAACTAATGGGGTTTATAAACCATCAAACATAACTGGGGGGGCCCCTCATTGTACCTCCAATATCCATGGAAAAGAAGGAACATGATCAGATTGACTGTAATCCATAGTACCTTTCCAATTCCAGTGACAAATTTAAATCCAATATGCGTCAATTTCTTAGGATAGCTTATTTTCAGACAAAACCATATATGTGGACTGTCCTGGATTTGCTGAAGATGTTTTTTTTTATTTCCCAATACGGAAGGAAATCCACTGGATGTTTAGGGAATCTATAAGGAATTGTTGTGGTTCATAAATGTTGTGGTTCCTTCAGCAAATCCGAGATATGTTTTTGGATGCCCTTTTCCGGGCGTAGGCCATAAACATCCATAAACCATAAACTCCCACCATATTTTGCTTTATATAGGTATCTAAGATTTGCCATGTATCGTCATTTGAAGATACCAATGACAATATGTGCACAATGTGGGGCCCCCCAGTTATAAGTTGGTTTATAAACCCCCATAACTATAGTTATAAGTACCAAAAACCATAGTTATTAGAGTTATAAACCAACTTAGCTATCTAGGGGGCCCCACATTGCAACCTTCGCAGAAAGCATTGACACAATGTTGATACTACTGGTTGGAGCTTGGGAGGTTTGATCGACTTGAGACACAGATATGATGTAACGAACATCCTTCGACTCTTCACAGAGTCTCGGAATCAGATACCCTCTGGTAAACTAACATAACTATGGAAAATCACCATTTTTAATGGGAAAATCCACTATTTCTATGGCCACTTTCAATAGCTATGTTAAATTACCAGAGGGTATGTGTTTGTTATTGTTTTTTTGTATCTATCATTCAGCTTGGTTCATTAGCCTGTAATCTCAAACACCCCCATTCTGGTTCCAAATATGTGGTTTCATCCCCCACTAAGCCATGTTTTCTAGGGGGTGTTTAATATGAATGGGGCATGGGAATAGTACAGGATTATTAATTCCGGATCTTTTTCGGTGTGGTGACTTGATATATCATGGATGGTTGGTGGTTTCAAATCTCATCGGAACAAATAATACACATGGGATGATCGTCCACCAGTATATAGAAATTATATGTATATATTAGATATAATTATGTATTTATATATTATATATATATATATATTATTATATATATATATGTGTGTGTTCTATAGATATTTGGGATTATATACCAATTATTTACTCCCCAGTAGCCCAAAAAAAGTTTTGCGACATCAGCAGGTCATTCTTCCGACCTGTTTCTCCTTAGGTCGGTTCCGAACGGTGCCACAGGTGGGTCCACGGAAGGGTCTGGCTATGATTACCCTCTGGTAATTTGTTAAAGTTTGCTATTGAAAGTGGCCATAGAAATAGTTGATTTACCCTTAAAAACATGGTGATTTTCCATAGTTAAATGTTAGTTTACCAGAGGGTAAAAGAGAACGAAAAGGACTGGAAGATACTGGAAATTATGGGGAACACATCATCTGAATAGCATGCTGGAAACAAGTCTTTTGGCATCCTTTTTTCTGACTACTGTAGTACTTCAATCATCTAGAAATGGATCATTTTCCATGACTGTGTTAATAAATTACTAAAGGGTGTTTATATTCCTGTTTGAATATCCACAAATTTGAATCGTTTGAATCCGAAGTTCAGATGTCGTACTTTGTGGAGAGTCCACCTTTATATAGGGTAGTGATTGCATCCGAACCAATCCTGTGGGTGTAGCTTCGAAAGTGATACCTTAGCTGATGAAATCTGAGGCAAAGAGGGGTCCGCCACATTTCGATTCAGCGAGCACATTCACTTGGATGGGAAGATGAAGATCATTTGCAGCTCCAAGTGTTTTCAATCCGTGAACTTGATAAGTTCACGGATAAGTTTTTGATCGTCCATGGACCTGAGGGAACATGGTGACTGGTGACACTCCAATTTTGGACCGGATATCTCAGGTCAATGTCAAGGTTATCCCATAGTCAAGTATGTCATGTGGGTTCCTGGAATTATTCAAATAAATATGTAATATGATGAACATGTTCACAAAAGGCTTCCAAAAAAATGTTCTAACTCACATCTTCATTGTTGCCGCATGATTTCCGATTTTGTTTTGCGTAAATTCTTGAATCTTACCCATATATTGCTCCATGGTGCTGGAATATTTACCAACATTTGCCCGAACAAAATCGCCCAGTTTTGTAGGTAAATATACCAGCACCATGGTTCGCATATGGGTTACCCTCTGGTAAAAAAAAAGTTTGCTTTTGAAAATGGCCCAGTCGAAATAGTGGATTTACCCTTTAATAGCATGGTGATTTTCCATGGTTTTATGTAAACGTTGACCGGAGGGTAGGTGGGTCAGATCCCCATAGTGGTTGGCGGCAGCATCTCCACAATTTTTGCAGGTGGTTACCCTTCGATAGAGGCGGGTTGTTTTTTTTCCGTGCACGGAGCTGGTCATGTTTTTCGCAAGGTGAGGCCTCCGTTCGCAAAGTTGACGCACATCATTTGGTTTACCTGGCTTTATTTTTGGGATAGAACATGATAGAACGATAGATGCGATAGTTAATGGGTTTGTAACCCAAACATCAGAAGGAGCAGCAGTTTTCAGTGATGCTCCTATGATATCTGGTTGGTGGTTTCAAACATTATTTCTTTTCCATAATGTATGGGATAATCATCCCAACTGACGAACTCATATTTTTCAGAGGGGTGGCTCAACCACCAACCAGATATTTGGTCATGTTCGCTGATTTTCCAATGAGCCCTCTACAATGTGGGGCCCCCCAGTTATAAGTTGGTTTATAAACTCCCATAACTATAGTTATAAGTACCATAAGCCATAGTTATTGGAGTTATGTGCACCAACTTGGCTATCTTGGGGGCCCCACATTGTAGATTTCCCATGATTTCCTGCAAGCACCCAGCAGCCGCGCCAGCAGGCTCCAGCTGTGGCACAAAACAGCAGCGCCCCGGTTTCGAAGACGGTCGAGGTGGGAAGCAGCGCCGCTGGGCCAAGTCTGTACAAGGTGAGGTACCCTCTGGTAATTTAACATAGCTACAATGTGGTGCCCCCGTTCGATAGTTAAGTTGGTTTATAACTATAACTATGGTTTATGGTATTTATAACTATAGTTATGGGGGTTTATAAACCAACTTATAACTGGGGGGGCCTCACATTGTATTCAAAATACCCCATCTATAGTTGATTTACCCTTGAAAAATTGTGATTTTCCATAGTTATGTTAGTCTATACTAGGTCAATCGACTGGATGGATACAAACTAATCCTGACTAGTCTTTTGGTATGGGAATATCTACGTTCACCAGCAAAGAATTTATTTGTGTGCAGGGTATCTAAGATTGGCAATGTACCTCCGTTTATCATGGTGATATATGGTGATTTGTGGGTTTCCTATAATAGGAATACCCCCAAATCATCCATTTAAATAGGATCGAATCTTCCATTATATGTGTATATATATATAAACCATCCAGCGAGCTATTGGGGTACTTCCATTTATGGAAACCCCCAATTAATGGTGATGATACCAGGCATTATCATGGTGATTTTTCATATGATAAAAGCCATCAGGTCATGGCATCATGGATGGCTCCCTAGCTTGCCAGATCATTTTTTGCCTAGCTTCCCAGCAGGGTTTGTTGGAGGCAGCTGAGTTGATGCATGATGCACATAACTTGCTTTGGTTGGGGATGGAACTACAATTCATTCATGAGTTTATAAGCCAATGGTGGCATCACTGGGAGGCCTCTCCTCGCAATCCCTAACATGAAACCATGGTGGATGAAGAGAATCTACACATATTTGAGACATTTTGAGACCATAGAATGAGGCTGTTTAAAATGAACAGGGGATGGGATTACCGGGGGGTTACCAAATTGGTCAGTTTGCTATGGAAAAACGTCATATTCAAGACGTGCACCATCGAAGCAAATCATCTATACAATAGGCATTGAAGCTGGAAGACTGGATCCATGCTGGGAATATCTGAGAAAGTTTTGGGAATGGGAAGCTGGTTGGTGGTTTGGAACATTTTTGTCATTTCTAGGTCAATCTTAGATGGATACAAACTAATCCTAACGAGTCTTTTGGTATCAATTGGAATATCTACTAACCAGCAAAGAATCTATTTTTGTGCGGGGTATCTAAGATTGGCAATTATTTTTCCATATATTTTTTCAGAGGGGTGGCTCAACCACCAAGCAGTTTGGGAATGGATCCGCTGGGGTGTAGGGCCGAGAAGGAGCGGCTGAGGCCCTTATTTCCAGGTGATTTAGATAGATAGATAGATAGATAGGTAGGTAGGTAGGTAGATAGATAGATATATAGATTAGGTTAGATTGGGTTAGATTGAATAGGATAGGATAGGATAGATTAAATAGGTTAGATAGATAGATAGATTTGATAGATTTGATAGATAATATAAGAAAAGATGAGAAAAGATAAGATAGGTAGATAGATAGATGGATAGATAGATTAGATTAGATTAGGTTAGATTAGATTAGATTGGATAGATAGATAAATAGATAGATAGATTAGGTTAGATTAGATAGGATAGGATAGATTAGATAGATAGATTGATTAGATCGATTAGATAGATTTGATAGATAGATCGATTAGATAGATAAGATAAGATAAGATAAGATAGGATAAAATAGGGGTAGGTCTTGGCCAATATCCCCATATATATATGGAGCGTCTGGTATGTATAATGTATAAATGGTCACACAGGTTTTTTTTTTACTGCATGTAATTTGGTAGCAAGCTAACACACATGGAAAGAACATCCCATACATCAACCAGCATAGAGATGATGCCAGTAGCAAAAAAGTGATAAAACTGGCAAAATGTAGAGATCACTACAAGGTGGTGCCCCCGTTCGATAGCTAAGTTGGTGCAAATAACTCCAATAACTATGGTTTATGGGTGATATATCTATAGTTAATGGGGTTTATAAACCATCTTATAACTGGGGGGCACCACCTTGTAGTGAGAGTATGAGTTCTCGCGGCCTCTGGATCTGCAATTTGGAACTCAAAAAAGATTGGAGCTGACAAGCCACTCGTATGTGCAAAAAGCCACTATGCTTAGTATTATATAGATTAAAACAAATATTAATTGTAACTGGAAACATGATGATTTTAGGGTACCAGATTTTCAGACAACACAAAAAAGCTCTGAAGGAATGAGAACGACATCACCTTTCAACGATGCTGGAATGATGGTTTAGAAAAAGAGCAACCTGACGCATGGCCCAGAGGCCATGTTTTCAGCTTTCCCTCCAGGATTCTGACACATTTTTTCACTTGGCCATTCTTTTCCCTAGTCACTTTGATGATGTTCCCAGCGCCAGGAAGAGAGAGATTGGCAACTTGGAGTCATCTGGGGGTGGCTCAAAACCCTGCTGATTCTCCAATTTTAGTGGGATGAACATCCATACAAACCAGCTATATATTTGGGGTTCCGCGGGTTAGGTGCCGGGGTTTGGGCCCCTGGAGATCCATTCAAACAAAAACTGGTTGGTGGTTTGGAACATGTTTCTCATGTTTCCATATATTTGGAAGTTCATAATCCCAACTGACGAACTCCATCATTTTTCAGAGGGGTAGGTGGGGAAAAACCACCAACCAGAATAGCTAATTAACCATCATTAACCATCATCATAACCATTAATATGCACCATTATTAACAGTATATTACCAACCAATAGTAGGTGGCTCAACCACCAACCAGAAAAGTTAGTTTGTCCAACTGGTCAAGTTCTGAACCTCCGGGATGGTATCGTCCCGGAGGACCCTTAAGTTTCAGCAGTGACAAGGCGACACAAACTCCACGAGTGACAACGGAGCAACTGCCGTTGTTCACAAAACGACAGGGTAGGTGATGTTACCCATAGGATCCATGGTGCTGCTATATATGGTAACATGGATCCCATCAATATACCCCCTTTATGTTAGCATTTATATACCAGCACCATGGATCCTATATGGGTTATGAGTGAATTGTTGTTCACAGTGGTAGTAGTTACAATCACCAAGAAAGAAACGATTTGTTTGCAGGTATCTAATATGACAATACCTAGATCACCTCGGATAGCAGTAATGGATACTTACCATGAGTGAATACCCCAAAGATCCCAATGAAATGGAAGACACATGTTTGTTTGATGTATATTGAATACGTGTAAATCCATAATAATCCATATCTAGAATTGTTGTGAATCATGAAAAGAGGCACAATGACTGAATTATTATTCATATGCCCTTATTATTACTGTAGAGTTTTCAGGCCTTTGGGGGTCGACAAAAACATCGCTTTTTTCCCGCAGCTGTGGCTTAGCCCGGCTTAGCTTTTGGTCGCTCGTGGCTCAACGTCCTGCGGTGGCCAAGATGGTCTTTGGAGGTGGACTTGCGGGTGCTTGGTGGCTCATCCCACTTAGTAAGTGGGTTATAACCCCAGTTATAAGTGGATTAACCCTACTTATCCCATGTAAATCACTGGGGTGAACTAACCCACTTTAACTCGCCGTGGGGCACCATGTTTTTCCACGGAAAAACATGGCCGGCCATGGTGGGTCAAAGGATTAGTCCTGGGACCCCTGGGACCATCAATCATGGGTCATTAGTCATGTCCCCATTTTTCATCACCCAACCATGAATGGTATATGGTCTATAATGGCTACTATATGGTCTATAATGGCTACTATAATGGCTACCCAACCAATCAGTTGATCAGGGGTTGGTTTGCCTGTCCCATTTTGGGAATATTGGACATCACCTAAAAAAGTAGCCATCTAGTAGACCATATACCATTCATGGTTGGGTGATGTGAAAAATGGGGACATTTAATGACCCATGTATTAACCATCAACTGATTGGGGGTTCCGAAAAAAATGACAAAAATCACATGGTGATGCAATATCTGATTTAATGAGATATAGTGGGATATAACTATGAAACTACAAGACAATGATGGATAAAACTGGGATATATACTGTGATATGTGGGATGTAGTGGTTAAATTTTGCAGTCTTGAATGCCTCGGTTGCTTGAGATTTTTCACAGGGGATAAACAACTAACCGTTATATCATTTGGGAAATACCAGAATCCAAGAGCTGGGAAATCCGTTCTCAACCAACCCAGATGAGAAGGGATAACAGATGGTAAACTAACATAGCTATTGAAAATGGCCATTTATAGTGGATTTTCCCATTAGAAATGGTGATTTTCCATAGCTATGTTAGTTTGCCAGAGGGTATATACGGTAGGTAGCTTCAATATTTATCGGTTCCATTTCGTCATGGCCATTGAACCATTAGTGATGGGATGACCAGCAATAATCACTAGGTCAATCACTACATGCTAAGCCGTTGGTAAAACAATGGAATGCTTACCCTCTGGTTATGTCAAAATAGCTATTGAAAATACCCCATCTATAGTTGATTTACCCATGAAAAATGGTGATTTTCCATAGTTATGTTAGTCTATACTAGGTCAATCTTAGATGGATACAAACTAATCCTGACTAGTCTAATGGGAATATCTACGTTCACCAGCAAAGAATTTGTCATTTTTGCAGGGTATCTAAGATTTGCAATGATATACTGTACTCTGTACCATAATTTTGGACCATGGCACACATCCGACATCGAAAGAATGGATCACTGTGGATATACTAAAAACCGTTCCCATCCGACATCCAAAGCGTTCTGTTTGGCCTTGTTTGACCTGGCAGGATGGCACTCACTTTGTGTGTTGGTGATTACAAGTAGCTACCTTGACACACAAACAAACAAACACACCCAGATAAGTGCAGTTATGGACATTTATTAGTTGTAACTGGTTATAAATGGAATTGTACTTTCCATAAATGGGGTTATAAGTACTTATGAATGGTAAAGGGCCATATCTGTGCCTAAGGGACACGATGGTTGTTGGCACGGCAATGGAAAATCCCTCGGCAGATCATTTACCGCAGTTGAGAAATACCTAAAGCCCCCTGTATAGTTACGTGGGTTTAATGGTCCACCATAAATATAAAGTTGATATCCTGTTGATGTCACAAAGTTTCAATATGTGATATTGTCTTGACCATTCATGTTCCATTCCTATATTCATGTCCCAATATTTGGTTTACTCTCCAGCAGTCAAACATGGCAATGCAAAGTACCCATTTTTATAGATGATTTTCCAATGAAAGCCTCCATTCATGGGGCATTTTCCATTGCCATCTTTGATTGTACCATTATAAATCACTATTGTCACCACTATTAACCACTATTAAACCACTATTAACCACTATTAAACCACTATTAACCACTATTAAACCACTATTAGCTACTATTAAACCACTATTAACCACTATTAAACCACTATTAACCACTATGAATCACTTTGAAACTACTGGGCGTCTGCGAAAAACTTCCGCCAGAGAGGCTGCTTCTGCTCGCAGCGACAAAGACCACGCCGTGGCTTTCGCGTGGCACTCACCCGTGACGGAGAATCGGACCGCTACGGTTTCTGGGCCCAGCAGACCCATATGCTCAATGTATGAGATATTTACCTGCATTTGGGTGTTTTTTGCGGCAAATGTTGGTAAATATTCCACACATGGAGCATATGGGAGAGGAGGGGCATCCCCCAGAAAAAAAAAAACGGGGTAGAGCAAAGCGTCCCTTAAATCATGGACAATAATAACCACAACTTGGTTGGATGATTTCTGATTGTGGATCTCAGATTGATTTTTTTAAAGGTGTACTTTCAAAACAATGGCGATTTCCACAAGAACCATGACTGGTTGGTGGTTTGGAACATTTTTTATTTCTCCATATATTGGGAATAATCATCCCAACTGACTAATATTTTTCAGAGGGGTTGAAACCACCAACCAGATGATGAAACCGTGTGTTTCTTGGAAATATTGGGATTCCAAGAACCTATTCATCCTCAGGAAATGCCCTGCAAGCCCCGAAGTAATCCCCAATTCTACGTTCCAAATCTTGCAAGAATAATGCTGTCAAGTTAACCTTTTTGCAGAAATCGCCTTGATGATGCTGGCGACTTTCCTGATTGTATTTGTTAGTGTACATGTCACAGTCGAACATACGAATGGTTGGTGGTTCATATATGGGGGTTTCCTAAATTGGGGGTACCCCAGAATGGATGGTTTACAAGGGAAAATCCTATTAAAATGGATGATTTAGGGGTCCCCCTATTTCAGGAAACCTCCATTTTGCGTCAGTCTCCATTCATGATTTGTCTTGTGTGGTGCAGATTAAAAACACCAAAATTTCAACATATATGATACCCTTTGGTGAGCAAACATGGTTTGATGGAAAATCATCTATGCCTAGATTAGCCAATTAAGATTGCTGGAAGGTACCCAAAGATCTTCAGGCGGTTAAATCATGTTAAAAATGTTAAATCCCCACGGCCTTTTTCAGATCTCCAATACTTTTTTTTGCATCCATGAACATGAAGTTAAAGGTCCCAAGCTTGTCCATGGGGTAAATCCACATGTTTTTTTTCTGTGGCAAAGACCATAAATGGGTTGTAAAAGCTGTCCCCCAAAGGTAGGTTTGTGATTGGGCTTACCACATCCCTATTATATTCCGATTAAATCCCAAGTTCGTTGATGATGACCGGCACTCAAAAATTCTTCGATCTCAGGATTTGTCGCTACGTTTGCCCCCAATGGACCAAAGGATCAAGGTTCCTTGAGCGAAGGTTGCGGCCCACCTGCCATACATGTTGGATGGGATATGAGGTTCTTAAAATGGGTGATCCCCAAGTCACCATGGGTGTTTTAATACTAAACTGGTCTAATCTTGGTTGAGTTGGGGGTACCCCCATTTCGGGGTATGGGTGAAAATGTAAGGCCTTGAAGCCTTGACTAGGTCGATCTTAGATGGATAATTTAATCCTTTAGTCCTTTGGTACGGGAATATCTACTAACCAGCAAAGAATTTGTCATTTTTTGCAGGGTATCTAAGATTGGCAATGACAATGGGAATATGAATCATACCCTCTGGTAATTTAACATAGCTATTGACAATACCCGATGTGATTTATCCATACAAAATGGTGATTTTCGAATATTTCCGATCGCTTTTTTGGGACCGTTTACCAGAGTGCCAGAGGGTATACAGTTTCCATATATTGGGAATTTCCTAATCCCAACTGACGAACTCTTATATTTTTCAGAGGGGTAGGTTGAAACCACCAACCAGAATATTATTAACAATCATTAACCATACAATAACCATTAATATTATATAACCATTATTAACAGTATATTATCAACCAATGGTAGGTTGAAACCACCAACCAGATACAGTATCTTGATCAACTACGTCACTCCGGGGTCACTGCACTGGAATCCCGTTCTGGGGAGATAAGGAGATGGGGAGGGAGTGGAGTCGGTAAAGCCTACGGCCTGTGGGCCCCCCGTTGTTTTCGATAGCTCGCTCCGTTGGATAGTTGGTGCGTGCAAATAACTCCAACTTTACTATGGTTTATGATACGCAAATAACGAACTAGTATTCATGGTGTTTATAAACCATCAAACATCACTGGGGGGGCCCACATTGTAGGTGTGTGATAGCGGCTAGTTGAGTTTATAAGGCGAGGAGAATCGCTCCCCGGTCTGGGTCATGTCACCTTGACAGTCAGACCCAGTTGTTGGGCCAAAGAAGGCGTGAAAGAAACAAATAATGAAGAATGTGCACTATAGTCCCAGATGCTCCATGGTGCTGGTATATAAAAACCTACAAAACTGGGTGATTTTGTTCGGGCAAATGTTGGTCAATATTCCATACATGGAGCATATGGGAGTGGTAATTATAGGGTTTCTGGATTTCGTAAACTAACATAACTATGGAAAGTAACAATCTTTAAGAACGGTATATAAATACACTATTTCTATGGGCCATGTCCAATAGCAAACTGTTAGTTTACCGGAGGCTACAACAATTATCGAAGGAAGTTTAGAAGCTAAACTTCCGACAATATGGACAGATGAAAAGCAGAGCAGGGAAGAGGCAGAGAGAAGAGAAAGATTAGAAGAAAGAAGAGTAAGAAGAAAGAAGATGAAGATG
>Ga0126342_10007184_pt1 | contig 19846 bp, 12 predicted proteins | sample Cyp1metagenome_FD_92528 | JGI IMG/M metagenome (GOLD analysis project Ga0126342, IMG submission 92528) | Coral microbial communities from Lord Howe Island, Old Settlement Bay, Australia - Cyphastrea 1 metagenome | ecosystem: Host-associated > Invertebrates > Cnidaria > Coral ... | reverse complement strand
TATATATATATGTATATAAGTATATATGTATATATGTATATATGTATATATGTACATATGTATATATGTAAATATGTATATACATATGTATGTATATGTATATATATGTATATATATATTATATGTAAATATATGTATATGTATGTGTATATATATATATATATGTATATATATGTATAAATATATATATATATATATAATTATACATGTGTATATATACATATATATATATATATACATGTATATATATATATATTAAAATGTATGTATATATATATATATTTATATATATATATATATTTATACTGGATAGGTATCCATATGAAGAGGGCGATGTTTTATGAATCTCCAATAGTATAACACCATATAACCAACCAGCAAGGGCATTTCGTGCCAATGTTCACAAACGGTGAAACCTGTCCCTGAAAATACCCGACTGTGGGTAGGTTATCACAATGGGTATGTTTAAGCTCAAATTATATAAAACTCAGTACAAGGTGGTGCCCCATAGTTAGCTAAGTTGGTTTATAACTCCCATAACTATGGTTTATGGCAGATATAACTATAGTGAATGGGGTTTATAAACCAACTTATAACTGGGGGGCAGCATCCTGTATGATCATATAATAATGGGGATTCATGGGTTATCATATGGATATGGATCACGACACTCACCCTAGTAACTACAACATATGGATGTTCACCCCACGGCCTATGGTTTCACAGTCGTGCCAGAATGGAGATGGATCATGCAGGAACTGACTTAGGAGTTTCCAATCCATGGGGGTAACCCCAATCGGATGGCATCTATCAATGGATGATTTGGGGGTACCCCTATTTTAGGAAGCCACCATATGTGTGTATATAACATAACCATAGGATAATCATTGGATAATCATTGGATGATCATTGGATAATCATTGGATAATCATATGTCCTTATCATCCACTATAAACATCAATTATTCCAGGACGCATAGGATTGTTTCAGGAAAGCTCCACTAAAATAGTCCATACATGTGCGGAACCGAATCATATCTTCAGCTCTGCCGTGCGGTGATTTTGCACATAGATTTTGAATCAGTGCACTGAGACGAACATCGAGATTCTGAAACATCGTGTTTCCCTGATTCCTGGCTCAAATCCTCGTTTGTACTGCAAAACAGAGAAAATATGACACCATCGAACGCCTTGAAACTATGAAAATCTATCACTTAAGTCTCTATAATCAATTCGGCTTTCTTCAAAATGGGCTGTAGCCAAAACACAGATTCCTCTTGTGGCTGGGCCATGGAGTTGGTTGACTGGTTCGCAACCCCTAACATAACTCAAAAAATAATTTAAACCAAATATCGGTGAGTATGAACTCTATGGCCCATCCCAAGATTCTCTTACTGGATACAGTCAATGCCATAGCTTTTGGTTTCTTGGCCCACTTAAAAATCCCACAAGTTCACCCAGAAGTTCACCAGAAGTTCACCATGACGATTAACCACAAAAACCACCCGGCGCCCATGGGTGCCACACCCAACATTTGTCTGATGGTCACTCCAGACATATCCTGGCGCTAAAGCCCTGGATGCCCTGAGAATGTTGACACATCTTCATCACGGTGATATCACGGTGAAAGCATGATTTGTTGTGCTTAAAATATCACACACAAACAAATGGAAATGGAAATAAACACATCTCACGATGAAAAAAAAACGTCAATTTGTCTTCAAAGACACTTAAACAAATGGAAGCTGCGTAAAACAATGCAAGTGCCATTGGTTTACCCAGGTTCCAAGCTTCGAGAAGTGAAGCTGACAACTGATGAAGCGTGGTCCAATGGAAACTTTGTGTGGTGCCTGGTATTGAGCTTTCCATCTCGCCCACACAAGGGTAGCCGCGGTAGGCCCCCAAGCGAAATCGCTAAGTTGACGCAAATAACTTGGTGAATTCTATGTTTTTTTTTGTACGGGGGAGATAACGGACTAGTATTCATGGGGTTTATAAAGCAACACACATAACTGGAAGAGCATTTCCCAATGCTTCAAAAATGATGGAACAGATTGGTATTCCGTTTCCCATCCCATATTCTCTATGAACTCTATGGCATATTTACCAACATAAATTTATCATATTTACAGTTGTAGCCCAAAATACCAGTTACAAGTAATTACTAACAAAACCCCATTTATAGAATATATAGTTCCATAGAAATCACCAGTTATTTCACTAATAGCCATGGCCATAACTGTAGGGTGTTATCAGCAGCATGGTACCAGCATGTACCAGCCAGTCTGTTAGTCCTCGCCCCACGCCAGCTGGAGTCCCGTGGCGCTATCTTTGGCCTAAGAATCGCGGGGTGTTCGAGGCGTTGCGTTGGAAAGGAGAAGTGCATTGCCAACATCGTTTTCTGAGACATGCTTGAATGGGAAAATTACCTTTAAATAGGGATGATTTCTGAATTAATTTGTCATTGGTTTTAATCAACAAATATGTATTTATAATGGTGTGTATATATATAAGTTGATAAAAAAAATGGTTCGGTAACATAGCGATGTATAATCGTGTTTCCATAGATAATTTGACTCAATTCAGAGCCCATCTTGTATGCGCACGACATCGCCACAGAGATACCAGAAGGGGCATGTTATTCCACATTTTTTAGAGCATACCCTCTGGTAAACTAACATAGCTATGGAAAATCACTATTTTTAGTGGGTAAATCCACTATTTCTATGGCCATGTTCAATAGCTTTTGGTATCTTTACCAGAGCATACCCTCTGCAAAAATCCTTGAATCAGCGATGGCAATCTTCATCCATTCCAAGCCACCCATGTGGCTCACCGAGATCGGTCGGCTGTTGGAAATTTCTTGATCCCTCATTTCAAAAGGGAAAGGTCGGCACGTCCATTTCCTAAGGTCCGAGGGTATCCCCTTGAATTCATTGAATTCATCCTCCATGGTGCTGGAATATGAATCCCAACATTTGCCCTCCAAAATCACCCAGTCATGTAGGTTTAAAAAAAAAATCCCCCATGGTATCCCATGGTGTATAGCTGCGCGGCGTTCACGAACCAGCTTGTGCTGGGCGGATTCTGTGCTGGAGTGGTCACTTTGATCACCTGGGACGTGGAGACTGGACGTGTGGGAAACAAAGGGTGGATCTACCCGGAATTTCACATAGCTATGGAAAAGCCATGGATGAAAACACCATGGTTTAATAGGCAAATCATCTATTTCTATGGGCCATGATTTTCACAGCTATGATAAATAACCAGAGGCTACGAAAGAACATCTGGAGATTTAGAGAACGACATGGACTGAAACAACATCTACTGGGTATTTGAAGCGACAAAATGGGTTAAAAACACAACATTTGGATTAAGCAACATATGATCTCCAATCAAGCCACCAAAATGTTGGGTCTTAAACTAGAAACAAAATCCTTCATAAGTTGGGACTAAGCAAAGGTCTTGCATGAAGCATTCAGCCTGGTAGCCCATTGTTGACGTCTGAATTATCACGGAAAAAGGTGGTGGTGCATCCCCGAAGGAACATCATCCAAGATATGGAGCTTTCCGAAGTGCGATGTCGTGGGGGTACCCCCGGTTATCATCCATTTGAGTGGCATTTTCCATGAAATAAACCATTCATAAATTGGGGTACCATCATTGGAAACCCCCATTCATTTGGGGCTCACTCAACTTGATTTGATGCTGTAGTACATCCAGAGAACTCTGGTTGGCTTGATGGGACACAATGAGCAGCGGCGTTTGCCCTCTAATGGAATCATTTCCTCCAAGGAACACGTGTGCTACAAACATTTTTTTTGGTGGTCTTGCAGTCATGTTTTCCCCCACAAATCCTAGCAAACTGAACCTGAAACCTCTAGCTCTTCCTAGACGACAGTAGTGAAGAAGTGGAAATCAGTCATTATTTGATGGTTTTCTCCTGAAAAAAATACTTCCATGTCATATACTTCAGTAGACCAACGATGATGTTGCTAGAAAAAAAACAACTAGCTTTCTTCATACCCTTGTTCGTTTATTGCCGGGTCGCTTCACACAAATACATGGCTGGCTTGACTTAGTTGTCAGGACAAAAATACTTTCAAGCAGGGTATGATGTTTCTCCAGTTGAAAATAAAACAACCCAGTCAAACACATCGAAAACACAAAACTATTAAATTCATTGCTGCTAATCCGTGATTCCCTGCATGATATCTAAAAAAAGCCGGGTAGGAACGGGCTACTGATTCATTGTATCTGATACTATATATATATAATTATATAAATTATATATATACTATATACACATAGACATACGCATCTGCAGCCACCATGGAAACAAACATGGCCATGAAACGACCCGTCTTTTCACAAAAAGTGCCTGGTTTTCTGAATCAAAGTCTTCAGGTGAAAAACCCACCGCGTCCCCATCCAAATCCTCGCAAAGCATGACAAAAAAATGGACAGATCACGGGAAAACACATAAAATTAGACTGTTGGATAGGGATTTAGTACTCATCATTTATGGATTCATTTAAGGATGAAATTGATTAAGTCCTCTAACCCTTACTAATCTGCTTGGTGGTATACCTACCCCTCTGAAAAAGATGAGTTCGTCAGTTGGGGTTACTATTCCCAATATATGCTTGGTGGTTTTAACAATCTGGAAAAAATGAGTTCGTCAATGGGAAGGATGACAACCCATATATGAAATGGAAAGTCATAAAATTCCATGGTTCCAAACCACCAACCAGTCATAAATGCCTTGGAGACGGGTTAAATCCTCCTGAGATCCATGTCCTTAAGCTTCGCGCCACTTGCTGCATCACACCTGTGAGGCCTGACGGAAAACCGAAAACAGCGTTTTTTGAACATCAAATCTATGGTTCCATGGGTTTCCTGAATTCTGGGGATGCAACTGTTGAAGTCTCAAGACATGTCGGAAATGGGACCAAAACGGATCAACATTTGCTACTTTGTTGATGTTGAATGCATGAGATAGTCGTGCGAGGTGCAATCACCACTTCAGCCAAGAGATAAGAACAACGATAAGTACAAAAATATGTTCTTAAAAAAAAAAATGTTGTAAATTGTTCTGTGCCAAAGTGTCAGAAAAGCATCAGATGGGGAGCACAAAGCCGTTTTTGATATTTCTAGGCCAAAGCAAGTTGTGTTCCGTTGTTTCAAGGGGTGGTGGCCTGTACTCTCTTCATCATTACATTGTTTCACTCTTCCATCAAATCCATTGGCTAATCATATCATTTTGCCATATTTGATGAATAACAAACTCATGGTCCATATGTTGATTCATGAAATCCCATATGTTCCCATATGTTGTCATTGATTTGAAAAAACAATTAATGTGGGTAAAACAATGTCATAAACCATCCCCCAAATCACCATAGATAGTGGCATAAACCATTCTCAAATGGGAGGTTCATTATTGTTCTACCCACATCATATAATATTAAGCAAATCTGATCTGAATGCGTTCTTTTTTTTTCTGAACCAACAACTAGGTTTGTCCCAGAATAGAGCAACTCAAACCAAATAAGTTTAGCCTCATAATCATTTTGTCTATACCCCAAAAAAACATCGGGATAATATGGAGACAAACCAGAATGCTACTAACATCAACCATCAACTAAGCATGCTCCTAACCATATCATCTCAGCTGAGTCGAAGATCTAAAGCCCAGTCCCAGTGGTTGTGGATTCAGGGGCAAAAAGAAAAACGAAAATCTATAGTGAGTGTTTTTGTTCTATCCATTATTTATCTACAACATAAAACGTTAAGGGTAGTATAATCCCCCCGTGTAATCATCAACCAGCACCTGGTTTTCCAATCTGCTCACAAAAATTTTACCACCAGTGACAGTTTTAAAGGAATATATTACTATGTGTTTTCCTAATCAGGGAAGAAACAACAGAAACAATTCCTCCTTGTAATTTCAATGTTTTGGATGTACTGCTCCTTATTGTTATTTTATAAATTTACCCAAGCTCCAATTCTTCCTCCTCATGCTGCTTCGATGGGGGGGGTCAGATAAACCTCTCATAGCCAAGGCCCCAAAACCTTAGCTAGGTCAATTTATTTCACTCGGTCAACTTAAAGCTAGATGAGGTTATAAAAGTCAGGGTTACTCCAAATCATTAAAGGCAAATAATAGCCATTGTTGGGGGGTAAATTCGTCAATTTACCTCTATATTTATCCACCTTACCCCACTAACGTACCTGTGGTGTTTGGATGTTATTGGATCATTTTCCCCCAAAAACCTCTGAATTACGTTTGATCTACCAGACCACTGGGGTTCCCCAACGTTTCACCAGCAAACGCGCAGACGCACGGCCAGCGACGTTGCCGGACCTAGGCTCTGCCGGACCGGGGGAGTGAAGTTTTTGGGAGTTCTGGGGGTTGAAATGACCCATGAAATCATCTATATCACCATTGTCACCGGTTTTCGTAACTCCCAAAATTTCACCAGACATGCGCCCTTGGCCACCTCCGAATTGCTGCTAAGGAGAGGACTGCCGGCAGGAGAGCACCTGACTGTTGGCGCCTCAGCTAGTCACGTCAAGGACATCACCATTTTGGGTCTACAAACATTTAGTGATTTTTAGATTGGATTTGTTCACGTGATCTAAACACAACAAAACTTCATATGATCTTATATGATTTTATGGGATTTTTTTTCAAGTTTGTTGTGTGTTAATCATATACTAATAGTGTATCAAGATTGTATCACCATTTTTAATGGGAAAATCCACTATTTCTATGGCCATTTTCCATAGTTTTTTGTATGTTTACCAGAGGGTACCCCACTTTGTCAGCTAATTTAAGTCTTATAAATAGATTCACTGACGTCAGGATCCAATAGCTTGATCGACTGCTGGGTTGTTACCCGGCCTGGTAACGACGAACAGTTTGCGATTGAAGCCATGGCCCATTGAAATAGTGGATCTTTCCCATTAAAAATGGTGATTTCCCATAGTTATGTTATGTTATGTAAATGTTTACCAGTGGGTAAAACCTGGACACACTGTGGATGTCCGCGACCATCTCAGTGATACATCATCAACAGAAAATGCCTCTTGTTAAAGCGTTCATGCAATGTTTCATAGAGTTTCTATGTGTCCAAATAATTCAAATAGTTTCCATGTGTCCAAATGCTGCCGCCACAGTTGGGGGGTTTCCGGAACGAACCGCTCCAAAGATACCTTGAATACCTTGACTGTCATTAGCTGGTTGGTGGTATACCTACCCCCGTGAGACATATGAGTTCGTCAATGGGAAGGATGACATCCCATATATGAAATGGAAAATAAATGCCATGTTTGAGACCACCAACCAGACAACCTTGGTGAGGAATTTGCCTGTTTTTTGTCTCTACTATGGCCAACCCTTGTGTCAAAAACCGTACGATGGCCTAGCCTTGGCCAAGATTACACCAACTGGCTTCAAACATGGCTAGGCGGCTAGGCAAATAACGCCCTATAAAATCGCAATCGAACCAACAGGTAAACTAACATAACGAACTGGAAAGATCCACTATTTTCAATAGGTAAATCCACTATTTCAATGGGCCATGGCTTCAATAGCAAACTGTTAGTCATTACCAGAGGGTATATTAGTAGTTACCCTATATACCATCCCATGGTCAATATTGCATACAGCATGGGTAATCCCTTCTTTCAATCCAACAAAAGAAATTGCGGTTATAGTGGATTTACCCATTGAAGATTTACCCATTGAAGAACAACAGCTTGGTATCTTTTTTTATGGCTCATTTAGAGGTCATAGTCCGAAGTCAACTTCCGAAGTCTCCAATGAAAATTCTCCCTTGAATCCATGGAACTAGGACTTTTTTCCACGGGGGAAAGTATTGTAGATGTGAAAAACCCATGGTTTACCTAGGAAAATGATTTACAAACTGTGTTTTTTTGCTACATCTATGACAATTTACCAGAGGTGAAGTATGTATGAACATGTATACATTTATTTGCAGTGTCCATTCTATGGATGTAAGCAACATCTACAGGAATCACACATATTATGGTCACATCGGTCACATGTCGATTTTCACTGGAGAAACACGGCTTGTGTGATTACTGTAAAGAAACAAGTGTTGGTTAAATATGGATTCAATTCGGCAAGATTGTGTTATTATTGTGGACAACATTATCAATAGATTTATACAATATAATATATACTCCTATTATCTCTTATTCATCAGATTGATCAAATATGTATGGATTTAAGCAACGATATCTATGTCTCCATTTGTAAATATACCTGTTGAAACGAAGACAGTCTCCACTATCTCCACTATCTATACAAAGTCTTCAAATATATATATATATATATATATCTATGTCTCCCGTCAAGCATTGTATATTGGTTTCAATAGATAGTCCATCTGAGACAGTCGTTACGGCTCCAAAAACAATCCCCATGCTGAAAAGGACATAATTCCAACCCCCGTTCATATGAAACACCCCCCCATTTTTTTTGGTCCACATATTTGGTTCATCCCCTACTAAACCATGGTTTCTGGATATTTATGCTTTTTTTAGTATTAGGGAGATGGGATTGTTACTCAGAATGTATCAGTATATTTTATAAACCCCATGATATAAGTATAGTTATATCCTCCGTTAACCATAGAATTCACCGTAAGTGATTTCCGTCAATTAAAGCTTATGCAAACGATAGAGAAATGGCTGTTATTTAACATAGCCATGGGAAATGGCCCATAGAAATAGATGTTTTACCTATTGAAAATGGTGATTTTCCATGGCTATGTTAGTCATAACCAGATGGTAAACCACACTATATCCCTATCTCTTGATCTCCCATAAAACTTCCATGGTGTTCATGGTTTTTCATCCATGACAAGGTCAACCAATGTGGGAATCATCTCTGATACATCCCATTCCCATAGAATGCCATCCTCCGATTTGTTTACATACTCCAAAAATGCAAATAGGGAATACATGAAGGTTGGTTTTTTAATAGTGGTATGAAATATTTTAGGAAGAACGTTCATGTACTATATGGGATATTTAAATATTTATATGGAGGTTTCCGAAGTCATGGGGGGTACCCCCAGTCATCATCCAGCTATTAGATTGGGATTTTCCCGAAGAAAAACCATCCAGCGAGCTGGGAATTTTCCCCATTTATGGACCATGGGAATATGGATACCTTGCCATCGCTCCACTGCTCCACTGGATCTGCTTCCTCTGAGGATACCCACTGGTCACTAGGCAGTTCCTCAGCAAAGAGAACCAGCCCGTGACGTTTCATCCTTCAAAATTTGCATGTCTGGTGTGGTGAACATATAGACATATATATATATATATTCATCCTGGATAGAATATGGATTAAGGAAGAAAGCACTAAAATGGAATATTCTTGAAAATCCCATATTCCTAATATATTCTCTCTACTTCAAGATGATTATAGCTTTAACCATTTAATGCAAAGTGGGGTCCCCTAAATGTAAAAACATGTGTGCTGTCCAGCCGTAGATGTCTTCCCCATGAAGCCTAGTTTGCTCAGTTGTCAAACAACCGTATGGATCAATTTAAGAGGTCTCACATTGTATGTATGTAATAGTAGAATGATACGATACATAGAATATTTGCATAGATGGCATAGATAGATATAGAAAAATCGCTGCAAATGCCCTTGTGGTTTCCATCTATATATATATATAAATAATAATAATATTTGTGATCTTTGATGCTCCTGAAGATCAAACCCCACACGACCAAACCAGTATCTCGACCCTCAATTTCTCCTGCACAAATGAATCTGTTGCCTCAAAATGTTGGCACTTGTTCGCCTAAAAAAATTTGGTGATCAATCAATTGCCGGTCCAAAAAGGTACAGCGAAGCCACGACATCAAACTCCACACCTGCATGTGTACATCCCACTGAACCCGCACCGAACCAAACAGGAAGCACGATCAGGAGGTGAACTTGTCAACTAGGGTAGCCTTTACCATCCGTATTACCCATTCAAAATGGAGGCTTGCCCTCTGGTAAACATACAAAAAACTATTGAAAACTGATATTTATGGTTGATTTACCCATTCAAAAATGGCTTTCGCCATTTTTCATACCCTCTGGTAATTTAACATAGCTATTGAAAATGACCATAGAAATAGTGGATTTACCCATTCAAAAATGGTGATTTTCCATTGTTTTTTGTAGGTTTTTTCGCATTTTTGTTGCATCCCATCGCCCGCCCAATGTCGAGGAACGCCGTGAAATTGAAGCCCAGTGGAGCCACCAGGATCAGCTCGTCCGGTTCAGCGGACTTGGGGTCCACCACCAACTGGGCAGTGGGATCCAGCTCCGGAAGGATGGGAACTGATGGGAACTGGCTGTAGATAAAATGGTGGGTTAATGATCATTATCCCTATTAAATGGCTATAATTGGGAATGGTTTACTAATTGATATAAGCTGGAATAGTTGATATGATTATAGATGTTAAATGATTTTAATGTGGGTTTGTCTGAAAATAGGCTAAACCCCTAATCAACCCAATGGTTTTGCTGATCATGATCCCAAAAATAAATGGCTATTTCATTGGGAATATACCCTATTTTCAGACAAACCCATGTGGCTATATGTGGCTATTCTGTGTGGCTATGTGTGGCTATTCTGTGTGACTATTAGATCTATTAGTAGAGTTCAACTCGAGATTTCGGGTCTAGGAGTCTAGCGAAGCCACCAAGTTTTCTTTCCCACCAACTGTTGGGGTTGATCTAGCTACAAACCAATTTACACCAGATATGATCCTCGTAACTGGTGCCTCCAAGCTAGCCAGCTACAAAAATGGTGCCCCAGTTTTCGTTGGCTAGGTTGGTTTATTTCACTAGGTTTACCATGGTTCATGGTCAACAATATATTATGTATAAATAACTGGTCGGAAAACTGCATGAAATCGCACTAGTCGGATGCGGGCTGTAAATCAACAAATCTATCAGGTTTGTCCCAACCCCGTATCCAGTCCCTGTCAGAGTCGTTACATTCACTGCAGTTTTTCGTGTTTGCCAGAAGTGTCTGATTTTATTTATCAAACAAGAACCTATCCCATCTGGTTTAACAGTTCGCTATTGAAGCCATGGCCCTAATCGAAAGTTCGTGGGATTTTCCCATTCAAAATGGTGGATGTCGGTGATTTTCCATAGTTTTTTGTAAACGTTTACCAGGCCGGGTAATTCATGGATCTTGAAGAAGCCTTGGCCCGGCCTGGATATCTTAGCAGAGAGTGATCCTGGAGTCTCCGGATGGCAGTTTTCGGAATCGCGACTGTTGCTTCATTTCACAAACGGTTATGCCGTGAAGTATCTAACTAATATGTAATAATCATATATATATACATATTATTATTACTATTATTATTATTACTATTATTACTATTATTATTATTATGTATTATTATTATTACTATTATTATTATTACTATTATTATTATTACTATTATTATTATTACTATTATTATTATTGATGTTTTTGTTTATTAGGTTTTACTATGATCACTATCATTATTCTTATATAATCTGTCTTTTGTTAACCAACAAACATCTTCACCGTTCCGTGGCGCCCGGACATCCACATCAATCTGCGCCATCGGTGGCGATCGCGATGCACGCACCTTTTTCAGGCCGAGCGGCCACTGCAGCGTTTGTGATCTCCATAGTTTTTTTGTTAAGTAACCAGAGATTACCCCCTGGTAAACAAACAAAAAACTATGGAAATCACCATTTTTGAATGGGTAAATCCACTGTTTCTATGGCCATTTTCAATAGCTATACTTAAATAACCAGAGATTAACCACTAAAAATGGAGATGTTCAGCACATTTCAGCACAATATCCACAAATGGGGATTGGATTTATGAGAGGGATTTTTTTTGTCACTAGGCTATCAAATGGGTTCATCATGGCAATATCTAGAGTCGAAGAGGTCTTTTTACTTTAAGTAAAACCGTTTGAGGCACTGCAACAGACTGTAATCATCATTCGTCATGCGGATATTGACCAACAATCCTTTGCGGATACCTCAACTTATGGCCGTCAAACATGGGAAAATAGTGATTATTTTGGACAAACCCACATGCTCCATATCTAAGGTACGGTGTGTATATATATAGTGTTTGTATATATATATATTGTTTGTAAATATATATATATATATATATATATTGTATATATATAAATATATATATATATATATATGTATATTGGATACATATATATATATATATTGTATATATATATAAATATATGTATATTGGATATATATATATATATATAACTATCTATATATATAGGCAGGGGGTTCCATAAATGGCGGATCCCCAAAGCGAATGGTTTACAATAGAAAATCTTATCAACATGGATGATTTGTTTGCTGTGGCCTCCATCCAAATGGCGGTGCCATTGGAGATCCCGCCATCAGTTATGGCCATGGCTAGTGAAATATCTGGTGATTTCTATGGGATTATAAGGTATACATATCTGGTGATTTCTATGGTGAAATATCTGGTTATACATTCTATAGATGGGTTTATAAGTACTTATAACATCTTATAACTGGTATTTCGGGCCGGGCCACAACTGTATATGATGACAAATGGAAGTTGACATTGGAAAATCATGGACCGAAATGGGGGCTTTCCATAGCTACGCTTGCTCAGCATGGTGTAGTTGTTTTTTGTTGCCTCTTTGGTGGTGTGCAATGTTTTGAATCATACCCATCATGCTGATGAAATTTGAATATGAACTATTTTGAATATCAACTATTTTGAATATACCCTCCAGTAAATTAACATAGACTCTGCCAGATAGGGGTTGGAAGATTTGTTTCGACTAAAAATTGGTGATTTTCAGGGTCTATGTTAATTTACCAGAGAGTAATACCCATGATGTTTTAAATCACCAATTTTTGTTCAGTCTCTATCTCTACAGGTCAAAGCTACGATTTTTTGCCATCGATAAAAATCAGCTGGGACCGTGATCCCGATTTTATGCTTCAAAAACAGCACCAGCAATACAATGTTTTCCGGAAGGGACACCCAGTTTAATGTTTGTTGGGTTATATTGCCCTATCATGTCTTATCTAACTACAGGTTGTTCACCATAAACCCAACATTTATACAACCGAGTTATAAACCAACTTACCACCAAGCAGTTATCATTGGCTTTACATAGCATTTATCATGGATACCCTCTGGTAATTTAACATAGCTATTGAAAATTGCCATTTTATAGTTGATTTAACCATTAAAAATGGTGATTTTCGATAGTTATGTAAACGTTTACCAGAGGGTAATACCCATGATTTACCTGGACACCTCCTTGTAGCCGGCTTTCCATCACCACTTGGAGACTCAGACAGTTCACGCCCTGCCTGCAATTCGGCCCGATCCACCAGTCGGAAGCCCTGTTTTTCGGGAGAGCGAAGACGACTCAACGGTAGAAAAAAGACTTCAACATGGATTGAAGCATCAAATATGGTGGGATTTTAATGGGATTTTCATGGATGTTCATGGATTTTAATGGATTCTAATGGATTGCACCCATCAGGTACATCATGACCAGGGATTGCCCATCAGGTGGCAGTCTCAGATGGAAAGCCAAAAGTTATGGTCATTGAAGATAGGAAAATCACCACGGATCCGGTAATTTCTTTAATTCACAGGGTGATTTACCTATCTAAAAAAGGGGTGATATTCCTCAGATATAGTTTTCAGATTCCCAGAGGGGTTTAGAAAAACTGCCTTCACGTTGGAACCATTGGAAACCAATCCTGGCACAATGCTGGGATGAGAATTCCTGCAAGGTGAGTGATACGGTTATAATCTTATGATCCAGTTATGTATAATGTATATATATATATACATACATTATATATATACAATTATTGTATTTTTCCTACCATGCGTCTAGTGCAAGAGTCCTGTAACGGTGTTTGAAATTACATTTATATTATGTGTATATATATATATATATGTATTATACATATCCCAGTAAGATATGAATTTGTATCAACATATAGAGCACCCCAAAATCATATGGTTTATCATACCTTTCCCTACAAAATCACAATGTTTAGTTTCTCTAGCATTGTTGGGCAAACCTGCATGTGTCATGGTCAAGTTACATGGTATATTAGAGTTTCTGTATGACCATCCCACTATGAAATTGGGAATCCTTATATTATCTGAGAAAATTAGAATATTTCACTGACCTGAATTGTTCGGCCATTTGGAAATGATTCCCAGAATCCTAACTATGATTTTCTCGTGAGGGAGAACAGGGTTCGGTCGTTATAATGTACCCAGATATTATCTTACATTGGCAATTTTTGTATTGAGTTCATGAATGATATGGCTATAATATAGTGTATTATTATATTATATGTGTTTATTTTTTTAATATATATATATATATTATTCATTTATTATCTTATATTGTATATAACTCAATCTCGTTCTTTTTTTTGTATTGGCATGACCCTCAGCCAAATTTATGTTCGTTATCTTCTGACCCAGCTCTATGAAGGTTTCTCCTCATGGGGGTACCCCCAGGTATCATCCAGTCGTCATGACCGTGACTTATATAGTCATGAAACAACCATGGCGACTTAAGGGGATCTCCGACTCTGAGATTCTAAGAAACATAATATCATATGTCATGATATCTATTTATATGTATTATATATATTATATATATATATATAAATATGCATATGTATATATTACATACACATCAAACATCCCATATGATATAACTATATGAGACCCCCATACGATTCCTGGGATGCCCATCACCGGATTGTAACGGAGGACCTCGGTCAGACCATCGTTGGTGTTCAATGGCAGCTGCCCACCGTCCAAGATCTGCAGATGGGATCAGTTTGCTGCCCCAGTTTGCTAAGTTGGTTTATTTTACCCGGGAGTCATGGATGCTGGTGGTTTTGGAAGATCTATCTATCTATCTATCTGTCTGTCTATCTATCTATTTATCTATCTATCTATCTATCTATCTATTTAAAAAAAGTAGGGTTTATAAACATAAAATTAACTACTAGGAGGTGCAAAGGTGGTTGTTTCACCATGATGATTTCATGCTGGCATATAACCGGGATCCCCATGATTCTGGCATATTCTGGCTGTACAACCACCTACAGTATTGAGTGGAAATCCACCAAGTAGGACAAACCAAGGAGCATCTCCAGATCTTTATCTTCGTGATGAACCATGAAGGATGGGGATATGTACAACCAAGAATGCCAATACACAGATAATTCTTTGGACATCTGAACTGGTGCTTTGCTGATTCCTTGCTAAACATATCCGGAGATACAAGTTCTAGTAAGATATGTGTGGTGCTGATGCATCGTCCAGCAAAAGAAACACACATTTAAACACATGTGGAGAGCCATCTATACCCCCCCCCAAAAAAAAAATAAATAAAAAAACAAGCTTGTGGCTACTGGTTGTTGATTGAGTCACCCTCTCTGCTCGACATATGCTCATCAGTTGGGATTCCTCATGCCATTTTCTTGGGTGAACAATTGGAAAGCGAAAAGACAACCACCAACAAGTGGGTAATCAAACCTGGTTCAACCAACTAAACATGGATCCAGATTGAGTTTAGACCATCAAAATGCAGGAGGATGCTGAATCAAGGCAACGAGTCCTTTGCGGCTTTGAACGGCCCCAAAACTCCAATAGGGAATGTGGATTCACAAAGCATGCGGACAAACTGGGTCGCCACACTTCAAAGCCTCATTATATTTATGCATTCAACTGTATATACATTGCCCATGAACAGAAATATACCATATTACCATGATAAACCAAACCATTGGCCTAGTTATGTTTACCAAGAGGCCTGTTGTTTGGAGATCCTTTGCAGCAGCATATACTTTGAATGACCCTGCCACTTTTTCGTTTGACTTGTCCCCCTTCATTTCAACTCGGCATTTTCCAGAAGAAGGGACATCAAAATCCAGCAGAAAATCCGAAAACCTATTGGTTAACGTGGTTAACTGTTCTTGAGAAGACTTATGATTACGTATATTTTTCATACTGGTACTATATTACTATTTTTCAATAAATTGATGGTGTCGATGGATGCGCGACCTTGAAGCAACGAATATGATGGCTGTTGGGGCAATCGAAGATTAGGAAATGACTGTCCAAAAATGTTGCTGGATTTTTTGGTTCCCAAATCGACGATCCTTTTCCAAACCCAACATCACCTTACTGGTGCTTAGCAGGGAATGGATGGGACTGGGGGAATGGGATGATTATTACTAGTTATTGTGGATCATTCCCTCATTCCCTACTAAGCACCAGTAAGAATAGTCTCTTAAGTGATTTTTCCTATGGCAGGGGAGCCTTGCTTTGTAACAGAGACGTAGAGGATGCAAACTCGACATGAGGATGATCCCAAGATTAGCCAAGTGGCAGATGCCAATCGCTTCCCCCAATGTTCAAGCATATCAAATAGCCCCAATGATCAAACATGGGCCTCAAATGAACAGATCCAATGCTAAACTCAGGTTTATTTAAGTGTATTTGTAGATTGTAGATATTCAAATATTCAATGGCCATTTCAGGAACCTAAATTGGAGGTACCTACCATATATAAGGCCTACTATGTAAGGCGTAAGGGGATATACTCTCACAATATGGCCTTATATGGTACAGTACCTCCATTTTAGGATCCTGGAATTCCCATTGAAATATTTCTCAACTTATCAGGACAGTACCGCCGTCAGCATTTTTTTTCAAATCCCCGCGTCGGCTATACCGAGAAGGGCTATGCATAAAGATTCGCGCGCGGCCACATGCCGCACGTGCAGAACATAAAATCACCCATATGCTCTGTGGTATATCTACCTGGTTGGTGGTTTCAACCTACCCCTCTGAAAAATGATGGAGTTCATCAGTTGGGATGATGACATTCCCAACTGAATGGAAAGTCATAAAATTCATGTTCCAAAGCACCAACCAGCTATGTTTGGGTCAGGGCTTTGGTAATTCTTGAAAACAGTTGGACACTTAAATCGAAAGAGGGACGAACATCCACCTGTCATAATTTTCAACCGGACGTGCATTGAAACAAACCATGCATTGCGCATACGGGTAATGTGACTCTGAGTCCTCTCCGGTTGCCGGAGGATCTTAGGCGAGCTACGAAATCATTGAAATCACGCGCTGGACGGCGCTAATGCAGTGCTGCGAAGCTTGCAACCAAAGGGCAGGGACGCCGAAACCCATGAGTCTCCAAAAAAAACTAACACTTGACCACTTGGTAGAACATTTTGAGGGTTGCATGCGCGCTATGGTCAAGTTACGTGGGATTACAATAGTGGGTGTATCCTTACAGTCAACCACTGAAATTCTCTATTGATGATAGTATGACCATCCCCCAATATGACTTTCGAACTCAATGTTTGACCATGGCATGACGTTGGGACTTGTACCCAGTTTTGTCTGTGTTAAAAAAAAATAATCGAGGGTATAGGTGCGATGTCTTGCATTTGATAGCAGCATTCATGGCACTACAAACATCAGCGTCGAATCTTGGAAGATCCGCAGTCATGGCACCATCGCTGGTGCCATTCAGCCACAAAATGCAGATGTATCACATTTTTTGGATTGAGCTGGAGGAATGACCATCCTTCTATCTTCTGAACCAAAGTCAAATATGCAATTTCTGCCTTTGGATATACATAATCGAATATGGCAAATGGCTACATTCACAAGCTTGTTAGTAAAAATTCAAGTTTCTGGATCAATTCATTCACTAAGCTGAAGTAAGGCTATTTGGGGATAGATACCGCCTACATCACCCTACTAACAATCCTTTCATTGATTGTCGTCGCAGAGAGGGCGCTACAATGGCGAGATCAGTAGCTCAGTGCAGCAAGCTGCTGCGATCGCCCAATTCAGCATCCAGGGTGCCCTGGAGAAGGCTGAGACCCAAGCATCAACAACCAATACCCTCTGGTAATTTAACATAGCTATTGAACTTCATTGAACATTGCCAGTTGGTGATTTGTCATAGCTTTGTGTATGTTTACCAGAGGGTTAATTCATAGGACGTTGCTGATATATCTGTGGTTCAACCCAGGGATATGATCCACAACAATAGCACCAACTTCCCCGACTTCCTATGATCATCCGAGATGGTAACTTCGCCCCGTTCTTTCGAACGAAAACACTAGATGCCTCAGTGGTTAAGTAACAAAGAACAAATATATCTTCAGCGAATCCACGCTTAAATGAAATATCACTCCCAACTCTAGTGTATGCTATAATATATTATATATATATACAGAGTAGTATAACCCCCCACCATCATCAAAACACGGGTCTTGAACTGGTTGGTTAAACAATGTTAAAACATGTTTCTTGGTTTGTTAATAGGTATCAACAGGGATACCGTATCCCTGTTTTCGATTGTGATAATCTCCAATAAACAAAGTAATGCCATCTGGTTGTTGAACGTAGCAAACTGCAAGAACATCACCATGTTTGATATGTAAAACATAATGTTTAGCATGTTTTTCTATTGGCCATCGCTTCCGTAGCTATGTTAGATAATCTCAAAGGGTAATGTTGTTGGTTCATAAGTTCAATCATTCTAGATATTCCCCATCACCCCTAGTTGTTGTAGTTATAAACCAACTTTAAGTTATAAATTCATTCCTGTGGGTAAAACAATAATAAACAATCCCACAAATCCCAATTTTTTGGTGGTATGGTTACCATTCCCAAAATGGTTGGTTTATTATGTTCCACATTAAACTATAGTCATTGGATTGGTTTAAGGGAAAATCTTAACCGGAAACCATGTTTTTTACCATTGAATATAGGGTTTTCCTGTAAATTGTTCCTTAAACCAATCCGATGACTATAGAACTATAGTTATAAAGTATACAACCCCTAGTTATTGTAGTTTATAACCCTATTTTAGTTATAAATCCATTAGTCAGTATAGTTATAAAGGCAATATTTCCCTATGGAAACTTTCATCAATTCCCGCTCATCTCCACGCGCCGTCCTCAGCGCTGTCTCTACCTCTGCGGAAGGCCCAGCGCCCGAGCGCAACGAAGAGCAGCAAAGCGAAGGCTGCCTTCGGGGCAAAACCATACTGGAACGGCCTGGAACATGATGCCAAAACTTAATTATGATATGATAGTTATAGTTATAATCATAATGTTCTATAATTTAATAATACATATATATATATATTACATCAAAACCCAAAGACATCTGCGACTATGGTTATACCATAACAATTGTAGTAATCAGTTCCAGATATCGTATGGTTAATAAAAGGTGTCGGGCTGTTGACATCCCCGGGGTTATTTTCTTGTAGGAACAACAACCAAATGGGATACAGCAAGCAAATATGTTGATGGTTATGATCATGTAATGGCTATGATGTGGGTCAAGAAAATAACCTATGATCCTTCTAATATCAATTGACTTCATGGGTAATCGACTTGATGTGGCTTCATTATATATTGGTTGTAGAAATTATATAATGTTGATGTACCACCATGTTATTGATCTTATATGTTTTTATATAAAGTATAAACTGTCACGATATATATATATATATATATATATATATATATCAATTTGTGTTCTCGCAACGTGCATGTGATCACATGCCCTTCACCCCTCAACTGCAGGCGGAACGTTTTCCCTCTTGAGAGACGTGGGTAGCAAGAGGGGATCATTCACTACAATCGATCTGGAACTGACTGATCTGTCAGTATTATCCACAGACCTTATCACAAATGT
>Ga0126342_10007183_pt1 | contig 19847 bp, 16 predicted proteins | sample Cyp1metagenome_FD_92528 | JGI IMG/M metagenome (GOLD analysis project Ga0126342, IMG submission 92528) | Coral microbial communities from Lord Howe Island, Old Settlement Bay, Australia - Cyphastrea 1 metagenome | ecosystem: Host-associated > Invertebrates > Cnidaria > Coral ... | reverse complement strand
TATGTATGATATATATATATTATGTATGTATATATGTATGATATATATTATGTATGTATGTATGATATATATATATATATATATTATGTATGTAAATAATTATATTTATATATACACATAATATGGATAGATATATGATATATAAATATATACATTAATATATAGTATAGGTTATGCATGCTCACAGGAGTGACTCAACCAACTTATCCAGGTCCATCTGGAGGTGCCGTCATTTCGAGCCATCAAAAATTTGAACTGTGTACCATCTGTTTATAAAACATAGCCATGGAAAATGGCCCATTTATAGGTAAAAAAAAACGGGCACATTTAGAGTCAGATCGTCACAATCATATTAAGGATAATTAATATTCTTAAATGGTATCGGTATCAGACTAATTAAGATTCTATGAGACTGTCAAAAATTATTGAGAATAATCTATTTGGTAATCATTAAGATAATCCGTTAAGACCATTCTTGAGAATGTCAAAGATGGTGACACATGTCACATTCCAAAAAGCAAATGCGTTGCCAGGTGCCGCTCTTTCCTGGGCTACGTGCCAGTGAAGACCAGCAACAGGAGATGCGGGTTCCATCGGGAATCTCCTGCGGCGATTGTTTGGTGGCAACTGAATATTCCCAAGCTGGTAACGTGTGTAAAAAACACACATCACGGGGATGAACTGGCGGCATATCCGCAAAGAATTATGACATTGTGGCGAGAACTGAGATAAACTTAGGAGATAACAGTTTAATACAGTTTATATACCATCTGGTTATTGTAACATAGCCATGGAAAATCACTATGTTTAATAGGTGAACCATCTATAAATGGACCATCTATACCATGGCTATGTCAGTCATAACCAGATCATCAGCAGCTCAGCAGGTCGTACATGTAGACTCAGTCATGGGCTCCCTGGAGCCAGGAGTATCGCACCAGACACGGCAATCAACAGCTGGAGCCACTTCTTAGTCTATTCCAGGTGGACAAATGGGGTTGATCACCCACTTGGGCTTGGAACCTGAAGATGGTGGTTATAGTGGTGCCAATTTTCTGGTGGTTTATGAAACCCTAATAGATGCTTAACAATGCTTAACAAAGCCTTAAGAATTCCCATAATATGTTGAGGGGGATCACCTATTGTATGAATGGTCCCATGAAAAAAGTCCACAGTATCCCCATTATCCATCCTTATTGGCCCACAATTGTTGGCATCCCCAGTGATGTCTGTTGTTTTTTTTTCGGCCCCATGAATACTATCGTTGTAATCCCCAAAAAGGCCTAGTTAAGCTATGACTGAACCCCATTTTTGGTGGTTCAGTCATCATTTTCCCATTGTTTTTCCAGGGGTCCTCATCCTGTGTCAGGTCTACGTTGCAAGAAGCCAGCACTCCAACTGCGCATAGGACGCTTTTGACAGAACGGTGGGGGTATAGTTTCGACATGTTTCGGGGGTGACAAAGGTGGGAAAATCAAAATGTAAAACTTTGGTAAACCTCTGCTAATGGTAATCAAACACGGATTTAAGTAGGGGAATGATGATTTAACTCCTAATCCAAACCTTGCTAAGGAAAAAAAACAGGATTATTAAATAGGTCAACTCATCGAGCTGAATCGGCAATGTGCGTAGCTATATGTCCGAAGTTAGCGGAGGTAAGGTAACCTCTCCAGTTTCGGGTGGCTCAAACCAAGATGAATGAAACCACCAAGCACAGGAATCCGCATGGCGCCACTGAAAGACCCCATTTTTTGGAGATGTCCAAAAGACGGGTTATCTCCTCATTCCAGGCGGCATCCGAAAAAAAAACGACGGGTTGAACCAAGGAGGCACAACATCACTGTGGCCGGATCATCCCAGTGTCCAGACTGAGCAACTGATTAACCCTGGTGATGCCCTAAGGCCTAAGGGCCGTCCAGCGTGCATCGAAGCTGGGGCCACTGAAATCTCTGGATTTTTGTTCGTGTGACTTGCAGGTTTGACCCATGCTGTTTAAGAGCAACACCGGAGGATTTGAGCAGATTTGATAGAAGCTCTGTCACTTTGCCGCCCAAACTGACTGAAATGGAAAGCCTCTTCCTCTTCCAAAAAACCATCGACTTCCTGTAGATTTATCGACTTTAGTCCTAAACAATTACCTAATTTAACAACCGCAAATTATCATTATTTAACTCCCAAACTATCCATGTTGGCAATATTTGCATACATTCCAATGTTGTTCACACCCAAATGTTGGACCAGTTCTGGTTGAAACATCAAACATGGGGATTTGATTGAACTCCTTAAGCTTATTGGTACACCACCTATTTTAAGGTTCCCCCGTTCCCCATCTTCCGCGTGAGGATTGTTGATCAGGATGCAAGCGCTTCTGCCATCAACTGGATCGGGCAAGATCTAAATTTGGTGCCTGGGATGGATGGGATGGGATTGGGATTGAATTTACCCTCTGGTAAACATACTAAAAACTATGGAAAATCACCATTTTTAATGGGACAACTCACGAAATCAATGGCCATGTTCAATCGCTATGTTTACCAGAGGGTATGAGAGTTTATGGGATTATGTGGGATCATATGGGATTTTGCATGATTTTGCATGAATTTGCATGAATTTGATCACAACCTTGCGTCGCGACGTCGACATGATGGTTAGGTAAGGGGGGGGACTATCCAGGTACTTTACCCTTTAAAGTAAAGTAAGACAGCTATATAAAAAATCGCCTGTTCAATCGGGATGGGATGCCATGAGATTCCTGAATCATTGAACAGTGAAAAACATGGGCGACCGAATCTTGGGAGAACCAGCACTTAAAGTAATTTGCTCAGTTTTTTATGCGATTCAACGGAATTAAATGGGACTGTTAAAGTTTGATAAATGGGGTTACTTGAGATTTTCGATAATTTATCCAATTTATCCAGATCTTTGTCATTTGCAGCCAGCTTTCTCTTGTTCACAGGCCATGCATTAGATGGGAATGCTGGGTTCCAAAAAGGCTTTTTGCCATGCATGAGGTGTTGGTGTTGTGGGCTTGGATTGAGACTTGAGTCCCAACCAACGTTAAAACTTCAATGATTCATTTTTTTTCACTAGCGAAGCGCTGGTTAAATCGGCGTGTTCCCCATATGCAAATGATCTTACCATGACAGAAGAGTTAAAAAACTGTTGCTTTAAGACATGGTCCAATGCTCCTGTTCTTCATAAAATCCTCATTCTCATTTTGGCTGATTAAGATGTTGGTTGTGGTTTGGAACATCTTATATTTTTCCATATATTGGGAACAATAATCCCATTTGACTAATCTCATTTTGACTAATCTTCATCTCCATTTCCAGCCCATGTTGAGCCCGAGGACTACCTGGAAGGGAATTTGAGTTGGACTCCACCTGCCCAGCAGACTTCGCTGGAGGGCTATGTGGTCTACCTGGCCAACAGCGCTAGTGGTGCCGCGCGCGTGTGGCTCCTGGGCGAATAAATCGACGGGAGGTGCTCCAGTTCTGCGATGGGGCTGATAAATTTTGGCGGCGGGTGACGCTATGTTTCACACCCAGTATCCAAGTCGGCCGATCCATGTTTTTTTCCCGAAAGGACATCATGGTTTCTTGAGGGTCCAGTGGGAAAATGGAACAAGAATGGCAGGCCATGTTTTCAACGGTAGGATCAAAGATGTGCAGTCCATGTCACATATATTGAATGTGGCATGCGGCATGACTATATATGACATAGATACTGGTCCCGTGTAATGTATGACCTGTAGTAGGAGATCTACGGACCTTCCATGGGGAGCTGTCGGTCCATAGGTTGATGATGACACATCCCATGTTTTTTTTAGGGCTCATGTTTAGGAAAGTCTGGAAAGGAACAAACAAAACTGAAAAACCCTAGAAACAGAATGAAACAGAAAAATGCTCTGATTTTTTTTACTGTACTGCAACTTAGGCACAATCACCATATCATATATATGTTTAATAGGCATATAAATTGTCTAAAGATCATCTATAACTGTGCCATTTTCCATAGCTATGTTAAATTACCAGAGGGTACACATTGTCCTAAAGGTATCCTGAGGTAGAGAGAAATCAGAGACTTCTTGTGGCAGATTGTGGGGAAAGCACCCATTCTACCGTTATCTATCAACTATTAGTGAAATATATTGAAATACGTGTGTTGCATAGTTTCAACTTCAATGTTGTTGTTAGGAATGGCTGAATACGACTGTGTTTCCACTGGCAGTGGGATTAGATCAAATCCTTCAGCCGAAGCCACGCGGGTTTGTCTAGGCATCCGTACAAACCATTCGATTTTTGGGTTTCCCCAATCTATTTGGAGAAACCCAAAAATTGATCTATGAAAGTTATACCCAGCTCGATTGGTTCAGAACTCGTTGGACTGGAAAAACTAGCATTCATCTACTGGGGATTCCGACAAGCCATAGTAGGGAAACCTATCAACCAATCAATACTTGGTATGTGAGCAAGTTTGTGCACAACATCATACTAAGAACGATAGTGAAAAAACTATATTGAATCATAGTACATCTATGTTTAATGATGATTATGATGATCATGATCTATATTTCCATAGCGAATCATAGTACTTAATGATGATAAGATTAATGATCAAATGGCACATCTATGTTTACCCTCTGGCAAAAAAAAAGCATAGCTATGGAAAAATGATGGGTATCCATAGCTATGTTAGACCTCTAAAGGATACACCACGTATTCGCAACTATTTAGTACCCATAAGAAAATGTGTTTTGCCTCATGATTTGCTGGTAATCTTATCATGTGTTTACTGTATATGTTCTTTGGGTGTATTTGGAGGGTCTAGGTAATAACAAAATTGCACAACATCATAATAAGAAAACGCTAGTGATACTTATCATTGGATCATAGTATTTAAGGATATTTATTGATGGTAAAACCAATAATACAGTTACCATGAAGGGACTTTTTGAGACTCCCCTGGAACCCAGACCCGGTCACCACACGACACAGCCGCACACACACACACATTTTTAAATACCAGATAACTCCAAGGCAACCTGCCATTATCCTCTGGTAAACTCACGTAACTATGGAACATCCCAATTTTTGAAAGGTAAATCAACTATAAAAGGCCATTTTCAATAGCTATGTAACAAATTACCAGAGGGTATATCCCATTACATCCCATTAGATGAACCATCAAATCACCACCTTCAATGGGTAAATCCACTCTAAACCACCATTTTCAATCGCAAACTGTTGACATAACCAGAGGGTATTGATGATTTTTCATACCCATATGCAACCCATGGTGCTGGTATATTGACCTACATAACTGGGTGAGAATTCTGTTGGCCAGTTTTGTTGGTTGACATAACCAGAGGGTACCATCCCCCACGGTGAAACCAACCGTCCCCAGGATCCGCTACCTGACCGCCCGCATCGTAGCCTCCACCACGACGTCCCCCGATGCCAACGCCAGCGACGATTCGGACAACACGTCCACGGCGGAGTCCGAATTGTCATCGTCCAATGAGCTTCGGCCAGAAAATGGGGAGAAACTCGAGATGGGATATGATGGGATTATAGTGGATTATATAACTTATATATATATGATTATATATATGATTATATGATATTATATAGCAATCAAGAGATTTCAAGAAATTTCTGAAGTTAAGTTCCAATTCTAGAAATTGGTGGACTTTTGGAGCAACCAGGGGTGTTGAAAAATCCGTTGGAGGAGAGCGACAGCAGCGATGGCACCACTACGACAGCGACGGACGAGGCGGATTCCTACGATTTCAGCTATTTCGAGGTGACGCCAAAAGGTGCCCTGGGGCCATGGGAAGGTCGACCCGGTGATTTTTTGGGAAGGTCGAGTCGCTAGTCGCTGGAAATCATATTAGATGATATGAGTACTGGTGACATGTCCGATGTGTTTATGGCTCCAGATCTACCCTCTCAGACTGAATTTGGGGCTGATGGACCTTTTTTGGGTTCAAAGACCTTCTGAGACCGTACTTGGAGCACTAGGGAGTATATGAGATTATATGAAATACAGACCATGGCTATCTTGACAATATGATTTCGCTGTTTAGCTGTGCCAGCCCAGCTAGCATGGCCGGGCCGGTTGTATGGCTACGCAACAGTTTGCCCGTACTGGTACCAGAGAGAAACATGGGGGATAGCGGAGTTTTAACCAGCCACAGATGACAGCTTACCTGGAGTTGATATATGATATATGATATATATACATATATGATATGATATGATATGATATGATATGATATGATAATATATGATATATATATATATATATATTATATTATATATATATATATATATATGGCCCCCACTATAAATTGTAAAGTGCAATTCATTGCCACCTTTTTTTTTGAGTTTTGAAGGCCCCAGCCACTGCATCGAAATGGCAAAGCTGACCCCATCGGGCTGCAGGTACCCATTTCATCAGCATCCCAGAAGGCCGCCAGGGGGGAAGGATAGCAGGATTGCTTGTGGCTCAAAGTTAGTATGTAGAGGTTGCACCAGTGTAGCAGTGTATGTAATATTTTAATATCCTTTGTATATACTTACATATTATATTACAATATGCATAGATTATAATTACAGATTCATAGATGCGGGTACGATGATGTGTTTTTTGCAGGCGTAATGTGTGATCACATGCACTCATGATGATAGGAATATGGTTGCATCCTGATTTTAGCAAGATGGATGAAGTAACTCATGTCTTCATGGGGGTTGGTCTCTTTCCTTCATGAAGCCAGCAGTTTGCTTGGATATATGGGATGGTTTTGCAGCACTTTGACTCGCTGTTCTTGGTGGCTTACTGTCATAGCAACGCTGTACGCTGATAATGATTATAATATACTACAATCATTGTTGTTCTTATTGTTGTTCGTATTGTTATTCTCATTGTTATGTAGATGTTCATTGTCAAATCACTATCAGTAGTATTGTGATCATCATCATCCTTGTCATCACTTTCACCACCTCCAACATCATGACAATCTCAACGGATTTCTTTAAGGACAATTGACTTAGGAAACCACGTTCTTCACCTCCAAATCGCGCCAAGGGGGGGGGTCCAAATGTAGATATTTTCCCTTCAACTCAATCGGCTCGGAAAATCCCCGCTGGTATAATGATCATTCCAATAGTAATCACGCAATTAGTATATCATCATCATCATCATCATCATCATGGTGATAATAGTATATCATAGTATATGATAATAATAGTAATAATAATAATAATAATCATCATCATCAACATCATCATCATCTGGTTGGTGGTTTCAACACAATTACCATTAATCATTGCCATTAATCATCATTAATCACTATTAAACACCATTTATTACCATTTATAACCATCATCATTATCATCATCATCAACAAATCATCAACATCATCAACACTGCTACCATGACCATTCCGCATTTCCTCCGTGAGGCACTGCTGGGAGCTACACGCACTTCCTGGTCTACACCAAGTCCTCCCTGGTCGAGCAGACAACGCCGGTCTTCTTGACCTTGGAGGAGGCGAGTGGGATATGGTTGGATCATGTTGGATGATTATTGGAATGGTTGTTGGGATTACTAATGATCTATGATATGACATATGATTTATAATATGATAGAATCTATAGAATCTTTATTCAATTATATTGCTTGGAAGATTATTGGGATGATGATGGGGATGATTGAACCTATTGCAATGGGAAATCCATCGAACTGCCTGGGGGATTTCCAGCAAGCCATTGTTCGCTGATGATTCTGGGAGAGTAACCAACAAGAAATGGCGATTTCTTAGCAATAAGCGGAATATATAACTGGTTGTAACTGGTTGGTGGTTTGGTTGGAACATGAATGGATTATTTTCCATTTCATATATCGGAGAATCCAACAACCCATTGACGAACTCCATCATTTTTCCATTTGGTTTTCACGTAGCTATGGAAAATCACCACTTTGGAGAGGTAAATCATCATGTTTATCCTCTGTAAATGGTCCATTTTCCATAGCTATGTTAAATAGCCAGAGGGTATAACATATAACCAACCGCAGATATTGCAGATATACCTGGGAATATTGTAATGGTAATATTGGTAATATACATTTGTTGCAAGATGTTGCAAGTCACAAGAAAAAACGAGTGGTTTACTTGAATATACACTACACTATCCGCATGATTGTTGAATCTCTTTGCAGTGCTCGGATGGTGGAATCCAGTAATTCCTGTGGTTAAAACATATTAAAGCATATTAATCAATGTCAATTGGATTAACACATGTTATTTCATATCAATTAACATTGGATTCCCCCTGTGCCTTTATGTTTGTTGATCATCAATTGGACTAATGTCATTAATTAACATGTTTTTCAAACATTCATATCATTTAATATAAATCCAATTATTCTATAAGCATGATACAGTAAGTTGGATTGGTATGATCATAGTAACATATTAATATCAAAAATTTAATATCAATCCAATGATTATGTTTGCTTCGTTTTTTCTGTTTCTTGGATCCCCCTATGCCTTCATTTTTCTCTCGGATTTCGAACCCTTTCGAACCTGCATGGGGTTTTGGATATCGGATATGGTCCTTATTGGGTTCCGTTTCAGATTTGCTGACCCTGGATGGCTAGTTTACCAATTCATTCTTTCCCATAGAGATATAGAACCCTATTTTTTTGTAGGGTAAGGTTGGCCGTGGATATGAACTCATTTTTATAATATTTACTATCGCCAGCTATCGCCAGCTATGTGTTTCTTTTTCGCCAACTAAGATTGGTCATACATTGGGTAAATTTTGTCGTGCACGTCGTGACCGAACCCTGAAATGATGGAAAGATATGGTTAAACCAGGGGAATCCCCGTAGCCGAACATTTCAGGGTGAAATATTACAATTTACGCAGATGCCATTGATCATTCGCCATAAAAATATCCATTAATCCGGGTAAATTATAACGACCTCACTGCGACCTCACTGGAAATCATGGTTAGTAAGGGAAATCCTCCCCAAATGGCCTTCATTCAGGTTAGTGAAATATTATAATTTACCCAGATTAATATATCATTAATATCCAGATCCATTATTATTATAATATTTCTTAACAATTATTCATCAGGATATTTACAAAGAAATCTGGAGGAAACAAACTTCCAGGGCTTTCCCATGACAGGCCAGTGGTCGTTTCGTGGTACCCAGTCTGAGTTTTTCGGACTACGACCTGGATGAGGACCACCAGATGTGCCACCAGATGTTTAAGAGAGATTTTTCTTGGGGAAATGTACAAGGTGGTGCCCCCCAAGTTATAAGTTGGTTTATCCCATTAACTATAGATATATCACCAACAAAAACCATAGTTATTGGAGTTATAAACCAACTTAGCTATCTAGGGGGCACCACCTTGTACCCGGCCTGGAAACGTTTACATAACTATGGAAAGATCCACCATTTTATAGCTGGGAAAATCCACTATTTCTATGGTCATTTTCAATAGCTATGTTAAATTACCAGAGGGTAACCAACAATGGGGATTTAAGATATTAACAATAACAGGGATTTCACAATGATTTTCACAATATTTAACCAACAATTTTCAATTTGACATGGGGATACTGTAGATCTTGAAATGTCAGCCCCTGATTTCACATATTTCACCAAGAATGGGGAGAGAATTCGGATGATGGCATAGGATTTTTATTCTGTCAATGGCATGATGATTTCTTGGGATTTTCAGAAGGGGATTTGAGAAGACTTGGGATATACCCTCTGGTGATTTGGACCATGTATAGATGGTTTACCCATGTTTACCCCGTAAAAAACGTTGATTTTCCATAGCAGTGGGGACAACTAATGGGACTTGGTTGGAACAAAAGAGAACATGGAGTAGCTTTGTTTTTTTTGGAGAATCCCAATTGGAGATCTTTTTAGAAAAGTTTGGAAAGCCGCTCCCCAAAAAAGGGGGTGTCAACCACTGTTGGGCAATCCCCATGAAGATAGTCAGTAAATTGGGGCAATTATGAACCATTGTCGGACAAATGCGTTGGTTTGTATTTGGTGTGGAGAATTCCCAAAGGTCAATTCCTCAATGAGACCTGGTTGGTGGTTTGGAACATGGCTTTCATTTTTCCATATATTGGGAATGTCATCATCCCAAAGTGACTTTCAGATGTTTCAGAGGAGTAGGCTCAACCACCAACCAGAGACTTATTTAAAGTCGCAGTATGTTTCCCCAAAAAAAACATGACAGCAACTCAACACGGCACGTTTGGACGGTCGGAACTTAGTCAGAACCAACAAGTTCTTATAGTACTGTTGTTCATTAATCCTAGCCTGTAACAACCCAGGAAACCGAATGATACCCGAACGTTCTGCAAAATTGGAGGACTTTCAGATGAGTTGAAACACATTTGAACCTAGACCCTCCAAATACCCCCTGAAAATGATACATTTACAGCAAATTACAGGGTCAAACTGCTTTTTGATGGGTACTTGGAGGCAGTATGAGTTACAGCAGCAATTTGTTCAAATGATGGTTAATTAGTAAGGGGTAACTATCCCAACATATTTAAGCGAACAATGGGCCATATATGAAATTTAAGCCAGAACAATGGGTCATATATCAAGCGACATCAAGATCCAACAATCAAAAAAACACGAAGGCTGTGGGACTGCTATCTCCTGAACGCGTTTCATGATTTTTGTTGTTTCCAGGTTTAAATCAGTTTCTATCAATGAGGTATAACATGCCAAAAAAAACAGGACAGCATTTTTTGTAAAAGTCACTGGATTGGTTTAAGGGAAAATCTACAGGAAATCATCATGTTGCCTATCTAATAGAGGGGTTTCCTGTAGATTTTCCCTTACCCTCTGGTTATTTAACATAGCCATGGAAAATCACAATTTTTAATAGGTAAACCATCTATTTCTATGGTGATTTTCCATGGCTATGTTAAATAACCAGATGGTAATCCAATCCAATGAAAAATGCGTAGTTTCTCGCAGCTGCTTTCGTTGTTTTCCCAGGAGCAACTGGGAGGTACCATGACCTGGATCCCTCCACCAGCTGGGCAGCCCAGGAGGACCCAGATAGGACATGATGGGACCGTTCGGCCTGGATAGCGATGGCTAGGGGTAGCTGGGTAATAATCCCATTCAATAGCCTTTCTATACCATTTATACCTGATTGTTATCCATATACTTGGTAAAACACATCGGCTTGATGTAGTGTTTCTTGATGCGTTTTGTATTGTACTGAATAGTAATAGTATGATATAGTATTGACGGTTATTTGAAATGTGGAAAGCCAAGTGTATTTAAAACACTTTAAAACACATCTAGAAATACAGTACCTGTACTTGGTTTTGAATGTTCCTTAATAATCCCGAGAGACTTTGGGGATGGGTTGAAATCTCCAGCTCCTATGGAGGTTATGAAGAGATGTAAATAATTTTGCTGTAGATGGAAGATTCACCAAAAATAGTCCTGTATTATGTTTTTGCTTCAAGATTCACCAAATATGTATATACATATATATATAGTATATATACATACATATACATATTTATATATGTATCGTATTTTTCCGATTTTTTTTGCATGATGATTTTGGGACCGGCATGGTCTACCTTCAATAAATCTTCTGTCCGCGCTGAGGTCATTGGGGAAATCATGACCTATGAGCAGCCTGGATGCAACGGGTGGACAACGAATATGGAGGTTTCCTAAAGTCACGGGGGTACCCCACAATGAATGTTGTTTTGGATGGAAAATCCCATGTACCCCGAGAAAATGGACAATTTTTAATGAACACATCCTATTTGGCAGGGTCCATGTTAAATTACCAGAGGGTATTTGTACACCAAACCTATGGTTGTTGCCTCAAAACATGCAGATGGCTGATGGTTGTTGCCTCAGAAAAAACTGGCAGGTGACCAAACCTATTGCAATAGAAACTCCCTCCTTTTTTGGAAGGGTTAGTCACGGGTTAGTCCACATAACTTGCAAATCCCAAAGATCTGATCCTTTCCCCCTATGACATCTCCATCAGAAGCGCTAAGATATGGTACATCTGGGATTCCCAAGGAGATCACCCAGCCACCAGGATCTATTTGGGCATTGCGGACGATCAAAATCGCAGCATCAATCGCACGTTGTTGGTGTCGGTGCCCTACGACCAGTTCATCTACCAGGTGGGAAGCCTTGCCCATGGCTATCCGAGATTTTGGAGGCTGAGTAGATATGCTTCAAGTATATGTTCAAGTACTTTGGGAAAACCCCGGGTTTTCAGGGTTTTCCCCCTTATTTCTGAATCGGGACTTTAGGTAGCCCTAATATATACTGTACGCGTTGGGTACCTGAAACCATCAATCTCATTGGGTAACTCCCAGTTGCGCAGGCAGCATGCCACATAGAGAGTGAAGAGATGTTGGTAAGCACGGGTACGAGCCGATCATCAGGGAGCATTGCTTTAGCTTTGGGGATATCCTATAAGCATGCCTAGTGGAACGACCAGACAGAAACCCCAACTGGGAATAGTTTATAGTTGGCCCCCAACCTAGGCATTTATGACCCCCCAAATCATCCATCGCAACAGGATGTTCGATTGTAAACCATCCCATTTTACCTCCATTTTATGGAAGACCCCATATATTACTTACCCTCTGATAATTTGTTACATAGCTATTGAAAATTGCCATAGAAATAGTTGATTTACCCAGCTATAAAATGGTGGATCTTTCCATAATTTTTTGTATGTTTACCAGGCCGGGTATGTGGGATGTTCATCCATCACTTGGACTCGGCTTGGTCGGCGACTGGAGGTTCCTGTGGATACCGACACCAATGTCTCTTGGCTGCTGAACTCCTCAACGGCTGGTCATTTTCCCAGTGCTTCCAAGGAATTGACCCATAACCTCATGAACTATCTAGATTTACCATAAACCCAACTGTCACTATACTGGTTATATCTGGTTATAAACCAACACCATGAATCACCTTACAAAATCTTACAAATATCTCTAGTCATCGCCATGGTTCCCTCAAATCACCATAGAAATCCGGTGGATTTTCTCGCCAGTTTTGACCAAGGAGTCCACGCATTTGTTGATCCACACCGCCTCGGCAACTGTGGAACACCGCACTGCCGCGGTCTTCGAGTTCTTCGATGCCACTGCCAGCGTCTCAGGCGCGATGATGGAAGGAATGGAAAGGGATGAAGGAATGGAGATGGGGGAGATGGAAAAAGGAGGGAAACATGAGGTGTATATATTATATATATTGTATATATTATATATATTGTATATATTATAGATACAAACATTCTACCAAGCATGCATTGAATCTTTCATGATGTTTCATCAACAGAAAGCAGAAAACGAGTACGAAAGGACTACTTTACATGGAGATTTCAATGCGATGGCTGCGGACTGGGACGCCGGTTGAATTCATGATGGGATCATCACAGGGGATAGCCATCAATGGAATGGGAGAAGGGTGGGATGATGATCCATCTTAGAAATTATAATGGCTGGTTGGTGGTGACTGGAACATGACTGGATTATAATTTTCCCATCATATTGGGAATAGTCATCCCAACTGACGAACTCCATCATTTTTCAGAGGGCTAGGTTGAAACCACCAACCAGTCATAATTGTAGCATTACTGGGAATAGACAATGGCATATGGGGATTCAATGAGGCTCTCAATGATGTCAGGAAATGAGATTCAACTTAGGTGTGCAAGCAGCAAAGAGTGGTATAGTTCACTAGTAACCAACAAACACCAACAAAAATTGGGACAACATTGGGATTGGGAGACATGCACTGGTGGACCAGTGAAGTCGTTCTTCTTTGCACAGAAAACTCGCTGGATCATATATCCTTGTTTGTTCGTCCAAATATCCATTTCTGTTGCTCAGATATCATTTTCTGCTGGCTAAGTCGGCCAAGTATTCATGTTGAGTTTAACTGCTCAGCTTTGTCTGAAGATTGGGTACCCCTAAATCCGTTGACTTATCATGTCCCATTAAAAAATATCATTTGGGGGTATACTCCATTTTCAAACAGACTCAAAACCTTTTTTGCTGGTCACAACTCCAAGATATGTTAAAGTCGCTACATATCTCCCAAGATATTCCCATTGATATCTCAAAATATATGTTGAAATCATTGACTATTCACTCCTCGTTGAATCCCCACCAAATGCTAGCAAATCTGCATTTTTGATCGTCAAAAATCACCATTCCACACCATTACGATCCCATGAATTTCCATGAATATCCCATTAAACATCCAATCATTTGATGTTGAATTTCCTGTCATGTTCCAATGATGTTCCCATGAAATCATGGCGATTTATCGCCATTAAATCCCATGTTTTATGGTGAAATCCCATGATAATCACATATTTGATGGTGAATTTCCCATCATCTTCCCATTGACGCTCCATAAATCACCATGAAATTCCACGACATTCCATTTTTCAAAAAATCCCAATCCTCCAATGTTTCAATCATCAAATCAATCAAATCCCCCAGCAAAATCCGGGGAAATCGCCATGTTTCCCCCAAAAATCTCAGCATTTCCCAGGCGTCAGATTTACCGACCTGGATTTGGACGAAGATCAGCTGGGCGGAATCTTCTCCTGGACTCCACCCGCTGTGCCGGACCGGGTGGAGGTGGGGATTCAGCATTTCGGGAAAAAATTGCAGGGAGTTCATGAGGATTTCATGGGGATTTATGGAGATTTCTAGGGATTTTATGGGGATGTCATGGAACTTTATAGGGATTTATGGGCATTTAATGGGGATCTATGGGGATTGAATAGATATGGGCACTTCCGTCTGTTGGCTGCCCCTCTGACAAACAAGATGCACCCCCAAAAAAATGAAAAAAAAACAACATCATTGGATTGAAATATGTTTTTGATTAATCAGATACATCTCCACAAGCTTAATGGGACCATACCACCAATATGGGACCCATTACTGATGAATAATTACTGAAGATCCAACTCCAAAAAATTGTTTTTTTTTGGGGGGTCTTCAATATCAGGAGGATGTGATAAATCCCCAACTTACCATCCGTGAATGACACGGCTGGGAAGATCAGCCAACGGCAGGTCTACCAGATCTTCTTTAGCGCATCTGGGCGAGTTCAGCAACAAGACTGGCTAGGGCTGGTGGATGCCATGATCATTTCCCATTGGTTTAAGGAAAAATCTGTAGGGAAACCCTAATATGTGGGGGGTTCAAAACATGCTTTCCTGTTGATGTTCCTATATATATATTTCCTTTTGATCAATCCGTTGATAATTTAACCATAGTTAACCTACAAAACGCTGGATTTGGCAATATGTTCACTGTTTTTCCATCTTTTTTCGGTAGCGTTTGCGAAAAAACGATCTGACTTTTCTGGAATTTATGGCGCGCCATCGTCCTACAACCCCACTTCATGAAACGCAGGAAGAGGTGCAGCAGGACTTTGGAAGGTGACTTTTCTAACGTCACCACGGCCTTACCAACGATTATGGTTAAGGTTCTTGGAGGAATCTTTCATCATCTTTCCAGGATCACCCAACATTTCAGATGAAATATTACAATTCATCTAGAAACATGCCAATACTGGTTGGTGGTTTGGAACATTTTTTATTTTCCATAATATATGGGATCATCCTTCCCGTTGACGAACTCATATTTTTCAAGATGGTTATTGCACCACCGGCACCACCAACCAGGTAATGATGTACATCTGCTCTGGGTTTGATAGTTTGTTCATGTTTTTTCCATGAATAAGCTAGATGATTTGTTCAATTGTAATGCTTTTGTTCATGTTTTTTCAATCATTAACCATTATTAACCATAGATTAACCATAGATTAACCATAGGTAGATGATGTGCTCTTGGTATTTTCTGAAGTCTTGGATCGTTTCTCGCCCTGTCACAACGATCGTTTCAAGACATCGCCGTGAAAATGACGGTTGATTGCTACAGCTCCGCCATGGTCAAGGATGGATGGTTTTTCTTGGGGGAGGGTCATCAATTCACTAGGGAAAAAAGGGATTCTTTTTCATCCATTGTAAGGATTCCAACGGATGGGATGACCATAAACCATTCATGGAGGAATATTGGAGGATGATCATTAATAGCCTCCGGTTTTTTCAAGCACGGCAATGGATCAATGGATCATAAATCTTATGTGTATAGCTGGGAAATGCCCAGAAACCTTCAGGTCGGGGATGTCCCTAGCCATGTTTGATTGCCGGAGGGTACCATGTGTTGACCATGAGGCACATATTATCCCATGACGGATCCATGGTGCTGGTATATGGCTGCTAACATAAAGGGGGTATATTGATGATATTGATGGGATCCATGGAGCACCATATATAGCAGCACCATGAATCCGTCATGGGCATGTTGAAACATGTGATGTTGGTACCTCATGGTTTCCGGCTCAACGCTCAACTCCGTTGCAAGGGCCCAACGTGTTCCAAGATTCCAAGGACAGTGCAGCGGGCTCACAGCTGTGGCAGTTGGGAAACGACCTGCCGCGAGGCAGGTGATACGGTGAGTTTAAGAAGTTGGAGCGGAGATTTAATCCACAGTAAACCGGATCTACCCGGCCTGGTAAACGTAGCCACATAACTATGGAAAGATCCACCATTTTTAATAGGACAACTCACGAACTATAAATGGCCATTTTCAATAGCTTTTTGTATGTTTACCAGAGGGTAGATCCCATTAATATCCCATTGAATCACTATAAATCCCATTAATATCCCATTAAATCACTATAAATCCCATTAAATCACTATAAATCCCATTAATGGTTAGTTTACCAGATGGTTAAGCAACAGGGCATGGCAGATTTCAGCAGATTTCACAACCTCGAGGCATCCATGCGGTCGCCTTGTCGAACACGGAGCGCAGGACTGCCATGATGCAGGCTGTCCCAATGTGTTTCTATGATTTTATGGGGATATCTTGGGAATTCTTGGGATACCTTGGGATATTTTTGGGGATTTAACATGATTTAGCCAATTATAACTAACCATTATAGTGGAACTAACATGGGCATATCATGGCATACATGACCAACAATAGTTGGGCGTGGCTGAAAATTGGTGAACATGAGGTATACCTCCATTTTGCGGCATTGTTTGTCCACGGGAAAATGGTGGTTCATCCACACCCCATTTGGTTAGGGAAAACCTCCAAGATTGGGGATATTTTTTAAAGCAAGAATGGGTATGGTACGGATAGAGATGTCCCTCAAAATCTAAGGGCTGAAACATGCTGAAACCTGATTTGTGGCCAAATTCCTATGGGGAAATGATCTTCCACTGCCTACGTTTAGGGTTCTGGATGTCAGCCATGAGGGTATTGCCCGGCCTCGACTGGCAATATCTGGCAGCCTCAACAGAGAAGTGGTAAAAATGGGAGAATGAAATCCCTCATAGGAGGCAGGGACCATGAATCATGCAAATCCTTGAGACAATTCCCACTAAATGACGTGTAAAAACACCTGAGTTCAACGGTGGCAATTTCCCCAGCAGGAACCATTGAAACTAGTCAGCCATGGCATGGCTTTGTATCACCAGACTGCCAGGAGTGGCAGTACTCATTTGGTGGTCTATACCAAGTCCGCTTTAGCCCGGCAAAGCACTCCGGTTCCTGGGCTGACTCGGGAAGAGACTGGGATGAAGAGATGTGCTGATCCAAGAGAACCCACATTATCTAAGATTGGCAATGTTGGTATCACAGCAATGAGACAAGTTGATTGGATCTGTCCACTTATAGAATATTAGAGCTATTAGAGAATATCCATTATAGAGTTGTTAGGGAATATCAAGTATTAAAATATAGAGAATTATATTACCACAAATGACTATTATATAATATAGAATTATAGTATGACATTTGTTAGATAATATTATATATATATATATTATCATAATATGAAATAATATGACGTAGTTGACAAAGAGTTGGAACTCTTTCCGGGACACTGAATTTGATCATCAACTGCTGGCAAGCCATGCAGATGTGATGTCCAAGTCCTCCATTTGTAATCGATTAACATGATCATATTGAATCATCTTGGTATATTTTTTTTCAATATAGTTTATATCTATCAGTCTATCATATAGCTTATATTATATATTATATGATGTATGTATGTATATATATATATATATTATAATATACATGATAGATATTATATATGATATATATATATACTGTATATATATAATTTACCATATATGATACTTGGTTAAACCTCCGCATTTTCCGATGCTGCGTTGCTGAGGCGAGCCTCCTGATTAGCGACACCGTCGCCAGCGTGGCGAACATTTCCTTCCCGGATGAGGCCAGGAGATGGCCCGTTTCCTTCCCAGGAGTTTGTCCAACATCATCCAGAATTGATGATCTTTGGCGATTTTTGGTGATTGTTGATGATGTTTGATGATGTTTGAAGAAGCTTGATGCTGTTTGATGATCTGAAAAATATATGTTTGATGATTGTTGATGATCTTTGATGATTTGTTGATGGAGAAACCAATGGTTTTGTTGGGTCCATTTTAGGCAACCTCCATATGTTGGATTTGAGCTATGGGGATTGAGATCTTACATACCAACCATTGTCTGGGATTTCACAAGAAGTTGGATTTGACCAACACACTTATTGGGACTTGAGAAATGGATTTGACCATCAAACATCTAAAAAACGGATTTACCCTCTGGTTATGACTAACATATCCATGGAAAATGGCCCATAGAAATAGATGGTTTACCTATTAAACATGGTGATTTTCCATGGCGAACTGTTAGTCATAACCAGATGGTACATGGATCTACTACCCCGGCAAAAAACAGGTCCCCATTCACTGGGTTATCCCATCAAAAAAAATGGCTTATAACCAGGGTTATGAAATTCACCAGTTAACTGGTTAATCCCACTGGTTAACCCAGTTAACTGGTTAGTCATGGTTAGTCCCACTGGTTTATGAAATTAACCCAGTAGCATTTATGAAATAACCACGGTTATGAATGGCTTATCCCAGTTACTAAGTGGGACTATTCTTCCAGCCTTTCAGCCAACTTTCAATGGGCTCGATGGGGGATGGCCATACACTTATTTATTGGCTGTTGTGCCCTCTGGTGATCAAACGTTGCACTTGAAAATCCGCTGATTATAAGAATGCTTTTAATATGTTTTACTAGAACTACATTCTGTGATTTTCCAGCAAACCACCATGACACTCTTGATTTTCCCATGAAAGAACCATGATTTATTGCCATAACCATATTATAACCATCATTAGTTCTCTGATTTTCCCCCCCAAAAAATTGGAAGAACCAGAAGTTACCTCTGGATCCAGGACTTGGATGCCAGCGAGATTGGTGGCTTGCTGTCCTGGACGCTACCAGAAGAGGTGACCTATGTCACGGAGTACAGGCCGTGGCCCCGTGGCGGTGCCATTTTCGGGCTGTCTTTTGATTGAAACCATGGGGATGGTTAGGATAGTTGATACTTGATGATAGTTGATGATACTTGATGATAGTTGATGATAGTTGATGATAGTTGATGATAGTTGATGATAGTTGTTGATAGTTGTTGATAGTTGATGATAGTTGTTGATAGTTGATGATAGTTGATGATAGTTGTTGATAGTTGATGATAGTTGTTGATAGTTGTTGATAGTTGATGATAGTTGTTGATAGTTGATGATAGTTGATGATAGTTGTTGATAGTTGATGATAGTTGTTGATAGTTGATGATAGTTGTTGATAGTTGATGATAGTTGTTGATAGTTG
>Ga0126342_10007182_pt1 | contig 19847 bp, 14 predicted proteins | sample Cyp1metagenome_FD_92528 | JGI IMG/M metagenome (GOLD analysis project Ga0126342, IMG submission 92528) | Coral microbial communities from Lord Howe Island, Old Settlement Bay, Australia - Cyphastrea 1 metagenome | ecosystem: Host-associated > Invertebrates > Cnidaria > Coral ... | reverse complement strand
TATGGTCAATACTCATGGTTAATAACCATTAAAAACGGGGCTAGTCATCCAATGGTTCCACTCGGGATTTATAATAACCATTATTTTTGGATCCTTATTATGGATGGGATGACCATCAACCATTTTTGGTGAGTAGGCCGACCATGGCTCATATGTTTCCAATGTTGGTTTACCCTCTGGTAATGACTAACATAGCTATTGAAAATTGCCATAGAAATAGTGGATTTACCCATTGAAAATGGTGGATTTACCCATTTTTGCATATGTTTGATGGATCTGATGTTGAATCCATCTTATCCTTCAACCGCCCGTTTCTGAACCACGGCTCCGCGATCGGCCCGCGAGGATCGGCGCAGCGCGGGGTGACTCGCTGGAGGTGGAACTGCAGAGGTTGCGAGAGGCTCAGTGACTTGGCGGCAGGTTTCTCGGGTTTTTTTCGTGATTTGGATGTGGGTCAAAATGGAAGACCGATGTGGGACCACAGATGTGAATGTCTAGTTTAGTATTAACCATTCAAGCAAATTGGGGTACCTAATTTTGACCCATACCCATTTTGGAGAGGAAACCTGTGAAATATCATGTGATGATACCCTCTGGTAAATAAACAGTTCGACCCTGAAAATCAACCATTTTTAATGGAAACTAGTCTTCCAACCCCGATGACTGCCAGGGTCTATGTTAATTTACCGGAGGGTATCATGTGAAATATCATCTGCTTGGTGGTGACTGGAACCATGGATTTTTATGACTTTCCATTCAGTTGGGAAGAATCATCCCAACTGGCTTTCATATTTTTCAGAGGGGTTGAAACCACCAACAAGGAAATATCATGTTTTTTTGTAGAAAATCTGGGGAACAGAATTGTTTCTCTTGGGTGTTTCCTACGTCATATAGTTTGGTAGCCATAAAGTTGCCACTTTGGAGTTTCACCAATGGTGATAAAAGGCTTGCCATTTTAGACCCCGTGATTTTTCATTCATTTCCCATGTGTTTGGGTCTTCCGACTTCCAGTACGGAACATCCTGGTGCAGGAAACAGCAAGTGGAAGAGGCGGGAACACGTGGTGAACGGCTGAAAGAAGAGCTGGAAAGAAAAGGTGGGGGTCTCGGGGATACCGGATAGCCGCCGACTTGGAACATCTCACTTAGGTAACTAGCTAGTAATACAGGATGTGGCCCCCCGTTCGATAGCGTTCAGTTGCCTTATCTAAGTGATTTAACATGGTTATAAGTGGTTGAATTCAATGGTTTATGGTAGATATAACGAACTAGTTCATGGGGTTGACAAACTAACATTCGCATAACTGGTTTTCCCCATCCTGTACAAAGAAATCCCAGTTGTAAAATGGAGAAATGGAAGCATCGATGTAAAGCAGCTACCATCCCTGGGACAGTCCTCTATGGTTTTCTGAAAGTTGGAGACAGGTTATGATCCAAGTTCCTAGAAAAAACACTAACAAGGACGGGACACTGATGTAACGAACATTTGATGGGATGATTTTCTGGTGATTTCTTGCAACCCCTGGCCGGACCGAGCTTTAAGGGTGGTGAGAGCGCCGTTTCTGAATGTCATATGATAGACCCCAAATCATCCTGAGAAACAGCCTGTGTCTAATCGATCTCCTGGTGTGTATTGACAGGTGCGGCTCCCAGATCTTTGGTCGGACCCTGGGTTACCAGTCGATTTTTCATCCAGTTTTCCCACACAAATGCAAACAATTCCCTGGTCAGAACCGTGATTTATCCATGTTTTCCTACCAATAGGCCCCAGCCAATATTTCCCCACAAAAATCCAACATCCATGTCCTCATCTATTTTTTTTGCCAAGACCAGCAAAATGCAAGAGCCACAAATTCACCCGCAACATCCAGAAACAATCTCCTAAACACCCAAAAGCCAGCCCCAAGTATCCACCAAAGAATCTCAGAACTTCAAAATCTCAAATCTTCGGCCTTCAGGTTTTCCTCCTTCAATTTCCAGGCTTTTCCAGGTCAAAAAACCGGAAACATCTCAGTCCGCTTTTTTTTTCCTTCGTCCCTTCGCCAGGAACCGAAGAACTACAGGCACTGGCCGAAAGCACGGAGAAGGTCACCGCGGAGTTGAGTGCCAGTCGAGAGATGGAGGTTCTGGGTCGAAGACGGGCATGGCACGTAGCTATTTGGGCACGTTTTGGTCACGCCCTGATGGAGGTTAACCATCAACAATGAGGGTTCAATGAGGGTTCAACATGCCTTCACTAATCAATTATGGATATGTTTAAACTGTATATATATAGTACAATGATAAGATACAATTGGTTTGTGCCACTAGGTTGATTAGCTATGGTTTCTGGCAGATCTATAATGATATATCAGATATCAAAGTACTTGATGTTCTTTACACACCAGCAAACATAACTTGGGGGGCACCAGCTTGTGAGTCGTTAGGAAGCTACTAGCCCAACTAGGCATTGTATTTGCGAAGCAAAATCACATACAAAAATGGCACCAGTTGAAAGTGAAGTGATGTCATAAGATGTCATAAGGAGATATACCTCACCAGCAATGGAGATATGAGATGATATAGATGGAACAGGACCTTTGCACCAGATAGTAACCCCATTTTAAGGCTAAAAACCACCATTTTAAGGATATATGTTTTTTTCAGTTTTTTTCCACGTTTTTGGGGTAGGGGTCTGGTGCAAAGGTCCCATTCAATCTTTCTTAGAAGGTGGTGTGCCCCCTAGTCATAAGTCGGTCTATGTCATTTTTGGTGGTGAGATCCATGGACTCACCACTGAAAGGTTGCGAAAAATCGCTTCAATCCCGATGTTTGGTTGGTTAACTCACCTATGTTAGTGAAAAAATCCACCCATTCTGGATGGTGAAAAAAACCATGTTTGATGATGTTTGATGGTTAAATAAAAACTGAAAAATCCACCCAATCACCACAACCTTGTGGCTTAAATCATGGTTACATCACCATCTTCATGGTGAAATCTCTATGTTTTCTTGGTGAAAACACCTGGATCCCCCGAGCCAGGCGCGTTTGCAAAGGCTCTGGCAGGGCATGTCGGGAGGTGATCTGGAGGACACCCAAAGGTTGGGTCAACAGACGTTGGAGGTATAAAAGCTACTGGTTGGTGGTGATTGGAACATTTTTTATGTTCCATAATAGTTGGGATGATGATCCAATCTGACTTTCATATTTTTCAGAGGTATAAAAGCTACTGGTTGGATAGGATTTAGCTACTGGTAAATTTTCATGGGTTGGTGGTGATACTGGTTGGTGGTTTTATTTTCCATAATAGTTGGGATGATGATCCAATCTGACGATATTTTTCGGAGGGGTAGGTATACCACCAACCAGGCTAGGTCAACCAACTGGATGGGTAGAAACTAATCCTGAAGAATCTTTTGCTATAGGATGATCTACTTGATCTACTTGATCTACTTTCACCAGCAGAGAATTTGTCATTTTTTGGGTATCTGGCAATGAAAAGAGGTCCTTGGAGGATCATTTGAGGGATCAGATTTTTTCTTCGTCAGTGGGGCTTAGTCGGAAGTCCCCCACGTGGACGTCTAGGATAAGCCCACGTCCAGTTGCTAAGTGGGATGATCCTCCAAAGCAACCTTCAGGGATTGAACTCCCAGTTCTATGGCATACAATGTGGGGCCCCCTAGTGATGTTAGTTGGTTAACAAAAGCCCCAATAACTATAGTTATAAATACCATAAACCATAGTTATTGGAGTTACAAACCAACTTAGCTATCTAGGGGGCCCCACTTTGGATTTGAATTTTTAGTGTCGCTATTAGTGTCGGTTTATTTTAAGTAATGTGGTAGAGCCAATAATCACTTGGATTTGCTGAAGATGATTCCCCATGGGAAATCCAATACTTGGGGAATCGATGAAGGGATGATTTTTATTTTCTGGTGGTTCCTTAAGCAAATCTATGTTTATACTAATTCACTAACCTGAAAATAACTCTTATACTAATGTTTATAACTCTTATTTTACCTATCACATTATTATTGAGGTTCATAATATTTACCCAATAATATGTTTTCCTATCCCCAATTGAGGTTCAGTCTACCCTTTATTGGGATGATTTTTTTTTTTTAAATGGATGGCTTCCAAAGCCAAGAAAAACTTCAGTTAGTTCTATCCCCTGGGCGCAACCATTGAAAAACCACCCAAGGGAAAATTTTGGCTTTAGAAACCATCCCATGATTAGCCCCTGGTAATTTAACTTGTTGACCCTGAAAATGACCTATTTATAGTGGTTTCACTAGTCTGAACCAACCCCGATGACTGCCAGGGTCGAACTGTTAATTTACTGGAGGGTATATAGTTATTTGGGTTTAGATATGGTTATAAAACTACGGTTACTATGGTTCAGCTAACAATTATATAGTTAACCATATCAAACATACCCTCTGGTAATTTAACGTAGCTATTGGACATGGCCATTTATAGTTGATTTACCTATTTGAAATTGTGATTTTCCATAGCTATGTTGGTTTACTAGAGGGTACATAATTACCCATATCAACCATATCAACCATAGGTATATAACCATATATACAAACCCAGCATCAATATGTTACAGTTATAGTTAACCCATCAGCTAATAGTTACCCTCTGGTAAACTAACAGTCTGCGAACTGGAAAATCACCATCTTGAATAGGTAAATCAACGAAATAAAGGTGCCATCTATTCAATAGCAAACTGTTAGTGATTACCAGAGGGTATAGTTCAACCATATCAACCATACCAAACATCAATAAACATCAATTAACTATAAAAATGTAGTTCTATTATGTTCTATTCTCCCTAACCATAGCTATATAAGTTACAAAAAAACAAGTTCAACCATATCAACCATAGGTATATAACCATATATATATATACAAACACAATATCAATATGTATCAGTTATAGTTATAGTTATAGTTGACCCATCAACTAATAGTTATACCCTCCAGTAAATTAACATAGACCCTGAAAATCACCAATTTTTAGTGGTTTCACTAATCTTCCAACCCCTATCTGCCAGGGTCTATGTTAATTTACCAGATGTTAATGTACCAGAGGGCAGTTCAACCATATCAATACCATACTTCCCATACGTCCAGGATCCTCCGCAGGAGTCTGACTCCGTGCTGGCGCTGCGGCAGCAACTGCTGGAGGCGCAGCGGGAGGCAGAGCTGTTGCGGAGCGTTTCGCGGACGCAGGCGCCTTCAGATGGGGTGGACGGTTGGACAAAAAGATGGGGCTTGGGATTTATGGTATCCATTTTGGTTGATTTACCCTCTGGTTATGTCAAAATAGCGAACTGGAAAATGGCCATTGAAAGTTCGTGGATTTACCCATTGATAGCATGGTGGATCTTTCCATAGTTATGTAACAGTTTACCAGAGGGTATGATTTATGGTTCATTTGTAGATACATGACACATTCATTCTTATTAAACATAACCATGATACTAAAAACAAGCAAACACAAAAATCCCAATATCCTGATATCATCCCCATCCCCATGTCCATTATGAATACAATGATATCATGATATCAGTCTATCAGTAGAATTCTGCTTTCCCAATAGATATTCTGCTTCTCAATATATCAATGGGTTTTGCAATAGACCATTGGGATCATCTTTTCCCATTATATCAACGGTTTCTAATATACTACTATGAATATTCCTATCCAATAACTAAGAACAATCTATTAGAAAAATATATAGGGAGAAATTCATCTATCAACAAATTGGGATATATGGATATATCAATGGTTTCCAATATATTGAAAAACAATTTATATATTAGTTATCAAGGGATATGACATAACCAATCTATATAAATGGTTACTATTATTATTATTATTGGTGATTTTGGTGATGGTTTATTATTGTTTTATCAACATTAATTAAAATGGGTTAATGGATGCTAATGGGAACTTAAGCCTCATAGTAAAGCAATATATTGGGATAAATGACAACTATAGATGATTATCCCAATATACCCCAATATATCACCAAAATAGAGATGATTATCGGAGACCATACTACCAAAATAGATAACCAAAATCACCATGAGATTATTATTATTGGTGATTTTGGTGATGGTTACTACTATTATAATTACTATTATTATTATTGGTGATTTTGGTGATGGTTACTACTATTATAATTACTATTATTATTGGTGATTTTGGTGATAAATTTATTGTAAACCATAATAAACCATAGTAATAATAAACCCATTTTGGTGATGGTTACGACTATTATTATTATTGTTTTACCCACATAGTAAAGCAATATATTGGGATAATAGGATTTTACAATAAACCATCACCAATATTACCATCATTAAATCAATGATTAACTAAAAATCAACATTTACCATCAATATACCCCCAATGTTAGCATATATACCAGCACCATGGATCCTAAATCAATATATTGGGATATATTGGGATATATTGGGATAAATGACAACTATAGATGATTATCCCAATATATCCCAATCATCCAATGGATGTAAACCAAAATCACCAGTAGATGATTTTTCTCCCACTTTTCTCCGAGGCCGAAGACTTGCGCTTGGCCGAAGCCTTCGAGGCCTCCGAGGCCTCGGCAGCGCGGAAGGCCTCCGAGGCGCTGCGGCAGGCGGAGGAGGCGCGTACCCCGCGCGGGCGGAGGAGGGTGGAAAATCTCGGGATTTTGGAGGGTTTCATGGGATTTTAGAGGGAATTTATAAGGTTTTATAGGGATTTGATGGTGATTTCAGAGTGATTTCATGATTTTACATGGATTTCAATGGATTTCATGCATCAAACTCATGTAACACATGGGGTTTCATAGGGTTTTGAAAGGATGAAGTAGTCATTCTATGGATATTTATGGTAACCCAACCATTGGCAATGGAGGTTTCATAGGGCTTTAAAACCATGGAGGTTTCATGGGGATGTTCAATCCATATGCAAAGTTCAGCATCTCCGTCGGTTGATGTGATGAATATCTATGTGTTTAATATGGATTGAACATAGATATGGTTGAGATATGATGAGAAACCATATTAATATTGATTCATGAGAATAATGAGATATGGTTGATTCAAGAATATCCTATCACTGATGGTTCATTTCTTAATCTCCATCAGTGATAGGATTTAAGAAATGAAGAAAAATTATGGGGAATATGGTTGAGACATGATGGTTTTGTTTCTGGTTAAAAAAGGTTTTCGGAGGTTCGATTCTACATACTCATATTGGGGATACTCATCTGGTTGGTGGTTTCAAACATTTTTTATTTCTAGAATAATTACTACAATATATGGGTTGTCATCCTTCCCATTGACGAACTCATATTTTTCAAGATGGTTATTGCACCACCAAGCAGTCATAATTTTGATGAACAAACCCACTAAAATGGAACGGTTCCAGTTGAGCAGTGTTTTTCAAACCCACAGGATACAATGATTATTTCCCATTAACATCCATTAACCCATTATAACTAATGTGGGTAAAACAATAATAATAATAAGCTCGTAGCTGGCTGCTGGGAGTTGATGCTGTAAACCCAGCAAGCTAATCTGGGGATGATAAACCCGCAAGCCAGTTATGGACATAGGGCAGGGGATGGTTGCAATGTGGGCCCCGTTTACGATAGCTAAGTTGGTTTACCCTCTGGTAATTTAACGTAGCTATTGAAAATGACCATTAATAGTGGATTTTCCCATTAAAAATGGTGATTTTCAATAGCTATGTTAAATTACCAGAGGGTATGACTCCAATAACTATGATTTATGGTACTTATAACTATAGTTGCTGGGGTTTATAAACCAACTTATAACTGGGCCCCACATTGTGCTGGTATTGGGTTTACCACATTCACTAGTTAGATCAACCACCAACCGACATTATGTTCACCAACAAGAATAGGGCAGGTGAATGCAAAAAAATGTCAGCAATGTTGCTGATCAATACTAGTAAGTAGTCGATACTGTTGTCAAACTCATGGGTTTTTCTTGATCAAACATGGTGAAACCCATGGTTTACTCATGGTTTCAACATGGTACTTACAAAACGATGACACTACTTGGAGGTTCCCACGAATTGTGACGAAAAAGTTCAACAGGACCATGGTCTTTGTCCTCCAAAAAAAAGGCGTTCTTCCCTTTTCATGGGTCATTAAACGTCCCAATTGAACATCACCCAACCATGAGGTGTATCATCTATAATGGCCATTAAAGGGTGGTGTCCAATATCCCAAAAATGGGACATTTACCAATCCCTGCTTTTTTGAGATTTGTTATGACTTACCATTTGGGTATGACTGTTACAAACATAGCCATGGAAAGATCCACCATGCTATTAAGAACGGTAAACCATCTATTTCTATGGGTCATCGAAAAACCATGGCAAACTGTTAGTCATAACCAGAGGGTATTATCATATTGTTAGTGTTAGTACTAGTTATCAAAAACTGTGGATGGTTTCGGAATCCGATAAACCACCCATGGTAGTTTTCCCTTGCACCACCGTATCAACTGCAGGATTTCGCTGGCCCATCCACCGTATCACCGGCATTACCCAATTACAATGTACCCTCTGGTAAACTAACATAGCTATGGAAAATCACCATGTTTAATGGGAAAATCCACTATAAATGGCCATTTTCAATAGCTTTTTGTATGTTTACCAGAGGGTAGGATGATCCCCCAAAAGGGCTTCATGGTCAACTTACACGGAGAAAAAACCGCGCACCGAGCCCCGCACCGGACGTCCGAACTTGGTGGGTCGGAAAAGTTTCGCCAAGGGCCGACAAACCCGTTGCCATTACTTGTTCATGGTTATATAAGTCCTTTCTTGTTGATTCCTTTCAGTTTTGATCATTAAATCACACCTAAAAACACAGCTTTATCATGGCAAACTGCCTATGTTCCATAGATCACTCATCATTTTTCCTGAACTTTGGCGCATACAAACACATCAATGAGGTATGGTTAACTGAACGAACAAATTCACATCAATAATCATATAAAGCGCTTATTTTGTTCATGGTAGAATCCCAGTTTTTCAAAGATTGAATCCGCGAAATCCATTTTATTTGTAGCTAAGTCATGTAAAGTCCACCGTTGTAACTAACTACAACAACTAACTATAGTTATATCCACCATTGAGTGGTATTATAACTACCATTCACTAACTATTTGATTCATTATATTTATAGTTATAATAGTTAATGATAGTTGTAATACCACTCAACTAATGGATAGTTAATGAGAATTAGAACTAACTAATTGTCATTAATCATTGAGTAACTTTCCACCATTTTTTTGGTGACCTGGGGAGGCGGCGCTGGAAGCGGAAGAGCTTGCGCACTTGGAAGAAGTGGCGGCGGAGGCGGTGCAAGAACGCTGGTGCCTGGGCGGCTGCTGGTGGGGCTGATGTTGGGGGTTTTAAGATGTTTCAGACCTATGTTTCAACTATCTGTTTTCGTATGTTTTGACCTAGTTTAAGTTAACTATACGTTTTAGTATGTTTTGACCTCGTTTAAGATGGTCTAATATGGTTTAATATGTGCCATTATGTTTCAATATGGTTTAATATGGTTTTAATCATGGTTGATATAAATGGTAAATGGTTAATCATGAGCAACGTGGTTCAATATAGTTGGCAACTTAGATATACATGTTCAAAGACATTCCCATTTTTGTGATGATTTTGAAGTTTCCTTATCCTATCTACTCCAGGATGACTAATATATTGGGGATTATCACAATCCATTATGCATTCGAACGGCTCTGAATTCTGTTGTGGTCCTTACAAATTCTCTCAAAAGTGATTCTAACATATTCTCTCGAAAGAAACGGATCTTACCCCCCCAAAAACCCGGCGGATTTTGACTTTGCCATGTTCAACTCAGGACCATCATGATGGACCGCCAGAGTGGTCGGGCTTCTCCGCCTGCTGTCCCGCCTCGCGCCACCGTCACCGTGGACTTTTCGCCGCTCTCCCGCAGCGCCGGGGTGGGCGCCGGCGCCGGCGCCGCGTCGACGTCGCGCGAGGACGACGTGGTGCCGCTGGGCCCGGGGATCTCGATCTCGACGCAGACCTCGATGCCGCCGGTGGATCTGCCATATCTGCCGGGGCGGAGACTGATGGAGGTGCAACAGAGACTTGGAGCAGATTTTTTCTGATTGGTGGTGACTGGAACCATGGAATTTTCCTGGTTAATCTATGGTTAATCTATGGTTAATAATGGTTAATAATTGGAATAACAATATAATATATCTGGTTGGTGGTGACTGGAACCATGGAATTTTATGACTTTCCATTCAGTTGGGAAGTTCGTAACCCCAACTGATTTTCATATTTTTCAGAGGGGTAGGTATACCACCAACCAGAAATGTTGTTGGGAAGAAGAGGGCAATTTCACCCTGGATTTTTTGTGTTTGGAATGTTCCATAAACTGAGGCGAATCTACCAGACGATAGATGGTAGGAATCTAATGGGAATCTGTTTCGCATGTTTTGGGGCATGGTTTTTTTTTCGCGTTTTTCCTTCAGGAAATACAACGATGCTTGGAGACCAAGAGGAAGAAATCTCATTGACACCACCAATGAAGATCTGATGACTTTCGATCTGGCCTGTAACATTTTAAGTACTGGAGCCTATTTCAAGAAGAAGGCCGGCAGGAGATCCAGCGTGAAGCGCTACTTCTTCGTGGGCTACGGCGGCAACTCCACAGCTTTCTTGAAATATTTCAAGGATCATGCAGCTGCTCAGGCTGGTCACTTGGATTTGATGAGTTGGTATTAGCCAAACTGTAATGACATTCACAGTTTGCGAACTTGAAGCCATGGCACATTCAGAAAGTTCGTTGATTTACCCACGAAAAATGGTGGATCTTTTCACAGTAAACTGTTAGTTTACCAGAGGGTAACATCTTTTGGATTCTTTTGGCATGTTTTGCCCCATTGCCATTGGTAAATCCGCGGGACATGTTTTTTTTTTCCCACTGAAAGGTGAGGCGCCCTAGATGGCTAAGTTGACTATGATAACCATGGTTTCGTTTAGGGTGTGTTTCATATATGAACTGGGCAAGGGATTAATGCCATCCCTCAAATTGTGTAAGTTAACCTCTGGTAATTTAACATAGCTATTGAAAATGGCCCAGTCGAAATAGTGGATTTTCCCATTCAACATGGTGATTTTCCAGTTCGCTATGTAAACGTTTACCAGGCCGGGTAACCTTAGTAAATCTTCCAATTGGGTTACTTTAACCAACTTAAACCAACTTAACCAATTAAGATATGTTAGCCTAAATAATTTTAACTAGTTGGGTTACTTTTTCAGATATGGTGATTTTCCAATTGGCTTACTTTAACCAACTTAAACATCACATTTTGGGGATCTCATGCGTTGACGCGTCGTCTCGGCGAACCTTAGGTCAGGAAGCGAAGGGAGCCTTCGATCTGATGGATTTGGTCAGGGCCAACTGGGATGGTGTGCAAAACAGCATCACCTTGACACAATCCACCAAAAAGGACTCTGGGCGATGTGGGTGATGTTGATGTTTTTCGTTTTATTGTTCTTTTTTCTTCAAGACATATGATGTGTTTTATTTTTTTAATGTTTATTTTTAAAGCATGTTTGCGTTTTATTGTTTTTTCTTCAAGAAACATGATGTGCGTGTGTTTTTTTTAAAACAATGTTTTCGTTTTATTGTTTTTTATTGTTCAAGAAACATGACGTATATGATGGTGTTTTCTTCAAAAACCAAAGGTGCCAATGTTGAGACGTTCTTTTTAATCACAAATTTCCAGCAATCTTTGGTAATGTTGACCTCTGATTTATAAATAGCACCCCCCTCCCTCTTTGCCCCTAAATAAAGTTAAAGCCACCATCAAACTTGTTTGTATGTATTGGTTTTCAATTACCACAATTTCAAATGATAATTTAAAATGCAATTTCCACAAAAATAAGGAATCCAACAATTGTTTTAGTATTGATTTAGTATTCATTTCATGGATTTAGTCTTGATTTGGTATTGATTTAGTATTCATTTCATGGATTTAGCATTGATTTAGTATTCATTTCATGGATTTAGAATTGATTTAGTATTCATTTCTTGATCAGCGGGAGGGGGAAGCTCAGTAGCTTGATTTTCAGGGTCAAACTCTAATTAGTGCTAAGGCACCTCATGGGGCGCACCCTTGATGAGTTGATTTGGGATTGATTTTGAATAGGTTTTACATAACCCATATGCTCCATGTATGGAATATTTACCAACATTTGCCCTAATAATCACCCAAATGTAGGTAAATATACCATACATGGAGCATCTGGGTAAAGGATTTGAATAGAAAGAGCATCCATTATTTTTGAAATTTTGAAGCTATCAAAGTAAGATCTAATGAGCTGGCAGTATGAATTAGTACATGACAGCCACCTCAAATAAAGCATGGACAATTTTGTTCAGCCCCATCTGGGCAAATCTGGGTTTAGGGCAAAAACAAAATAGCTTTATCTAGGGGTCATTTATTATTTAGGTTGGGAGTTTGGTTAGCTTTATTTAGGGTGAGTTTATAAATCGTAGGTGAACATTATTCGGCCACCGCAAAAAAATCCTTAGAACTTAAACTATTCACTGGTTGGTGGTTTGGAACATTTTTTGTTTTTCCATTCAGTTTGGAATTTCATCCTCCCAACTGACTTTCATATTTTTCAGAGGGGTAGGTATACCACCAACCAGAAACAACAATCGTTTTCTCGGCCCATCTGTGCGTTTTTTTTTTGATTCGCATCGATTCCAGGATTCCTCGGAGCGCGGCTTGATGGAAGTCCCCGAGACCTTCTTCCACGCCCTGCTACGAGCGGTGCACGAGGCGGAGTTCCTACGGCAATACCCAGAGCACCGAGGATGAGCCGCAGCTGATGGAGGCAAGGCAGGCAAGGCAGGCAAGGCAGGCAGATGGAGCTGATCTTCATGCTGAACACTGACATCTGACTGACCAACATCTGATATCTGACTACTGGAATCTACTGGATGTGGATCAACTGATTAGATCATCGCGGGAGATGTGTTTCAAAATTTACATTTGGAGCTGCGGAAGATAGGAGATGTGGTGAAGGATAGCTGGTGGCACTGAGGGCTAGCAGTGGGAAGCGTGTGGAAGTTACCTTAAGCGAACTGGTCCTGGCTTTGCGGATGAGATGTCACAGTGAACACACCAGCGAACTGCACGGCCGACCAGCGACAAGGGATGATCCCCAACCACCCCTCGGGGCTTCGGTTGCAAGGAGCCTTGGGGTTGCAACCAGCAGTTAGACCTTGCCATGAACGGCTCATCTTCTAAAGGAAATGGGTGAAGCCTGGCACGGCACTGTGCATCTGCATGGTGACAAAAAAGAAAAAACGTGGCTACAGCTAGTCATTGGCCGCCAGATTTCAGGTCATGAAAAAAAAGGCTCATGTGGTAAAATGAACAATAACCCCAATTTCTGCAGATGTAGGTGGTATAAACCTCCAAATGGGAGTTTGATCATTGGGACCACATGAGTTTTTTGTGGGTCACTTGGTATCTTGAATACAAGCCACGTTTGTGCCCTCGAGTGGATGGAACTTGGGCCCACTTGGGCAAGTCCAATCCCTTCCACAAGCTCCGCGCCGCCGCTGCTCAAGAGCAAAGAAATTCAACAGATCTTCCCCATTTTGCACGGTGTTTGCAGTCCGAAGCCCCCCAGAAGATCAGATTTTTCTCACCTCACTAAGTCAAAGTCAGAAGCCCCAGCAGATCCCAGCAGTTTTGAGCCGAAACTCATGGCGTCAAGAACTCCAAGGCTCGGCAGCCTGAAGTTTTTCAATGGTATCTAGCAACAGGCCCGATGGTCGGCCCTGCTCGCCAGGCACTCAGAGGCCCTGGAGCTCTCCGGAGAATTCCCAAGAACTTGGACCAGTGGATGTAGAAACTAGATAATTAATATGAATATATATATATATATATAAATATAAATAGACAAGGGCAGTTTCCCAACAGAGGGGGGGGCAGGACGGAACAAGAAATCAACAGAATCTACCAACTGTTTCTATTTGAGACGACTGCTTGATACATATTTAATAATTATATGTTTTTAGTGCAACAGACTAGCATGAGACGGCTGCTTGATTGGGGAAGATTGTGACTATATCATACTATATCATACTATATCATATCATATCATATCATATTATATTATATTATATCATGTCATATCATATTATATCATGTCATATCATATTATATCATCAGATATCAGCAAATTTTTTTGGGTGATGATAGAATTTCGACACAATCCAAGACTTGCGGCTCGCGCTAATCCAACGGCATCCCGATTTTTTGAGAGATTAGACTTGGTAATCCTGTGGCGTCTACCCTATGGTTATGACTAACATAGCCATGGTTTTTCGATGGCCCTAATCGAAATAGATGGTTTACCGTTCTTAATAGCATGGTGATTTTCCATGGCGAACTGTTAAATAACCAGATGGTACTGTAATATGTCATATGATTACCTTGTAATTTCAAATCATAGATTATTTGACCAATCTAATCTTCATAATAGTAAACTGGTTGGTGGTTCGGAACCATGGAATTTTATGACTTTCCATTCAGTTGGGAATGTCATCATCCCAACTGACGAACTCATATTTTTCCGAGGGGTAGGTATACCACCAACCAGATATGTATACATGTATAGTTATATATATATTTATATATATATATATATCATAAACATCCACAAGCCATAGTCGTTGATTCACCAACAGCTATATATCTGGTTTCTTTAAACCAACATCTCTCCACACAAAAACCAGATTAAACCATATAAAATCGTATAAAACCGTATTAAAGCCATCATCTGGTTGGTGGTTTCAAACATTTTTTATTTTCCATTTTTTTATGGGTTGTCATCCTTCCCATCGACTTTCATATTTTTCAAGATGGTTAAAACCACCAACCAGTCATAATTTTGATGAACAAACCCACTAAAATGCAACGGTTCCAGTTGAGCAGTGTTTTTCAAACCCACAGGATACAATGATTATTTCCCATTAACATCCATTAACCCATTATAACTAATGTGGGTAAAACAATAATAACCCATAAACCATATTGAACCATATATAAAACCGTATAAAACCGTATTAAAGCCATCATAAAAGTAAGCCAAACATAGTGATTTTGACACCCATCTCAGTCAGATTTCACGATGATTTCCCCATGACATGCCCATCTCTGAGGCCTTGCCGGCCGCACGGAGCCCGGCGCCGCTCTAAGCCACAGCATTGCTGAGCGGTGCCCGTTGATGTTTGAACTCCAACATACTTCAGGAACTGTTGAGTATGTGGATGTGTTGGATGTTCATGGTATATATAGATAGATATATATATATATATATATAATATAGATAGATAAACATATATAAATTCTGATATCTTATGATCCATTGAGCGACTTATCCTGGAGCAACAACAAACCAACAACGGTGACACCAAGGTGGCTCCTGACGCTGAGCGGTTGACAAAGTTGAGGCACTCAGCAAGGGATGGTCATCAAGTCTATGGAAATAGCGTGGATGGGCCAGCGAAATCTATGGAAAATCTACCCTCTGGTAAACTAACATAGCTATGGAAAATCACCATTTTTAATGGGTAAATCCACTATACATGGCATTTTTCAATAGCTATGTTAGTTTACCAGAGGGTATGGATAACTGGGAAAATCTAGGGAACATCTATGGAAAATCGTGAACATCTATGGAGAATCTATGGATAACTGGGAAAATCTAGGGAACATCTATGGAAAATCGTGAACATCTATGGAAAATCTATGGATAACTGGGATAATAAAAACTACTAGTGAATTTATTTATAAATAAAAAGGCAATATGATTTGGATGGGCCAGCGAAATCCGATAAACCACCAATTTGGGATGGTTGAAAGCAGAAAATCTTGGGATGTTTACCATCTATCAGCTGGTTTTGTTGGGATTTCGCTGGCCCATCCACAGGTCCTCATGGAGATTCGCATGATGTGGCTGGATTCCTATGGGATGGATGTCCCAACATCAAGATACAGGATGAGGCCCAGTGATGTGAACGTTGGTTTATAAACCATGAAATAATCCCCATTAACTAGTTCGTTATATCTATAGCATAAACCATGGAATTCAACCACTTATAAACCAACTGAAAGCTATCTTAACTAGTTCGTTATATCTACCATAAACCATTGAATTCAACCACTTATGAACCAAATGAACGCTATCTTGGGGCCCCACCCTGTACCATGACGCAACATGTGGAGCTTCTCAGCTTTCGATTGGTTGATGAGTCGGTCATTGCCACTTTTTGTGGCTGGAATTTGGGGGTCAATGGAGTGATGTTGTGGAGTCAGTCTACAGGAAATCAAACATTTAGAACTTGAAATAGGGGGTGGTCAAAACTTGTTAGTATAAGTGAGATGAACATCAATTTACCAGCTATTTTGGGGTTCTCTCTAGGTACCAGGGTGACCCATAGCCATATCTTGAGCTCCGAAATCTACAGAAACCGAATCTCTAGAGACTTCTGACCTTGCAGGTGAGCGTCGGTCGATGGAACCGATCAAAGAGGAGCCAATTTTTCACAGACGCCGTTGAGACGACTTCTGTTGATTCGTTATTGGGTCAATGGCGGATTTCAGGATCCTACTATGGTTTATGGTAGATGTAACTATAGTTAATGGAGGGTATAATGGTTTATAAACCAACTTATAACTGGGGGGCCCCACCCTGTACCATATGTTTGGCCATATTTTGGGGATATTCCCTGAAACATAGGCCTAACAAAATAGGCCTTTTTTCTATGGAATCGGTACCTCCGTCCTCAATCGGTTCCTGGCCAGCATGGCCATTGACTGGGGGTTGTACTACCGGTTACTACCAGTCTTTTGGACGTTATAAGGATGTGGGTCAAAATGGAAGACCGATGTGGGACCACAGATGTTAGTCTAGTTTAGTATTAACCATCCAAGCAAATTGGGGTACCTAATTTTGACCCATTCCCATAAGATGAAGCCAGAATAGGGATACCGGGAGAATCCAGGAGATTGGGATGTCAACCCAGTTGGCATCGGCCATCAGGGAGAGTTTTCATGGCCACAGACTTTCCAAAACTTTGTTTTTCCCCACCTATCAGGTGAGGGTTGCCGGATTTTACGTTCGCCCGCCTGGCTCCTTCCTTCCTCCTCCTTCCTCGGGACCTCCAGCGTAAGCTCCGGATCAAAGTGTTGCTCACCGAAGCCAGAAAAGAGTGTCAGAATAAATGCCAGATAGAATGGCACAACACCCTCTGGTAAACATACAAAAAGCTATGGAAAATGGCCATTTATAGTGAGTTTTCCCATCAAAAATGGTGATTTTCCATAGCTACGTTAAATTACCAGAGGGTAGAATTTCAGATAGAATGCCAGATAGCATGCCAGAACATACGCCAGAACATATGGCAGAAAGAGTGCCAGATAAAATACCAGAAAGAGTTCTTTGGAGTGCGATTTGCAGCAAAGTTCCCGGAACGGTTCTCCCAAATCGACCAGGCGTTTCTGATCTCAACTGCTTAGGATTTCAAACCCACGTTTGTTGGATATCTTTTTCCACTGTTGGACAGGGCACGTACCAATTTTTGATGCATGCTGGACATCTAAGAATTGCAGCTGGGCACCAGAATCTGTACTGCTCATATTCCCATGGTATACCCGTAACCAGACATAGCAATGGACACACCACATCAAACCACCATTTCTGGTTTTGTTTGATGATTTCCCATGCTTTTCCCATTCAAAGGTTCACTTACCCTCTGGTAAACGTTTACAAAAAACTATGGCACATCACCATCTTTAATAGGTAAATCATCTATAAATGGGCCATTTTCAACAGCTATGTTAGTCATTACCAGAGGGTAAAGTTCGGGAATTTCCAATCGTCATGGCCCGACATCGCCATCCAGGAGAAAGTGCTGCCTCGGTCCAGGGCTCAACCCGCTGGTAAACCGAGTGAAATGTATATTTTTTTACCACTCATCTAAGGATCTTTACCAACCATTTGAAGGGATATCGAGGGACATATATATATATATATATATTAATGTCAACCCTGGATTAATAAACCCCTGGACTGTTTAATTGGTATCCCCCATTGATGTATAATCTTGTGACTATTTGGAGGGTACCCCCACAATTTTCATAAACCATGGTTTATTAATCCGGAGTTGACATTATATCACCATTCATCACCATTAACCACCATTATCCAATGATATATCCCATTAAATTTCATCATTAATCATCATTAATCATCATTAAACTATACACAAAATAAACCCATTAATACATAAGATAATTTGGAGGGTACCTCCACAATTAATTACCATAAAATGTTTATTAATCCGGAGTTGACATTTGTACTGGGAGACATGATGGAAACCCGACCTTGGTATCTCCCCGGAACCCCACACACCAAGTCATCTTGAGGGCGTCGATTTTGATTTTTTTCAAATGATCCCCAAGTCATGGGTTTCAGTACTAAGTCATGGTCTATTTTTGGATGATTTGGATATATTTGGATGGTTAATGATGGAAAATCCCAATCTAAAAATTAGTGTAAATCAACGAGCTTTCGACTGGGCCTTGGCTTCAATAGCTTTTTGTATAAGAACCAGGCCGGGTAATCATGGAACATCCCAATCTAAAATGGAAAATCCCAATCTAAAATGGATGATTTAGGGGTACCCACCATGGATTGGAAACCTCCAAGTTGCCATCGCCATTATCCTTTTGTCATCACCGCAGTGACGTAGAAATCCCTCGTTTTTGTACCAGATTCCAGTCGCATCGCGATTTCTCCATTCTTTTGGTGTGTACCGGTGCGGCCAAAAAGGACTTCAAGACTTCTTTGGTGGTGAGTCACTGTTCGATTTTTTTAATGGATTACTCCAATGTACAGCTCCCAACACCTTCTGAGACTGTTCTTGGGCTTAGTTTTTGGGGTGTAAACATCTTCTCAGACATATGGAACATGAGGGCTAGAGACTAAACACGAAGATCTTCGTTTATGAACTCCCCATTATTCCTCAATCCTCACTTCAAAATCCTCTGGAAAAACACCTTTTTTGAAGACCAGAAATGGCAGAAATGGCCTAGGATCACAAAAGAGTGAACTTCATGGCCCACGATGCAGGAAGAGTCGCATTTTCAAGACCCCAAATCATTTCGGCGAAGCGGCACCTGAGGCATGGCCGGGGGGCCCTTTTGTTGTTTTTCGCAGATTGATGGGGTGAAACTCAACCAAGAAACATAACCAAGTGGGGGGGACACCAGTTTTTCTGGTTGGTGGTTTGGAACATTTTTTATTTTCCATTTCATATATGGGTTGTCATCCTTCCCATTGACGAACTCATATTTTTCCATAATATATGGTAAACATACAAAAAACTATGGAAAGATCCACCATTTTCAATGGGTAAATCCACTATAAATGATAAAACCACCAACCAGTTTTCGAAATGGATCCGACAGCATGCCATGTTCGGTTTCGGTGAAGGTCGCGAGCAATTTTTAGCGGTTGGACGTCAATGGATTTCAGGCGTTTTGAAGCCTTGGTCGGTATGACAAACAGAAAAAAACAAGGACTTTATCAAGAGGTTATTGTTGGTTGTTGCAATGTGAGGCCCCCAAGATATCTAAGTTGGTTTATAACTCCAATAACTATGGTTTATGGTACTTATAACTATAGTTACTGGGGCTTATAAACCAACTTATAACTGGGGGGCCTCACATT
>Ga0126342_10007181_pt1 | contig 19848 bp, 14 predicted proteins | sample Cyp1metagenome_FD_92528 | JGI IMG/M metagenome (GOLD analysis project Ga0126342, IMG submission 92528) | Coral microbial communities from Lord Howe Island, Old Settlement Bay, Australia - Cyphastrea 1 metagenome | ecosystem: Host-associated > Invertebrates > Cnidaria > Coral ... | reverse complement strand
GACCACCCTTTGAACACAAAAACTCGAGCACCTTTTTTTTTGACCATCTGAAACGAACACATAAATATGAAACGTGCAGAAATAAAGTGGTACAAGTTTTTGTGTACCAAAGGGTGCTCCAGGCCGTGTTAATGAAAAAAAAAAACGTGACTTGATGACCATTTGAAAATTATGGGTAGCCGGGCAGACAATCCAATTTCTATGTTCTTTTTCATCATGATCAACCAATGAATGGAATGAATAACCCACTTTTCAGAGCCTTCTCAATGAATTTCCGTGGCCCTGGGGGGCTAATTTTTGGGGATGTCGAGATGTTCATGATGTTCTTAGGCGACCTGTATGGCAATCCTCCCAAAAACATCCCTGACAACTCCCGGCCGAAGAACTTCAAAAGCTTGAGGAAATAGTTCCGGGTAAAATGGATGATTGTTTTCAACATGGTATGTTTTCAAGTGGAAAGGGGTTGGATCAACCGACATCATGTTCTCACGAGTCCCAAGGGTTTTAACATGTTTTAACTATTGTCATGTCATTTTTTGCATAACAATATCAACACTGGTTGGTGGTCTTATCTATCTTGAAAATTATGAAAGTCAATGGGAAGGATTATCCCATATATTATGGAAAATAAAAAATGTTTGAAACATTTTGAAACCACCAACCAGAACCTATTGACAAAACCCATCACAAATCACACATCGGCCAAAAATGCCAGGGTCTGACATGTTCGGTGTTCAAAGTGTCAGGCCCTAATTGCAGGGTCTGAAATAATACGAAGCTGGAAGTTTTAGATCCAAACGGTTCCATATGAATAACACGAAATCGTTTCATACCTATAGCCCAGCCCCCCACTCCATTCACCACTGGATAATCAAGCAATCTCATGAAAAACTTCCATATTTAGAGGTGATTTTCCCATTGAAACCTCCAGTTTTATATCTGATTTCAGCTTCGCCAATGTTCGCATGCGTAGCCCAGTCCTCCTGCTGGATGCTGAGTAGCGGCTCCAGGGGGAAATCTTTGGCACCATCCACCTGAAATCGAAATCCAAGTGCTCATGGGCTTCGAAACATATCGAAACATTATAATGATGTCATACCCTCTGGTAAACTCTTAGAGTTTGCGAACTTGAAGCCATGGCCATCATGGCCCATAGTTAAACCAGTTGATTTACCCATGAATTTTGGTGATGTAAGCGTTTTCCAGGTCAAAGATTCGGATGAAGCTGCGGAACTCATATGTCAAGGTCAAGCTGCCGCTTCCTTCAAAATCCTGTTCAAATCTTCCAGGTCCGCTGTCTCCATCGTCGGCCATGGCGGGACGATGAGGGACGTATACGTCTTCGAAGAGAAAAACATCTGAAGGTTAGCTTGATTAAGATTTCTTGAGATCCTCTAATTAGTGTCATGTTTTCAAGAGACTAGTTTAACTACTAGTTTGCTCAGGAAATGATTGGTTGAGATTAAGATTGGTTTTCATGAAGTGTTCATGTATACGAAAGCTTGATTGGAAGCTATGTCAGCTACATATATATATGTATACATATTACTATACACATAATTGTAACACATGTAGGTTGTGTATGCTTGTATGCTGGAGGGGGCACCTAGCCTGGATGCTGATCACCACGCTGAAAGTTTGGCCCATCCTTTTTTTTGGGAGCCGATTCGAGGTCATAAGGTCAAAGTGATCGGTGAAACAATGCCATAGATAGATGGCAAAAAAAAAAATGCTGGAAGTGTGGCAGTTGAGAAACACTGCTCAATTTGCGAGGCAGCAAACAGCACTGTAACATAATCTATCCTGATTGCGGATCTTTCATGGCTATATCCATCCATCCCTAATTAATTACAAAAATTCAATGACTGGCATATTTATCGACATTTACACCACTACATGTTTCCCTCTTTTGTAGCCATGAAAAAACGACCCAGAGCATTGCATTCAGCAGTGCATTCAGCAGCGCTATAGAGACACTTGGCGAGCCTTGGGGGGAAATGTGCGACCAGTCGTCGTGGAACATATGACGAGCGATGCCCTGCAAAAATACGATCGTTGATTATTATGCAAACTATTAACATTCATTTTACAACTAAATTAGTGACACTTGTTACAATTCTATGTTAGTAAACTAGCAACATGTTGCTGAATGAATATTAAATCTACAAAAGATATATATCTTTTTGAGCTAAGTACATCCCACTTTATGGCACCTTTAAGCGGACAATCAGACGATTTTTTCGATTTTCGGATGCACGGATTTGCGGTGGTTTCCAAGGGGTTGACCCCTGGTTGATTCAAAAAAGCGTGCATGTTGATACAAGGTGGGGCCCCCGTTCGATAGCTGAGTTGGTGCAAATAACTCCAATAACTACGGTTTATAGGGTGATATATCTATATAATTCTATAATTATAGCTAATGGGTTTATAACCCATTTCTAACTGGAGGGGGCACCACCTTGTAGGAAATAATATGAAATAATCACTTTTCAAAGGGAGGGTTGACATTAGGTGACTTTGCAATAGTGCTGAACAAACATGAGTGGTGTGAAAATACAGCTTATATTGAGGGGGACTGTTGTGAGCTACACCCATGCAAAAATCGGGTGAGTGATATGGTGATATATACTTGGCTTTTCACCCGAGCTAGTGAGTAGGTTAGTTTTCGCCAGTGATTTCTGGACATTGCTCCTACTTACCCTACTAAAGGCAGGGCCGGTGCCAAGAAACGATTGAACCAGGCGTTCTGCTGGGAGAGCACAGGCTGCTGCCTCTGCTCTCAACCGCCTGGTGCGAAGTGTTTCCGTTGAAAAATATACGGTATGAGCAGTGTTCAATACCACTACTGGTTGATGATTATTGGGGGAATATAATACCCTCTGGTAATTAAACATAGCTATTGAAAATGGCCATTTATAGTGGATTTTCCCATAAAAAATAGTGATTTTCCATAGCTATGTTAAATTACCAGAGGGTAATCCGATAGGGAATCCCTTATTACCGAACAAGTATAATGACATGACAGGGGGATTTTGAACCCTGCTCGTATGGGCTTGATATGGTGTGATCTAAAAATGGGGTCAGGGGTCCCTTGAGACCATCAGGAAATGAGCGTTGAAAAACATATTCGAAGCCACCAAACACCCACATTCCCATCAAATTTGACTAGGTCTTTGTTCGATTGTACTGTGTTTTCTTGTATGTAAACACCTGCTGAACTAGCTACATATGTATATACACATATTGTGTGTGTGTTATCTATCAAAAATCAATAAAAATCATACGTATACGACGATACCTTTATATGCTAGCCTCCACCCCAAAAGCAGAAGAACAACTCAACACTTTGAGGTCTCGGTTTATGAGACCGATGTATTTACAGTAAATACGATGAAAACACCTGAAAATGTGGTAAATATCTAAGGTATGGTTGTTACATTGTTACATCCAATTCACCAGTTCCATATATGATGAAATAACGACCTATAATAATTGGAGTTATGTTTACCAGCCTAACTAAACATACTTATCACATCGTTATCACGTAGTTATTACATAGCAAAACACAGTTACTACCAACTTATGTTCTTAACTACCTAGTTGTTATATAGTTGTTTGGGGCCCCAACCTGTCTTTTTTTTTCATAGCTTTACTACAAAAGGCCTGTCGCAAATCGACCAGAGGCAGCGAGGCGACTGCTGTGGCCTCAGGTTAAACATGATATTGTAGTATTCGAATACGTAATTATACATAGACTTAAATGTAATAACTATATGTATATGTATATATACATATAATTATACAGATAAATATAATCTATGAATATATAAAATAATATTTATAAGTCTATATATAATCGTATAGACTAACTATAAGGTGTATACTTTTTGTCCCCTGTCCTGGGGAGATGGTGGAAGCTGCGAGCTGTGTATTTCTGGACTCCCAAGATGAAAAACGATGGAGAAACGGCTATGTATATCTAATGTACATAGTATGTACGGCGTATACACATATATATATAAATATATATAGTCTAGTGTGTATATATATATATATAACAAATATAGTCTAGTGTGTATAATATATATATAGTGCATGTGTAAATAAATATTACGTACAAATAGTATGATATGTATATATATATATATATATATATATATTATATTTTTAAACATGTCGTCTTGGAATGTTGAATCTACACCAATATAGGAAGACGTTTTAAAAGTGACTGTCAGTGACACAGGTTCTGGGTTTTCCACATTGATCCCAAATATTGCATGCAAACACCCATGGACAATTAGTTACAATATATTTCAATCATGATGGATATGACTAATAGGGGTATGAATCAAAACCTTGGTACCCTAGTGAACCCCAAATAACTGGTAAATGGATGTTCATCCCCCCAAATATAGCAAGATTGGTTTTGATACATCCCCATATATCTAAATATAATTAAATATATCTAATATCTCTGACAATATGTTGCCATTTCGTTACATCATGTTACATCCACTATCCCCATCCACGCACCATGCTTCGATCAAGGAGCGCGAATAGTCTCAACCTCGGACGACGACTCATCTTGCAGGATGGACTTATATGCATATACCAACTATACATACAAGGTCGGGCCCCCAAAGCAATAGCTAAGTTGTAAACACAACTCCAATTTTACTAGGGTTTATGCTAGACATACCGAACTGGATCATCAGGGTTATACACCAACACACATAATGTTGTTAAATCCAATTGAATCATCATTTTAGATAAAAAAACATCATGATATATAATATAACTATATACACAGGAAATCAAATTATATAGCTGATGTTCGACTATTTTGCCATACATCCCATGGTTCTGGGTAAATTATCATATTTCACTAAACTGAATTGCGGCCATTTGGGGATGATGTCCCTTCTTAACCATGATTCCAGGGCTCGGGAGAACAGTGAGGTCGTTATAATTTACCCAGATTGTACCCTCTGGTAAACTAACATAACTATGGACAATCACCATTTTCAATGGATAAACCCACTATGAATCACCATTTTCAATAGCTATGTAAACGTTTACCAGAGGGCAATATTTTTTTTACCATGAACTCCATGCCATGGCCGCCTTTCCTTTCGGCATCCAGCCTCTGGAGAAATCTCGGCCAAGACCGGAGACACCTGCGAGACTCAGGAGATGACTTTACTTCGAGACTCAGGAGATGACTTTACTTGTTGGGAGAGATTTCATGGAATTTTACTGGATTTTTTCATGGGATTTAATGAGATTTAATGGGTTTTCATGAGATTTCATGGGATTTCATAGAATGTTGATGGATTGTAATGGGATTTGTGTTAGTGGTTTTAATATAGGTTTTGTTCTGGGATGTCAATGGGATTTAAGCAGCAAACGTACGTCTGATCATGTTCATGGTGAGCTCATGAGTTCATAACTGCTACCCTCTGGTAATATGATTTTCACCATATACACAAACAGTAACCACATAGACATTGAGACAGTGACACTTTATATATATATCATTGTATGATACTGATCATATATATATATGTTCAGTATCATTAAATTAAATTTGAATTGTATGTAAAATGATACTTGATGATTTTGATAATCATTTATCATTTTATGAGATATTAGTAAATCTCATCATTGTTGTTTCCTTTATGTGATTTACGTGTGTTGTCTAACATAGGTGTCGAAAACCCAGAATGTAGATCATCCTTCGAGGAAACCTCATGAATTTTGGACGTTTATGTTAGTTTTCCCATGGTATAGGGTGGTATAATATACCCTCTGGTTATTTAACATAGCCATGGAAAATCACCATTTTTAATAGGTAAACCATCTATAAATGGGCCATTTACCATGGCTATGTTAGTCATAACCAGAGGGTATATTACACTAATGGGACATTTATGGGATATCAATAGGATATTTATGATGCTGGAATTTTGATGTGACAGTGATATTAGTGAAATATTGATGATGATGGGATATTCATGGGATATTAAGGGTGTGTGTATGTATGTATGTATGTATGTATGTATGGATGGATGGATGGATGGACGGAGGGAGGGATGGATGGATGGATGGATGGATGGATGGATGGATGGATGGATGTGTGGATGTATGTATGTATGTACGTATGTATAAGTTTTTAAGATAAATGAATATCATGATTAATCTGGAGCTGTTTATAACTCACTGACCTAAAAGTAGCTGCTATTTGAGGATGAATCCATACAAACCATCATTTCAGTGACGTCGCAGTGAGGTCATAATAGCTCATCTAAACATCTAAATATAATGATTAAGGGGATTTAATGGATATTCATGGGATTTAATGGGATTTAATGGGATTTACTGGGATTTACTGGGATTTAATGGGGATTAATGGGGTTTAATGAGATTTAAAGGAAATTTAATCGGATTTAAATGGATACTCATGGGATCTCATGGGATATTGATTGGACTTTGTTGGTGGGATGTACCATCCGGTCATTTAACACAATTATCGAAAATGCCCGTTTTGAACTATAAGTCATCTATTTATATATATTTTTTCACTCTGGCTCACAGGTGTATATATACATGGGCTATTTTCCGTAGCTATATCTTAAATTACCAGAAGGTACGTTGACTGTGAAGTTTCAGCTTCCTCTGAGTACAGTATACAAATTAGGGATGTTCATCTCATTTTGAGGGATGGAAGGGAACGTTGAATTAGTTGAAACCACGAACCAGAGTTGGGGTGGTTTGATTTCTGTCCAGCAGAAATGGAGGGTTAAAGAAACATGACCAACACCAGTGTGAGAGAACCCTGATGCTACTGCTAGAGCTACCAGTATCCCAAGCTCCTTTCCAATGTAAAAGGCACTACCATGGCTGCCATATGCATCAGGGAAGAGAGCCCCTTAGCAACCCTCCCTTGGGAACAAAAAAAACAAAGGAAATCTTTGGAATCAAACACAAAAAGGGATAATCAAGGACATTCCTCCAATTGTGCAGGAGTCACCAGGGAAAAAATCATAGCCATGTTTTAAAGCTCACAACACCACCACGTCTCCTGGGTACAATGTTAACATGTGGCGCCTCTCTTCCAGTCAAAGATTTCTGCCTCATTTCGACCCAGCTCGCAATCGATGCATTCGACGCCTCACGATACAATGAAATTCGAGAGCCTTTCAAGTTGCCATTGCAGCCAGTAGGATGGTGTTACAAAATTGATCTACATGTTTCCAGCCACAGCCATCGACATGAACAACTGCTGGCTGTGACAGAGTTCCAGTGTTCGCACTTCTTTCATGAATATTCACCCCCAAGGAGATACAGTTATAGCCGCTATAGCCATTAAACATCCTTAAATGCCTCGATGACTCAACAGTGATAACTGACTTATAACTTATAACCTCAGTTTAAGTGACATTTTTCACCAAGCATAGTTCCAGGAGCTATTTCCACGGCCATAACTTGAAAAATGGCCTGGCTGCAGATGGGTGAATGCGGCGATTCCACCACGCTCCCTTCGACGGGTACGGCCTGGTGCGCGAAAACAACATGGTATTGTATCAACTCATCATTATTCATGGTTTTTATGGTGAAACTACCAGTTTTGTCCCATCTAAGAATCTAAGGAATGAAAAGGTTGGATTGATATAATTGGCTTAAGCATAATTTAACCGTCAAACGTGGAGAAAACTAGCTTTAACCATCAGAAATTGGGATTTAAGCGTGTTGAGCCGGTAAATGCAGGCGTCACTTCATGGGGATATCAACATTTTTGTCACCACCTGCCAGGTGAGGGTCTCTAGATTTTATCAGAGTTGCTTTCCCCTCCTTCTCCTTCTTCTCCGGCAGCCTCCGACCTCAACTCGAGCGCCAGATCTCAGTGGGCACTACCGGACCTCAGCCAAACGCCAGGGAGAATGTCAGAAAAAATCCAGAAAGACTGTCAGAATGTACGCCGTAAAGTATGTCAGAATGGATGCCAGATGGAATGTCAGATAGAATGTCAAAGTATATGATAGGCCAGAAAGAATCTCAGATAGAATGTCAAAATAGATATGCCATATGTGCCAGAATAGATATGCCATAGATATGCCAGAAACAACAACAACAACAACAACACCAACACCAGCAGCAGCAACAACAGCAACAACAACAACAACAGCAGCAGCAGCACATGTCTATTGTGTTTTCTACATCTTTCTAAATAGCATAATCCAACATTGTACTTGACCTGTTTGCTATCCACTTTCGCTGATCTGGCGGAGCACAATTCCATGCACAAACACGGCTGGCTGATTGGATGCGTTGTGTTTCACATGTAAGATTGCCGCTTCCCTTTTAAAACGGCCGCCAATCCATCTTTCATGTTCTCAATGTGTTTCAAGTACGTCACCAGCGACCCAGCGACCCTCGGCAATGATGATGCATAGTATAGTCTTGGTTGGCTGTCACCTCAATAGTCCAGGCTTTAATGCCAATGATAGGCCACCAATACAAGTGGTTTACAACATCAAGTTAGCTACCGCCGGCTTTTGCCCAATGTTCATTACTGTTCATTGTATATAAATTGTATGTTTTTTTTGTCTTCAACACCCATTCAACATGAACCAAGCGTAGGTCAACACATTTTGGATGGAGCATATTTCGGCAAAAAAAAGGCAGCCCACTGGGATCCCTCTGGGCGCCTCCCGATGGTGCCAGCGCATCGACATCTGCCGAGAGAGTTGCTTGCGAAGTTCACTCCGATTGGCCTGGGAAAGGTGACCCTGGGGAAATTCGAAGCAAGATATCCTCTGGTAATTTGTTACATAGCTATTGAAAATGGCCCATTTATAACATTGATAGTTGATTTACCCATAAATAGCATGGTGATTTTCCATAGTTATGTTGGTTTGCCAGAGGGTATGGAGAACTGAAACATCACGGAATAATTGAATCCATAGGCATTGTATAGGCATTGTGTGTACAAGACTAGCGTGGGAACATCGAACAAATACTACTATATCAATGAAATATGTAGGTGAAAACACATATAAATTACTGGAATCTATATACTTGGAAATACGCCAACATAATTGATCAATCTACAAAAACCTGGTGACTATTATATATACACATGTTATTGTTTCAATTAAAAAAGTCTTAGTGGAAAACCAACATAATTAAGTGTATATATTCTATAGTCTGTGGTGACTAGCATTTTTATGATATCTCAACTTGTGACTATTTGTTTCACCGGGTACCCTCTGGTAAACATACAAAAAAACTACGGAAAATCACACATTTTAATGGTAAAACTCACGCACTCAATGGCCATTTTCAATAGCTATGTAACAGTCATTGCCAGAGGGTATATCCATCAATATCCTAGTATTATCCCATCATTATTCCATGATCATCCCATCATTAAAACATATTAAACCATATTAAAACCACCATTACCAGAGGGTATTTGACCCAAAAAGCAAGCTGATTGTCGAGACCAGTTCCGACCCGCCTCCATCGTAGATGCCATGAGCTCCAGATCCTCACGCTGAGACCCCGGTCTCAGAGACCCCGGTCCCAGAGCATCAAAGAATGACATTTTGGATCTGTGTATCTGTGCGCATGTCATGTGTATGTATATATATATATGTGTATATATATATGTATATATTTATATGCATATATATATGTATGTATGTATATATGTATATGTATATTATGATATTAGTATAAATATTAGTATATTTGTATATAATGTACAATATATCTATGGTCATCCCCCCCACCCAAAACATCTTATATTGTTTTCATTTGTTATCCATTTGCTTTAGCGTTGTTTATACACAGCAAATCGGGTCAAGTACCAGTTGGTCCTTGCACATCCTTGCTGCTATCTATGCCATGTAGAAATCTGGGACTGGCGACTAGCAAAGGCAAGAACCTCGCTGGCAAATAAGGACCTCAAATTCTCATTCCGATCAATCCCAAAACAACTCGTCAAATGCTGAACTAGCAAAAGCTCAATGAACTAGCCACTGTTGGTCAGTTTTCCCACGACATTCATCATTTCATCATTCTAAATCCATCTATTTCTGCAGTGGAAAAGCTCCAAAGAACTCGTGGAAATCTTCCCCTCTCCTCGGTAGAGAGGTGCCCGGACTTGTCCACGTCAAAGGCCCTGGGATCGACTTGGATCGACTTTGAGGATTTTTCTGGGGCATTGGCCTGAATCATGAACCAACAAAATATTCATCAAAACAGGATATATTGTATGGTTCTAAAATTCTAAAGATGAACAAATATATTGAAAGAACCAATCATTCGTCCGTTTATCTGTTTTTGTTTAATCGTGTTTATGGATTCATGGATCAGCTGTCAGAGATGATCTATCACCCCAAATTAGAGGTCTTTCTTTTGCATATGTCCGGGTACTACCGTCCATATTTAATGGCAAAAGACACATATTTAACTGGGTCATTTCAAAATATTTCAAACACATCAGCACAATGTAATTTAAAACTATCCTTTCAATCAGTGATACTATACCCCATGACGGATCCATGGTGCTGGTACAAAAATGCTAACATTGATTGGGGGTATATTGATGGGATCCATGGCACACCATATATAGCAGCACCATGGATCCTATATACCAACGGTGACGTTTGGGGCCATGGGAACAGGGGCCAATTGTTGCAGGTTGCAGGTTGCAGAATTTACCCTCTGGTAATGATGGTTTTAATATGGTTTAATATGGTTTAATGATGGGATGATCATGGAATAATGATGGGATAAATATTGATGGATATTGATGGATATACCCTCTGGTAATGATTGTTACATAGCTATTGAAAATGGCCATAGAAATCGTTGATTTACCCATTAATAGCATGGTGATGTTCCAGTTCGCTATGTAAACGTTTACCAGAGGGTACATATCCAATCATGTCCCATAAACGCCTCCATCAAATGATGAGGCATTTTTTTTGGAATTCCATTGCTGCACCCCTGGCCCGGCTGTCAAGTCATCACCAAGCGACTCAAACTGCTTGATAAAGGGAACAATGTCCTCCCACCTGTGAACACCGAGAAATAATTTCAGAACTTGGACTTTGCTTTTGAATGTTGTTTTGAGTAGGAACTTAATTGACAACTTTGCAATTTCCAGAATTGTCAACGGTCAATTGCAAAAATTAAAAGAATCCTTGAGTTTGGTTTTGAGATGTCTTGAGAATCAATTCAAGAATGATTCAAAGACCGTAACCACCGGCAGAATCATCAGACTGACAAGCCTAAGGCTTGTAAACAGGCGGTTGACAGGGGTACTGCTGACATATGGGTACAACTATAAATAAACTAAACTTTGGTAATAATCTTGGTGAAATCAGGATTACAACAGATACAATTGAATGTTGCACCCCGTGAATGAAGGTTTTTCTTTTGGGCATAATCATGACATACTCAAAAAACTCCAACCTGTGGCGTAATAGCAACCACTTGATAACCAATTGATTGGTAGATTCTATTACAGTATATATATAGTTATATTTGTAGGAAGTATTACCCAATTGTTAGGTCTTGCATCAAGTGGATTAGCCAACGTTGGCTTCATCCATGGTTGGTTGATAGTATTGAAAACTCATCTGAGACATATTGCTGTGGTGAAACCAAGAATAGATCATCCCCAAGTCATCACAATTTCTATGGGTGGTTTCCCAACCATCCCCGGTCATGGTAGTTACTGGTAGTTGCTTATGGCAACCAGGGTGTCCCACATTATTTCCACCAGGATGGAACATCTTACATCGTTGAATCAACACACCAACTGGGGACTGCTCTTCATTACCGTTGAACATCCCCATGATGATTGGGTAGCCCAATCATCATATCACCACTAGATTCCCATTTTAAGCAAATAACATTGCGCAACATATAAACAACAGGCAACAATTGATACCCCGTGATGATGTTGTCGTTTGCGAATTGGTATCATCTCCTCAAAAAAAGTTGGTTCAAACAGAGAGAAAGCCTGAATGCCTGAATCCATTGGATTTCACAGATTATCATCATGTTCTCTAAGTTAGAATGGGAACTAGAAGGGCTCTCCATTCTTGGACGCTTCCAAAATCTTCCAAATATCAAGACGCATTTCTGAATTTTCAACATCTCAAATGTCACATCTCTAGAACTGGACCCGCGTGAAAAACCCCAACCCCAGGATTTAGATGTTCACTTTCTATCCGATTCTATCCTTTATCTTGGGCCCCATGGGAAACAGAAACATGCATACATGTTCCCTATAGATTCCCCAAATGGTGGACTTTCCATGAGAAAGACAAAAAAAACATCCTTAAGTAAACTCAGGTCTTCACTATACACCCAAGATATTTCAGATGTGATAACAGTATCCCCGTTCAATGGATCCGAATAGAATGCTGGGTTGTCAGGGGTTGGTACATGTCCTGATTGAACATCACCCAACAAAAAAAGGTGATACAATCTTCAGCAAATACGTTTTGAAGTGATGTAAATACAAGCCCTGGTTATAAGGACATTCACCAAGCCCTGGTTATTAAACAGGTGAAATATATAAAGTTGGTATGCAACTCCCAGTAACTATATATATACAGTATATACCATGAACATTTAAACATGTGTCAATCTAGCTATAAACCAACTTAGCTATCCTTTGGGGGCACCCTGTGGATTTTCCCTTCACAAACATCGACACGTCGCCAAGGTGCTGTAAGGTAAGCCCTGCCAGTTCTGCACCAATCCTAGGGATGTTTGATCCATTGACCTCACAAAATCATCAACCCCCTTGTGATAAAGGCCTATTGGAACCATTACCATTTGTACCCTCAAAAATAATGGTTCCTCATTACCATTGTGATCCATTGAGCCATCCTCATCAAAAACATCAAAAACAGAAAAACAAAAAAAACGAGTCGATTTTTAATCACCTGGCCGCTCGAAAGACACCTGGCCAAGGCTCTCTATGAGAATGCCGATGCAAAACTCCAGTTTGTCAACACCATTGCCATCCCTGGCTGACTGGGAGACCCCTTCGGCGACCGTTCTGTTCCAGACTCGATAGAAATGACTTCATTGTTCCAGATGTGTTCAATCAGAATCAACACGCCATGTGTGTGTCGGGTCATCATTAAAATAATGTCATTCGATTGAATCTTAGAAGGCTTTTAAAGGCCCTTTAACTATATATGGATGTTTATTCCCTGGAACTATCTTGAATTAGTTCAATAAATCATCTTAGTTTAATTATATGGGATTGAACTATAAATCATTTTTATCCCAGAAATCTCCCCATTTCGATCCCCATGAATTCCCCCATATCCTGGGGATATCCTCAGCGCACCGTGCTGCGCACCTATCCAATTGCATGATCATCTCCTACGGTCGTTGCCACGTTGCAGCGTTGCGAAGAAAGTGGTGTCGCTGGTTGTTCGCAAGCCATGTTTCTTTAAGTTATAAACCACGATATGAAACCTACAAGGTGGTGCCCCCAAGATAGCTAAGTTGGTTTATATAATGGTTTATAATTCGAATAACTAGGGTTTATAGGTGATATGATATGTCTATAGTTAATGTTCTTATAATAACCCATTTATAACTAGAGGGGGCACCACCTTGTATAAACCACAATATGATATCTATACATACTGTATTACGTATTTAGATGCATTCAGTAAAAAGGAGTAATCTGTTGTAAACCACCATGTGTATGCACTATGATTAAACATCAAACAATATGTATTACCTATCATATATGTATATACTGACATAATATTTTTTTATAATATATAACTTGTTATAAATTGTTATAAATGGTTTTAAAATGGTTGTAAATGGTTATTAATGGTTATAGATGGTTATAAATGGTTATAATTATACTATAGATATATTCCAAGACCTTCCAAGGGGTCTTGTTTTTTGACCCCTATATGGTGCGAACGATGTTGATACCACCGTTTTTGAAAAAGATGGTTAAAGGCGAGCTGGACAAAAAAGACGTTGATTTTTGGATTTTCCGACACGCAAATGACACGCTACTCCCTGGCAGTGACACCCTGCCGACACGCATTAAGGGCTGCCAAAACGACACCCCTTAGCTTAAAGGGGTTGCGTTTTGGCACCCCCTGCATAACCCCCCGACACGCAAATGATTCGTTTGACACGCACCATTTTTGGGGTGCCAAAAAAAATAACTCAAAAATCATCGCTTGGGTGGTTTGAGATAACAAAGATGAGCTGTATATCCCAGATGGCCCAAAACAGGTTGAAAACACCTTAGAAATTAAGGGGCGTCGTAGCGGCACCCCTTCCCTAAGCGTGCCAAAGTGGCACGCCTTGGCATGTCCTGGTTACTATATATTTTGCTTATTGTAATATCAACAACCTATGACAGTCGTTCTTACCCTATTTGCCCATCCAAAATCCCCAAAACTGGCGCCCTGAGTCTCCGAACAACGTCCAGGACTCGCTGCAAAATCTCCAGTTGTCGAATTTGAACACCTCCGCTGGATATATTTGGGCGAGCTAATAACAAAATGACCAAAGATTGATAGCTGGTGAAAATGGGTCAAAATTTGAGTCAAAACATGTCAAAACCCTGGTTAACTAGGCTGGTAATAGATTAAAATAGCTGGATGATGCTGGATGTTTATTGCTCCAAATAGCTGGACAATGTCAAATCCCTGCGCAGGGTTTAAGTTTTTTTACTGTCCAAAACAACAAACATCAAAACCCTAAAACCTAAAACCCTAAACCCTAAATTAAAACCCTAAATCCTGAAAAATTAAAGTCAAAATCACTGCGTTTCCATTCATCCTTCGGTGATAAGTATATCATATTGTTTGGATGTGGTGTTTGAGTGTGGGCGAACCAGGGGGTTGCGGGGAACATGTTTAACATCCTGTGAATGGAAGAACTGCAACAGTTGGTACATATTTTGGTAGCTATGAAATAATGGAAGGATTTCTTCCATCCACAGTAGGGATGGAAAATAGCCCATGTATGGATTCTTTACTTATCAACAACTTTGTTGTTCCATAACAAACTCTTAAATTACCATAGGGTAACGCTGAAGTAAGCCCACACGTGGGATGGTTTCAGCGAACGGGAGGTCGTTGGTATGTTGGTAAGGGTCGAGTTCCAGGATGAATGGGCAACCACGTTTTCACCATGGCGACCATGGGGTTGAATCAACCATGATCAACCCAATGTTTTCATAGCCAACAATCAGCCTACTATTCTCCCAGGGACATGAACGTGCAAACGAAAAAACACATATGCGATACCGCAGTCCGTTGAGTCGTTGCGTCATTGGTCCATTGGTCTCTGGTTGCTGAGAACGCAACTCCGGATGTCAAATAGTGCCGGAACTTCCGCGATGCAGGCACCAAGGAGTGCCACCTGGATAATCTTCTCATGCAGCAGGGTTGGCTAGCGCGGCCCCCTAAGTTACATCAAGTTGCTGTGAGTAGAGCCTACAAGCCATAAACCATATTTAGGCTAGTAAACCAACTTAGCTACCGTTCGAAGTCCCCACCTGAGAAACACAGGATACAGCAACCCGCAACCCTCACAAGGTGTAGAAAAGTTGTCAAAGCTGAACCCAGGATTGTGCAAAACCCCCCAATTTTTGAATAGGGTGGGGGGAACCAATTTTAATTGTAATTTATCACTATGTTTTGGGGTTCCACTGGTTATTAATCTGGGGTTGAGTGAGTGAGCGATTGACATGCAAAGTGATTGGATTCTGTAAATCATGTAAAGGAAAGGTTGGCAGAAATCCAAATGTTGCAGGTGAGCAATGGCCAAAGAGACGGAGTCATGTACATCGTCTGATTGGGTACACTCAAAAGGAAAAACTCGTCAGAGGAATATCAACCTGCTCGGTGTGCGTTACTCGAAATCGTCCTTTATCAAATTGCTTCTGGTTCACAGTCTGAACCATCCCATTTTGTTACCCACACAATTTAAAGTTGTCTCAAAACAAAAGAGAAAGCAAACTACAACCCATATGCTCCATGGTGCTGGTATATTTACCTACATTTACCCCAGAAATGGCCCAGTTTTGTAGGTAAATATACTATACATGGAGCATATGGGTAATGCCAACTCTGGATAAATTTACTATCAAAATGGTACTCCCTGGATCGCCTTTGGGGTTTTGTTTAAAATCCAGAGCTGAGGAAAAATGCCAGGGGGGTCTCCCATTCCGACAAAACATAAGGGCCAACACGAAAAAAGCACAGGTCTGGTGTGAAAAAACACGAAAAATATTGACCCTGTTGAAAAATCTATCGTTCATTTCAAAAAGCACGTAAATCGATCCCAAAGGAATTGTATGATCAAAAGACACCCACATTTTTTTGGGTTTGACTTTGCAAATAAACTAGGTTGTTCTTTGGTCAACATCTTCGCTACCAGATGTTTGTCAGCCATGGATTCCTCATATCCTTTGACATGATCGAATTCCGAAGACAGAGCCGGTGTTTTGAAGTTTGTCCATGCTTTAAAACAACAAACTCAAAACCAGAAAACACCTAAGCCCTAAACCCATAAGTCCCGGAAGCAATGGCTGCGTATAGCGAGGGTTTCATTCATCCTCCGGTTTGAAACGCAGAAATGTGTCTGGGTGTAACGTTTAGGGTTGGGCGAACGTCCGGTCTGACATGAGCATGGTTAACCCCATTGTTGGACAATGGCTGTGTTCCAAAAAGCAGCATACCATAAGCCCAAAATGGCAATGTTTGTGGGAGGAAACCCAGGAGTTTAGGCGTTCCCTGCATCACACCACCAGCCACCAGCCCCGGTCGTAGCCAAGATACACCAACCTCAAACAGCCAAGTACAGACACTCCGTTCTCTCTGTGGCCAGTATGTACGCGGATACTACTACCTGCATCTCATATGTAAACATTACGTGTTTGTATATATTATATTATATGTATTTATTTGTGTATATATATATATATACACGTGAACAATATATATATATATATACATGTATATATTTATGGGGCCTCTTATATATATATATATATATATATATATATAAAATAGGCAGGTACAGAATGTTAAAGTTCACAATGTGCGTGTGTGCACATTAAATAATATTATTGGATAACTACTATGCATAATTCATGTATTTTTCCTGTGCACGCATCTTAAGGTATCAATATGACAGAACATGCCCAAATATGCTATCTGATATTACCTTTGATGTTGGAACATTATCTGCTATTGTATGATACAGAATTATATTCCATAGATATTCCATGATTGTACATGTATATACAGACATATTCCATGATATTCCATGATATTCCATGATATTCCATGATATTCCCATAATATTCCCATGATATTCCCATAATATTCCCATGATATTCCCATAATATTCCCATGATATTCCCATAATATTCCCATGATATTCCCATAATATTCCCATGATATTCCCGTAATATTCCCATTTTTTCCATAATATTCCCATGATATTCCCAAGATATTCCATGATAATCCCATGATATTCCATGTCCTTGCACACAGACATACATATTACGTTTGTTCACCGACTGATCTCTGGGGAAGACCCTGAGCCCTGGCGCTCCAATATGGATCACCGCGAATGGGCGCGACTCCTGTGCTAAACGTGCCGTGGACTCGTGGACTCTGTCGTTGGTGGATGTTACTTGGAAATCCAAAAAATGTGCTAAAACCCATCTAAAACCAATCTTGAATCATAATGAATCTATATAAATAATATATATAATATATATATATATATGAATCTATATAAATGAATAATAACGACATAAATCGTTGTAAATCTCCAACTTCTTTGAGTTGTGCACGGCGACGAAGTTCGCTGGGATGCCAATTCCGCAAAGTTTTGCGTGGTGAGAGTAGGGAGTTGTTTCTGATAACTTCACAGTTATGGACAAGATAAACCACAATCCTAAGGGATGAATGTAAGGGATATATATTCCTAAGATATTACAACTTTGTTTCTGAATTTGAGGGACAAATGTAAGGTGTGATTTCAAGACAAGATAAGACAAGCCAAACCACCACTGGACTTGGATGCTTTGGCCACCTGAAACTCAAGTTGCGGCCCAACTTGGGGTTTTCCGGGCCCTGGGGCCCTGTCTCCTCCATGATGAGAACATCGCCATATCCAACTGTAGTGGCAGTGACCACGCAATGGTAAAGGGACTCGGCGAGTCGGTGGCAGACCCTGTGAAGTCAGCATTGCATCACCAACCTGAAATATCTGGGTGAATCTGGGTGCTTCCCCTTACCAATCATTTATCATAACTTATCATTATTTTATGTATGTACATGTATATTTTTTGTCAATCTCCAAATCAGATCGTGCACATGCAAGTGCTGCTCGGATGCTTGTCCATTCCGGATCCCATATTAAACACACCACAGAAACAATGGTTGAGAAGGGGATTTACACAGAATAGGACCAAATTTGCTGCAGGCTGTGTTTAAGATTGGTGACTATACAAAACAGTTCTGGATTCAATCGATGATTGAAACAAACATCAATAAGCTACAGAACAGCAACAAACCTCACAAGGTTTCCAGTGTCTTCTATCTGCTGCATCTGGCCAACACATCAACTGTCATTGAAAGGTGGTGCCGTCACTTGGTTCACAAACCATCACCCCATTATGCGACCATGAAGCCTAGTGAATAATGGTTAATAGCTAATCATGGTTAATCATAGTTAACCATAGTTAATCATAATTCATCATAGTTGCTCAATGTAGAAACTAACTTAGCTAACAAACTGGGGGACACCACCGGCTGTAGGAACCCCTATAGGAACCTTTCCCCAGGTTGCAACGCCGTGTTGCCAGAGGGAATGTCAGGTCTTGTAGGACCATGAATATACCTTGCTGCCAGTTTCGGGTCGGCGAATGATACATTTCTGGCAGCTCAAAGATGGGGATTTATATTTGGAAATGCACAGAACGGTGCAAGTTTGACCTTCCCAAAGTTCGGTGGTGATTTTTCTGGCCATGCCATCATGGCAAGCTTGCCATGTCATATGTGATTTTCTGTAAATCTATACATAGAAAAGGAGGGAACAGGAATGATTCGGTACGACATCCCATTTTTCTCTATATATATATGTTCAATATGAGCAGTTTTCAAACTTATTGTGGATTGATTCTACTGGCAAGTTGGTTCGGGATTCCGCAACTCCTCAAAATTTCTCCATTGAACCAGCCACAACCATGTCAAACCCATATGGGTTTGTCAGAACACAGGGTCTATTCACTGGCTGGTTTATAAACATGTTCCCAATTAAGTTGTCTTTCCTCGGAATATACATGAATATAATATACCCCATTCTCAGGATTAAAGTCCATTAATTAACATCCTATAAATCTCCAGCAAATCATGGTTCTCACATTAGCAAACTTCATTAATAACAAATATCCCATTGATCATCCATCCAACCCACAAAGCTCTCCTTGGCGTCGAGATGCAGGCGCAAAACAGCTGCCAGGTGGTAAACATCATCACTGGAACAAACATATTGCTCACCTCAGTTGATCATACCTTGATTCCTAGTGCCTAGCGACGACTTAAGGCTTATATGTCGAAATGTGCTGTTTACCTGTCCTTCGAATGCAAGTATGTATATATTGTATTGTATTGTAATGTAGTGTATTGTAATGTAATGTAAATGTAATGTAAATGTAATGTAAATGTAATGTAAATGTAATGTAAATGTAATGTAAATGTAATGTAAATGTAATGTAAATGTAATGTAAATGTAATGTAAATGTAATGT
>Ga0126342_10007180_pt1:0-17500 | contig 19848 bp, 26 predicted proteins | sample Cyp1metagenome_FD_92528 | JGI IMG/M metagenome (GOLD analysis project Ga0126342, IMG submission 92528) | Coral microbial communities from Lord Howe Island, Old Settlement Bay, Australia - Cyphastrea 1 metagenome | ecosystem: Host-associated > Invertebrates > Cnidaria > Coral ... | reverse complement strand
GGCCAAATTCAGAGATGGATTCAAGATCTTCCAAAAGAACAAAACACTCACAGTATTGAACGAAGCATTGGATGGATACGTCGGATATGTTAAACCAAAAAGCAAACTTGATAGATTAGGTGACTCACAATATGGTAATCTGAGCATGAAAGTCAGTGTGACTGCTGTAGCTCTTTGTATCGTGACTGCTGTAGCTCTTCGTATCTCACCGGAGACTCTCCAGATTTTCTGCCAGAAGACGCAGAAAGATCAATGCTGGAAATTCGCTGCATGGTAAAATAGCTCCAAGAGACCTTGCATTTTGAGTACAAGAAGGCTGATGACGCTCGTTGAAAGACATGACCATTCAAATACAAGAACAGCATAGAAAAGTCCGCAAGTTATGTAAGATATGTAAGTAATGCAAGTGTTGATCTATCTCAATGAATTCTCAATCCAGTGATTTGGTTGTGATGTCGCCAGGCAAGCCTGGAGAGCGATACACACCTACATGCAGAAGATGGTGGGGCTGTGCAGGGATTGCCATGCCATGCCATGGCAGCCACGGCATTTCTTCAGGGCACTGTCAGTGTGTTGCGGCAGTTGCCTGTCACCTGGTTTCGAGGCATCTGACCATGCCATGGCAGAGATTGCCGCTTACAGGCAGGGCCTAGTGCAAGTGGCCGAATTGATCAGCCCCTGTCAACAGGACCAACATTGATGCAGTTGGAAGTCAGAATGATATCTCTATCATTCTGTGTTGAATCTTTGGGATAGTATTTTTAAGTGAAGCAAAACCCCCTTTTTGCGTGGGACAATGAAGAGCATGACATGGAGGTGGTGGTTGAATTAAATAAGTAATTAAAATGCCATTCTGGCTACAAGGCTACGCTTTCTGTGGCACAGGGATTTTAAATTTGAGGGCATGTCCGCGAGTGCCCTTCCTAGTGCTACAGAACTTGATGGCCTGCAGTCAGTGGATGACCTCCTGCAGTTGCTGGTTGTGCCGGACCCCATTTGGCAAGTGTTTGTTGGACAAGTTGGAGACCCTGGGCGTGACGTCCGTGTTCTTGCAGCCCTTCCCCGAACGGTGGTAATTCAGGGCTGCGTGCAGGGGACCCTCCCTACAGGGGAGATGATGACAGCAATTCAGGCCACTCGTGTGGGATTGGTCTGGCGGATGTGCAGAAAGATTGTGCACCTCTGGGCTGGACTTCCTGAAGGAGACTTTGTCGATGTGGACCCATGGGCCAATGACATGGAGGACAAGTTGAAGGACCAGAGCACAACTGGAGTGACCACAGAGGCCACTCCGGTAAAGGAGAGAGTTCTGAAGATGTCCAGTGTAGTGGACCAAGCCGGTGACTCCGAGCTCCTCTTAGCTTCGGGTGGGGAGATTGACAAATGGGCCAACTCCTATGTGGCGGTCATGGGGGCGCCGCCGCTTGAGGAAGAAGAACCAAATGAGGCGCAGTTGTCGGCGATGAACCGCAGGGCGAGCGTCCTGAAGCAGCCACCTTATGCTGACTTTGGAGTCTGGTTACCCTTCGCTAGGAGGACTTAGAAGGCCCAAAAGTTTAGGGCGTTCATGTCGGTGGGAGACGGGACACTTGTGGTGCGCGAGATGCCGGGACCAGAAAATTATTGCAGTGGTTGAGTTCATGGAAGGTCTACAAAGTAGCCCTCATTATGCTGGATGTGGCTTCTTTGGCAGCACTGCAATTGTACGAGAAAACAGTTGAACGCCTGGTTATGCAATGGCCTAGATGCTGGCACTTGATAGTGATGGCCGACGACAAGGGCAGAGCTGAGTGGCTGGAAAAGATCTGCAGAAAGTTTGTAGTTGAGGAGGACTGCAAGAGGATGGTGCCGGTGGACTGGAACAGAGAGAAGCCTTGGACAGCCTGCTTTCAAGCGCCAGCCCCTGACAATGAATATTGGGATGAACAAGTTCGCCACCCGGCGGCAGCATGGTTAGCAAGCGGAGGACGTGGTGCAGCTTCAGCCCCGGCGGAACAAGTGGCCATGACCCATTTGCCTGGGGGCCTAGACTCCATCGAGGTGGACAAGGAAGAGGATGTCGAACCTCGCCGAAAGCAGGCGAACCGTGATAGGAGGCAAGCCAGGGCCACAAGGATTAGGTCAGAACGAGAAGAACTCGAGAAGCTCAGGAAAGTCAACCATCCTGGACAAGCTGCAGGGTCTGGGAAGGCGAAAGGTAAGGGCAAAAGCAAGGAAGGCTGGGATGCAGATTTGTTACTCCTTCGCCAATGGGACGGGTCCTTGCGGTGATTTGGAACCAGCAGCAGATTCAGAAGAGGGCACACAAATGTCAGCATTGCCTTCCCCCCGGACACAGAAACAGCGACTGTCCTAAGAAGGCTTGAGGGATATGGAGGAGGCCAACGTGCTTTCACCCACAGCCTGCCCCAAGGACGGGCGTGGACTCTTGAAGGAAAGAGGGGGTAAGGGTGTTCAGTGCTGGCGGGGGGGGGCTAGAAGGGTTTATAGTTTATTCATGTTGAGCCCGATGTATTTGGAACTAAGGTTTGCTTTAGCCGGGATGCCTCTCAGCGAGAATAGCAGTGAGTCCGAGGCCCCTGACTATGGGGGGGGGACTCGCCGAGGGTGATGAGGCTTGGTGGCCTCAGAGGGTGACGGACGCCTTGAAGGCAGCCTCGAACTTTGGAGAGTACAAGAAAAAGAGAATATCTTTGTGTTCGTCCACTTTTTCACAGCAGAGAATGACGCCCTTGCGGCCACTGTCATGAAACTGGCGGAGGCGGAGGGCATCAGTGAAAGCCCACTCCTTTCATGTCAGAAGAGACCAGATGGCCGACCTCCTGAAGGAGCAGCCCTATGGGGATTTGTTGGACCTGTGCCGCGCTGGAGAAGTAGATGCTGCTCATGCCTCCCCCGTCAGGTTCTTTTTGGGCCGCAAAACAGCACCCTGATGGACCTTACGCAGTGAGGAACCTGGAATGGATCTACGGCCTCCCGTCCAACACCAAGGAGCAGCAGGGCATGGCGGATCAGGGGTCCCTGTTGGTCATCAGGTCGGTCCAGCTGCTTGGAAGGGTGATACAGTCGCAGCGTAGGCGAAGAGTGCCAGACATTGGTAGCCCCTATAGGTTCGGAATCGCAGGCGGAGGGCGCGGTCTGGGCGCTAGCCGGATTTGTGGGACAAGGATCCCAACCTCCTGCCTCTGTCCGAAGGCTTGTGAGTACGGCCGCATGAAAGACGGTGCGGCTGGGTGCAAAGACTCACACGCTGCGGAGGTGGGGGGGAAGCAAGCAGGGTTGTCACTAAGGTTTGTTTCAGGTCGACCTAGGGACTCGGCTGCGTTCAAGCGAAGATTGTTCATAACGCAGCCCCCTTTTGGTCAAGTTTCAGGATGGAGGTAGCTCTAGCAGCCCTAGTGCAGGACGACTCTGTCCTGACATGGGCAGAGTTCTGGGGCTGCAGTGTATGCTGCCTATGCTTTATGTGTGCTTGCGCAGCATTTGGACGTTTGGTCTGCCAGTGCAAGGCGCGGTGGACCACCAGATGGCTGAGCAGAGCGCACAAAGAAGGGGGGTTGGAAGTGTGTCCACCACCTCTGGTCAGAGATCAAGGTTCGCAGACCGTCAAAAACCAAAAGCCGCAAAGACCAAAAGCCGCAGACGGTGGAGGGATCCACTTTAGAAAGTTCTCCGGCAAGTGTCCAGAGAGAACCAGGGAGAAGAGTGTTAGACACCCCAAGAAGGGCTCCCAAGAAGGACTATACTGGACATGGCCATGAGAGCACAGCCTGTCCTAGTGGAAGTCGAGGCCCGCAAGAGATGGTCACTCCAGAACACCTCCGCGGCACGTGGATCGGTGGATAGCCCGGACAACGTGGGCACCGGGGGGATGTCTCAAGGAGGTGGGACGTCCTGATGGCATGGTTATGCGGGATATGGAAAAAGGGTGGAGCAACAAGATACCGCTCCCGGGCTTGGGGGATACAATCAACTCCAGGCTCTATAAGCCGTGGCCCTGCATCGTCGCAAGTAGTAAGAGCGGTGCTCAGCTATGGGAACCCAAAACGTCAAAGTTCCGCAAGTTGAAGGTAGCGGTGACCACTTCGACCGTGAAAGAGAGGGTAATCAAGTTTCCCTTTCTCGACTGGAGGAAAAATTCAGGCGCGTGCGGTGGAAGAAAGGAAACCGTTATGCGGGCGGGGAGTGACTGTCAGATCAAAGGGTCATGACCCAACTGCAGGATCAGTCAGGATCCTTCTTTATACATGAATTCAGCTGGACAACCTGAAGGGCATCTTGAAACTTGGCGTTTGGAGAAGCGCGACAAGTCAGGTGGGCCAGAAATAGCGCTTGGATGTGCCAGATGGTTTGGTTTCAAAATAACCAAGCCAGGTTCCAACCAAAATCGAACCACGACATGTGGATCTCTTGGAGGGAGGGTGGGTCTGTGTGTCTTGCGACTGAGTTGTCGTGAAGCAAAACCCCCTTTTGCGTGGGACAATGAAGAGCATGACATGGAGGTGGTGGTTGAATTAAATAAGTAATTAAAATGTAATTTTGGCTACAAGGCTACGCTTTCTGTAGCACAGAGATTTTAAATCCCACCGACCCACACCAGTTGGGGCAAGGCCAGAAATAGCGCTTGGATGTGCCAGATGGTTTTGTTTCAAAATAACCAAGCCAGGTTCCAACCAAAATCGAACCACGACATGTGGATCTCACCAAATTCGACAAAAACTTGTGCTCTTGGAGGGAGGGTGGGTCTGTGTGTCTTGCGACTGAGTTGTCCTATTTTGGCACAATCATTATGTACATTCTTGCAAAGATTTAGGAGTATTCATCACACACTCAAGGATGAACATGGTTTGCTATGATACACCTGTGGACGTGTTGCTATTCTCTCATACTGCTTGAGCCCCCCTGACAATTGCAGGCGCCGAGTTGAGGATGAACTGAATGAAAAGTCACGGCCATACTGCACCATCATCATTCGAATTCGTCCATTTGCTCTAGATTAAGACAAAATTTGATGGTACAGATAATTTTTTTTGGGTTTGGAGGTCTATGTGCACCATCCTGGACTTTTCCACGTTCGTGTTTTCCTTATCAATAGATTGCTGAGGTGCAATGACATCATTAAGATCTTGGACTCAGGCGACGGAGTTTAACTTGTCGTTTGAAACTTCCATTGGAGAACTGCTGGAAACTGCAGAGCTGTTCCAATTTCTTGGTGCAGACTTGGTGCCAAAAGCAGTTTCAAGCGAAGCGAAGGCCTTCAGGATTTTGTGTCAAATTCAATCACAGAGTGAATCATTGAATTTGCAACATGATGCAACATACTTGGCACTTCGGGCATGATAAAAACCTGCAGGTTTTCTACCTCAAGATGAGGGGCGATTACTACCGTACTAAACCTACACTGATTCAACATGCACTTGCAGACAGAGACATCTTTTGTGGCCCCAAGTTGGGAAGCGCTGAGAACACTGGAGTTCCCAGACCGAGGCTACCTTGCAGAATTTACTGATGGATCACAAAGAGGTGGGGATGAATATAGCAAAAGTGCAGCAGATGGTTTTTCAATCAAACCCTTTTCTCATCTTTTCTCTTTTGTTCATTTTGTTCTCAAGTTAGTTTGAAGTGAGTCCGACCTTGCCCTGCTGCTTCCTGCAGATGCATATGCTGCTGCAGCACATGAGTCCTATCAGACGGCCAACGTTTCTTTGCTGCACTCTGGGAAGGCTGAATGACTGAATGACGCTGACTGCCCTTGGATTTGAGTCGACAACTCCTTCACTGACCCACTTTGTACTTCCCTTGTACGCAGCAAACTAACCAAGTAGCAAATTGCTGGAACCCCTTCTGTTTTACTTCAGGCTGGCAGGCACTCAGTCAATGTCATGTCAGATCTGCCCGCCCTTGAAATGCCTAGGAGCTGGCTGTGCCCCTACCGTCTGATTCCTAGACAAGAAGTTTCGAAACGATCATACCTCTGTTGCAGGAACATTGACTTCCCATCGGCCAGTCAGAAGACACAGCCACTGATCCACCATTCCTGATATTAGTCAATCTTGGCACGAGTCTTGAAGTTCCTGCTCCAGCAGGTTGGAACCTATTTTTGTTGGTTCAGTCGCTGTTCTTACCATGGCCATGATTTTTTCCATTTCAGGCAACCAATTTGTCCAAACAATTTGACAGAATGGACCTGGCAGAATTTTCAACTGAGGCCCACTCATCCAATTCGCTTGGGCCTGGCCTTGAACTTCTCTGTTTTCTACTATGAGGCTGGACTGGGAATGGAGCACACTTCATTTATATCATTTATCTTGATTTATATTATATAATATATATATATATATATATTTCATATCTTGATTTCGTTTACGTATATAGGAAACCTATCGATTTTTCCATGGTTTCGATTGTTGACTTCCTGGTTTGTTCTACTTCATTTTGCAGATCCTTGTTGTCACTTGAAGCAACAGGTCTACAAGTACACTGACAAGGCTTGTCAGCTAGCCAAGGCATGGCGGCTCGCAGCGTGGCGTTGGCTTCTTGCCATTTTTCCATCAAAGCAGATAGGATTCTGTCATGTTTCTTTCCATCATGTTGCACTAATGTGCGAATCTGTGTTTGTGGAAAGTTTCTGCCGATCAGTCAGCGCTGCCCAGTCGCCCTTTCTCGATCTTTGTTGACCGCATTCAACGATCAAAGTGCGACAGGAAGCCTTCGAAAATGCAATGGGCGATCTCGACTCCCTGGATGCCGAACAGCACCCACTGCAACAAGACATTTCTTGAAACATTTGTTTTTTCGGCAGTGTGCCGGAGGATCAGAATCGTCGATCATTCGCTGTTCTTTTTCTGATCAATCCCCTGACGACAAGTGCATTGCAACGACAGGTACAAAGATAGTGCAGCCATCATGCAACTCCTGCGGGACAATTTAGCGTTGTGGCAGAACGACCTTCCGGGTGTCCGCCTGGCGTGTTGAAATTACCTTCAACTGAAAGACTCTGTAAGCTCTACTCTAAATGAATGGAAAAGGTTCAAAACCCCTGTTGCTTGATGATTAGACATGCTAGTAGGGGATGATAAAACCCCAAAACAATGGATTACCATAATCCATTATGGACATCTGTTTGCAGCTTAGCACACCTCGTTTTGACAAATATTGTCAGTTCCGTCAGCCCTTTCCGGCCAGGACGGTAAGGCGGAGCAGGATGGTACAGCTGTTGAGGATATTTGAGCGTTTCGAGCATTTCATATTCTACAGGAGATTTGCCTTGGGTGAACATACATGAGGCAATCAGCCGATCCAAACATCTCCAAACCGGGCAGAGAGTAGAGATTTCTATCTTTTTCAGTACTTGTTCTCCAGTACTGAGATGCTACAGTAAATGACTTTGTTTTCCTTGTTCTCAAAGCTTTTGACTGCTTGGTGCTTGGTTTCCAGTTGTTCCCAAGCCTGGTTGGTGTCAGTTGGTTCGGCAATGGCGGGCTCAGCTTTTCCGCCGATGCGCGGGCTTGGTGGACCTTGGGCAATGGCAATATGAACCTGTGTTCGCTGCAAGTTGGCAGCGTTTCCAATGTCTATCCGAGTCTATCCTGACCATGTCATACACAGTGCTTCAAAGCAGTTTGAGAAACATTGAAAAGAAATGCATGGTTGGTATCACTGTATCACTTGTTGGTATCGATAATCATCGATAATCAAAGAAATGTGTGTGTTCCCCTTTTTCTTCCTTGTCCAGTTGGTATCACCTTCGCCTGCTGCAGAGCTCCCAAGTCTTGGCCAAGTCCTGCTGGCCAAGTGGTCCCAAAGGAAGCATGGCAACAGTCTATGTCATGGCCAGAATTCAGGGGCCCTGAGCAGTGGCAAGGCCCCCGAACTTTATTTGTCATGGTTCAAAGTTCAAAGGAAGTATAAGACAAGAGAAACATCTCACAAATATCTCACGTACATTGTTTGAGCCACATGGCTGGGGCGCAAGGCATTCTTGCTTAGATGCTAAAAGAGAAGAAAAAGATAGGAGGGGCATGATGACTGTACTCTTTATTGCACCCTCATGGAACCTGAGCCGTTCTGCAAGCTTCGCTTTCTATGATGGGACAGTTTTGCCACACTTCCATTTGCGTGAGCATTCTGAAGCCTTTTGGGCTTAATGAATATTCAGGGACTTATTTGTGGAGGCTGGACATTGGGGATGCAGCAAAGCACAATCATTGGAGAATCTTGGTGGCCACCTATAATAGGTCACGAAGTTGCAAGAAGATATTTAATGATATTTCTATATCCAGAAATTGTACACTCATCATGAACCAACAACTGTTTCTGTGAATTTACTTGCGATGGTTCTGCCTTTTGTATTTCCTGCTTATGTGCATTGATGCAAAGGTGAAATTGGTGATGGCTAGAGGCGGGCCAGATTCTTGTATCTGCAGCATGGTGACAGGTGCTTCTCAAGGATTCAGTTGAGCTTCGCACAGGTAGCCATGATGCGGCAGCGAGAGCTGAAATAGCATTCTTAGAGCAAGGCCTTAAGAATGCCCGGCCCCCAGGGCCCCAGACTGGGTTGCAAGCCAACGTGTCGATGTTCAGTTTTCCAGACTGGTGTTCTACAGTGGAACAAGAACCTAGTGGCTCGCAACAGTTTGAATACTGTTATATACTGTATTTGAAGAGCATATTTTCTCTACAGCTTCAGAGAGGATCTCCGGCTCTCGAAGCTTTACAACACATGCCTACCCTCGCCTGGACAGTCCAACAACATGCTCCAGCTGATGAACACCACCAGCACAGATGCCCAAGAGGTAGTACGGTGACGTACTCAGTTAGTAGTCTGATGTAGTCTGTTACTTGTTAAATGTAGCATTTTTCGATGCAAACTGCTAGTAGCATCTAGTAGCATTTTTCTATGAGTGGATTGGAAGTCGGTGATCCAAGGCAATACAGGATGGTCTTGAAAGCGCTGATGGGCGTGAAAGGGATGGATGAGGAGAGCATTTTTTAGCGAGGCTGATCTATTCACAGGTGTGGTGGCCGCTGGTGGCCTGGTGTGTCTTTCTGCATTTTGTGCACGGAGGAGATATGTGAAGCGCTCAAAGAGTTCAAGGACATTGGAGTACCTGGCGCCGGCTGAGCACGACGTGACACTTTGCGTCGACCTTTTCAATCATGCTGCTCACCACACTCCCCCACTCACCACATGTCGCCAACTATTGATGCTAGTCAGATTTGTATTTCATTGTATTTGACTCCAGGAGCACACAGCTGTCCACAAATGTTTCAGCATTGGAGGACCATTTTGAACCCGTTCAACTGTTGGGCGACGAAGTAGGTGCCGACGGTGAGTTTCAGGCGCCACAAGGGGAGTATGCTGAATGTCACAGCCACTTGCTGAAAATACTTGAAGGTCGAATCAGTTGAATGGAAAACTTACAGAACCCCCATAATACTGAAGGCAAAAGCCCTGGTTCCTTGTAGATGCCTTAGCAAATCAAACAATGTGGAGTTCATTAACCTGGGAGGTAGGATATGCTGACGAGTGTGTTGAGAAGAAGGCAAAGGAGCGAGGGGTCTACTTCACCAACTCGATGAAGGCCAGGATTGGCTGCAAATCAGCCTGGGAAAAAGATGAATCAGTGTTTAAAGGAGCTGCGGTATGACCAGTCTCTAAGAGGGCCTTTAGCAACACTCTCAGAGGTTCTCGAGCGATTTCAAGATCCCGACAAGCAGATGGAGGGTGGCAAAGGCGTGCTCAGGACATTTTAAGTGCTGGCTTCCTTCCTAAACGATGGCTCAAAGGGTTGTGCAGGTGCCACTTCCTCCACCGTGAGTGTAAAGATTCATTGGCTAGACCTGTGCTCTTCATCACTTTGTGGCCTAGTTGGCAAACGGTTCACTTTTACAGTGTTGGATTGCACAGTGACAGATTTGGCAGATTTGGGTTTGATCTTCCAAGCCCTTTTTCCCTGACATGCTGTCGATGGTTGTCAGACTGAAGGCCAAAGGAGTGCCAAGGCGCCACGGCCAGCTGCGTGGGAGAAAGAGCTGGATATGTCTCCAAACTCCAGACAGATGGGCCCCCAGACACCGCTCTCCACTGCAGCTCTCCACATCCCCAGTTCATTGCTGAAACAATTTTCAACGAAGTTTCAAGAATTTTTACCAGCTGACCAGCAAGCTCGTGTCTTCTTTTCCTTCTGACGCTTTCAGCTGCATTTCTTTTCATTATTTGCCTGTGTACCTGGCGTGATTTGGTTCAGAATGATACTCCGGACTTGATGCTCAAATGTGTGATGAATGCCCAAATCCTGTTTGTTGGTTTTCAGATTGCACATTGCAGAAGTGTCATTCTAAGGAAAGCTCGACAGCAGAACTATGCGATGGACTCTGCAAAAACTTTGTGGGAACAGATCAAGGTCAGAGTCGTTTCGGCAACATTTGTGTCCACTGTCTCCCACTGTCTCCACTTGCAAAGCTTGAGCTCTGGGAGTGAACCAACGGTCCTGTGCGTTTTGGGTTCTTGAGGCGATCTGTGATGATATCTTAAGCGCAGCACTCAGCTTCACTGCATTGTTGTATTTCCACTGTCATAGGCAACCAGCCATTTGATGTGTCTAAAGTGCTGTCTTCAGCCATGATTGGAGTCTTATTTTCTTCGACAATTCTCGGTCTCTTGTGTTCAGCAACTTCAAAGCTTCCTTTCCTGCCAGATCCGCTTGACTGAATCGCCGCACCTGTACAGAAAAATGCCATTAGATTTCAAAATTGAATTTGCAGTCTTGACTCCCTCGACCCAATGACAATGGACTAGGTTTAGCGAATTAAAGTGTTTTCTTTGCTGCAAGAACATGTGATTGAAGGCGACCTTGCTAGCTCAACCAAAACAGGTTGAGGAGTCAGAAATACAGCGCCAATGTCCTTACATCAGCATGGATACTTCGTCGAAATGGAGGCCAAAAAAGTCACTTCCATGACTCCCATATGATCATTGATCTTTGCTTGACATGGTTTGCTTCAACGGCCTCATTCATCTACGTGTTTTAGTTGAAGTGGCCGGGCATGCCGGTACAAGCAAAAAGCACCTGTAGCTGACGAACAAGGCCTCGAGAATCTCTATTTGCCAAGGCAGTAAAAAGCTTGTGCTCAAGTCCAGTTGAAACAGGTTGAAACATGCTTTGTGCGCAAAGCAACAGATTGATTTGGAGTTGGCTCAAGCGAACCGAGTTTCGCTTGCAGATTTGCCATTGGAATTGCCTTGTTTGTGCAACACTTCGCATTGGCTCAAAGCCTTTCCAGACGTCCAAGCTTGCAAGCAATGCTGGTACAAGTTGATGCGAGTTTCAGAGTCTTCAGATCTTCAGCTGCTTTCTTGTCAGAACAGTTTGGTATGATCACAATAGTCTGTCCGAGTCTGTCCCCCCTGTACAATTCCAGACTGGGAAAGGGTTGATCACTTGCACCATCAACTCCTTCGCAAAACAACGGAATAGACACAGAAAGTAATACTGGCAAAACCGCCGGCCATGAGCCAAAGGCAACACTGTACTACTGTGGTCTTTCTTTCGAGGTAGTGACAACCGATCGATTCCTATTTGGGTTGAAGCTTTGCGCTTTGGCTTTCATGATGCGTGCCAACCTGGCCTTGGAACTACCAACCTGTTTCCTGCCTGCATCCTTCCCAAAATGTTGGAGCATCTCCAACAAAACGCTGTGAATGAGCAACAGGTTTTGATGTACACTGGAAGGTGTTGTTGATGTTTTGACATGTTCGTGCGGTTCTTATGTTTGAAAGCTTGACATCAGTGAGGGCAACACTGGTACTGGTAGCGGAAACTATTGGAGACTGTGACAGGATACTCATTTTTAATCCTGAGGAGCAATGCCCTTAGCCCACCAGTCCGGATGCTTGGCACGAACGCTCGTTGAAACCTCACTCGGTCTGCAGAGAAACTAGCAAGATTTTGTCGTGTCGTTGGTGTGCTGAAGATACACATGATGACGGAGGTTTTTCCAAGAAAATTCCAAATGCTTTGGCTGAGCCAATTTCCCTCCCTTGACCACTCAGAGTCGGAAACGTGCGCTTGAATGTCCATCAGAAACAAATTTTGAAACGGAATCGGGCACTTTGCACTGTCCGGAGTTGTCCGGCGCGGTTTGAGGCCTTTCAAGGTCTGCCCTGACGTGGAACTCATCAGCTTGGCCCCTCAATGGCCCCAACTTTGAATCTCCGTGATTTGAGCGGTAACTCCAGTGGTGCTCGCTGCTAGCAGTCCGACTGTCCCTGATTTACCGCTTTGGGATGCAATACGTTGATGTACTTGCGAGATCTAGGCTCAGCCCGTGGTAAGATAAAGCTATGCTCAGGGCTAGTTTGCTGGCATTGACACAGGATTGAATCGAGTACTGACAGAAAGTGATAGGGCATGACCTATTTTTCAATTCCATTGACCAGAATGGTAGGTACGTGTCTTTCCAAGGCATAGGCTTCTGCAGAGGTACAAAAACATGAACTTGCTTCTGAAATGAAACACCAGGCTCTCAACATTTCTCAACTCTGCCCAGGCAAGAAATTTCTCACCTTTGAGGACGCGGAATTGTTGCGTGTTTCCGTCCATTGCCGCCAGAAATTGCTGCAATTGAGACTCAGGATGCTGCGGATCTTTTGGCCAATGGGGTTGGGTGCGAACCCAAATAAGCTGAACATTGACAAGCTTGCCATGTTTGCTTCCAACTTGGACATGCTTCAAGACTTTCACCAAGGTGTCGCAAGATACAAAGCGATTCCGCCGAGGATCTTCTTCGAGTGTACAACTTACTCGATGATCTTCTTCTGCTTAGCATTTTGGAACAAGTAGTGGAAGTTGCACACGAAAACGAACAAGTCGAGACACATTTTTCCGTGTCCTGCAAACTTATCCAAGCGAGCAAGAACGCTTCTGCTTGTAAGTCTTGTACTTCCAACAGTTTATTTGATATGGCAGTGTGTCAAAACCTTGTACCCCTGTAGTTCACATCAAAATAGCTGAGATTTATGGATGTTCATCCCCCTAAAAATGGTATTTTCATAGGTATTGATCCATACCCATGTAATTTCTGGCATTTCTTTTTTTAGCTCGTTGTCGCAGGCAAGAGAATCTCTCGAAGTGCCGGGCGCTGCGAATTGCTCAGTCTCCGAGCTTTCAGAGAAATGTTCGCATTCTAGATTTGCTTCAAGTGCCTGCCAAAACATAGGTACCAAACAACCATCGTATACCAGTCTCAGCTTGCCAACAGTTTTTTTTTCCTTCGAGCCTTTGGCGGTGCTGAGTCTCTGATCTCTTTTCAGAGCATCGAGAAGATCGTGCAGAGCCTCCAAGAGGAATGGGTGTGCAGCTCAGATTTCTGGATGCCGCAATGATGGTGCGATATGCTGCGATGCTTCGTGAGCTGCACATCTGCACACGATCTGCACATGATGCCTCCTAAGACGACTTGGCCGAAAAAACTTCGCCTCAAGCGCAGTCCCTTTTTGCTGGCGCGCTTGGCTACGTTTAGTTTGTCTACAAGCCGAATTCACATCCAACGAGCATCAATCAAGTCAATGTTTTTTCAGATTTGTTGTGGCAGGTCACAGGTCGCCAGAAGCCTAACGTGGTCTTGTTTGTTTAGCTGATGCTATTGCTGAGATGGTGCCTGGTGAACCAGCAGGGCACGTCGAGCCCAGGTTTGGAAATCAACTTGCATCCAGTCTACCTGGGAGATCTGGGACCGGACCTGAGTTTGATGTAGCGATTGGGCAGGAACTCCATAGTATTTCTGGTTTAGGGGAGGCATTTCCTTCTGAACCTTGGCAGCGAAGGGTAACATGTATATCATTTTCAAGTATGAAGATTTGCAGAAGTCTTGAATCTTATTGCAATGTACACAAGTACATTCTGAAGCTTATCCTCAACCTTGACCTCTCAGACGCTTCTTGATTTGCCCTCCCTGAGCCTTCTGTTCTCAGGGGTTGGTTTGCGCGGTCAAGCGGGCACACTGCTCCATCGTTCGTATCCTAGTAGAGGAGCAATGGAGTTGTTTGGCAAGGTAATTGGCAGGTTGAGTACAACAAGGACCTCTACACCCCCAAAACCACCTTTTTTTTTTTTAACATTTGGTCTTCAGTGAATGCGAGAGCCAAACTTTGAACCTCATCAATCTGCAAAGGGTACGTCTTTGAATAATACCGTAGAAACGAAGACTTTGCACACACATAGGTTCGGCACTTCAATGGTGTTGGTAAGAAGAATAGAGCTGGATGACATGCTGCCAAGGGTGGGTCGAGGAGCTTCAATGCCCGGATCTTGAAGTGTGAATTGCGCATGTTGAAGGTTTATTTTGATAAACACCCAGCGTACTTGGGAGGAAGTGGCTGTTGAAGGCATGCACACCAGCCGTTTATGAAGGTGTGCTTTCTTGCTTCATTCCTGTGCATCCAAGTTGCCCCTCGCTGTTGCCAAGAGAATCATTGAGTTTCAGTTACCTTTACTGAACTCTTCTTGCAGCATTTCCATATCACTAAGGCATTCCATTGGGTTTCAAGGAGATTTCACCTGTAAGGCCCTTAGTCCGCGGCTGACAAGTGATGGGCCTACAAATTTGGTGGCACTCAAGTACTGTTTTTGGGACTGGGTTAAACAATCAGCGGGATAGTTCTTGCAACTGCCTCACCTAGGTCGGCAAACATGGTGCAGTTGCCTTGCCCCAAGAGCCCAAGATGACTCACTTGAACAGCTGGGTGTATGTTTAGCAGCAATACTTCGATTGCTGCTTGGACAAAGGTGGCTGCTTCACCCTTTGTGCATTTCTACGTGCACTTCAAGGCTGTTGGATTTGCGCCCAAGAAGGTGCGACAAGCTTAGACGCTGCAAGGGCGACCATCCTGATGTCTGTTTCAAGACTTCATCCTGACATTAAGAGACTGCAAGGAAGGTCTAGTGCAGACTTTCAGATCTACTGAATCTACTGCTTCTAGATGCGTCAGGGAGACTGGTTACGTGGACGAGTCTGCGAAGTCCAGATCGAGGCAGAGCGGTAGAACATCCTAACCAGTGAGAAGTCAGTGTTTGTGTCAAATGGATTCAAATGGATCTTGTGGCAGCTACCTGGGTTGACCAAAACAATCTACTTTGAGTGTCATTGAAGATTCGTCTCTGAGCGCAACAGCAGAAGGAAGAACCAAGATATCAGTTATAAATCATGTTGGAAATGAACTCGCAGTAAGACTTGGTGACTACCTCATCGGCACAAAGGGGAAGCTTTACACTTGTCACCATTGGCCTTAGTCCGCAAAGGAGCAGAATACCCCGAACGCATGTGTATCCGTTGAGACAGTCACGGACATGAGCACAGTTGTGCTTTGGGGGTGCACATTTCTGAACCTCCGGCACCAGGCTGGCTTGAATGTGACCTTGGTGGGGTTGGCAAATTGCCATGTGCTGGGCTCGAACATGAACTGTAAACAATACCTGTGAGACATATATGGAGTGCAAAGGGCATTAGCGGATTCTAGCAGCAACAGCTAAGACTGGTTGGGAAGGGAACAGAAAGCGAAACGATACGGTATCTAACGATACAAATGGTTTTGATTTGTATTGCAAAGCAAGAAAGCGTTTTGTGAAGGCGTAGAAATGCTGAGAGATGGCTTTGAACCCAAATCTGGCACCGAAGTGTCTCTACTTGTTGTGAAATTCGCTGAGATCGCATCCAAGCATTTGCCGCGGGCTTTGAGGCCGAGTTTTTCTATGATCTGTGAGTTGTGTTGGCTCAAATTTCAGTGTTATGCACTTTGGAACGGACCTTTTGAACCTGTAGCTTACAGAGGATTTTCGGGAACAGGGGAGCAACCATTGGACAAGGTTCTGCAAGAAAACCAAGCGATGGTTGGGATGGCAAGATGAGGCTGGTGTCAGATGGTTGAAGGATGTAAGATTGGCTGAAGGTCAATTCTGATTGTGGACATCTTGAGCCGTACAACGTTTGCTTCCTGCTGCATTGCGTCCGAGGAGAATGGGAACTCGGAAGATGTAAGCCAGCCAGTGGTCTGGGCCATGGTTTTGCTGTGGTTGAGATCACAAAGCAGCTGCTTCTTTGCAAACCTCTCGGCCCTGTTGCAACTGAACAGAAACCCAGCAATTCTTGTGTCCGGACCCATCTTGGAATTCAGGCTCAGAGAACGCCTTGATAAATGACATCACTACAGAAATGCTCCCTAAACCAGTATGGCGAGGTCTTGCGGACTTGACTCTTTTCAAATCTTTTGATTCCGAGCCCATGCATTTCGACATTGTGCTTTCATGGTCTATTATCCGTCACCTCTTTGCTTAGAATATCTTAGAATCATGTCTCAGCATGCAGTTGGAAAAGCGGAAAACCAGGCGCAATTGTGAGCTGCCAGAACTGTTTCATGACACAGGCTGACATGGACAGGTCAAAAAGTAGCGAGTAGAGCTGACTTGCAAAGAAACTAACCCATTGGTTTGTCGGAAAATGGGGTATTCCCCCCTGGACCAATGGTTCGTTATCATTTTCTGCATTAGCCGTTTGGGGGTACATATCCCGTTTTTGGATACACCCACATTTTTAAACAACATCCGTCACTTTTGGCCACGCAGGGAGCTTCCACATGGTGGGGAGCTTGCAGATTGCTCGCCTGCCTGACCAATATCTTCATGATCGATCCATGGCTTAACCACTTTTCTAGGAGAGAGAAGACAGCCAAGTTGATTTTTACATCATCCTGGATTTGCTTGATGTCCGAGTGAACATGCAGAAGGGGTTTTGGATGGTTGCCACTTGCACTTGTCATTGTGGTCTTCATTTGCTAAGATCGGCATGTATCTGGAGTACCTTTGGGCAGCAGATTGGCCTGAACTTCCTGCGCATTGCACGAAACCCAGTTTTGTGACCTCACCTCATTGACCCATATTCATCAAAAAAAAGCAAAATACAAAATGTCAAACAACAACTCATCCCAAGAATCAGAAACAAACGACAGACAGATTGGGGACTTACAAACGCATCAGGAAATATCAGGAATATGTAGTTGAATGTGTGTTTTTATTTTGAGCTATTCTTTTTAACAATTTTTATAGTGTTCTTCGATTGATTTTGCATTTGTATGGGACTTATACTCACAAACCCAGTCGGGGGTTCTGGGCTTCGCTTGTCCTTTGAGGCGAATACCGCAGTACCCTGGCATGGCTGGACTTGGCTGATTGCTTTCATCGAGCCTCGGCGTTGCTGGTTGCTGTCGCCAGTCTTTTGAAATCCTTAGTTGATTTATGTTGATTTCACATGATTTCACATGATTTATACAATCACATCGGCACATCGGTTTGGCTGCTTGCGCTCTCATAGTAGCGAAACAAAAACAGCAGGTTTTTGTGCAGGACAGAATGCAGGTGTGATGGGGTGCCATTTTGGCTCAAGAAACCCCACACACCTGCAAGATGAATCTTTTTTGCCTAGTTTTGCTTGGGTGTGCGGGCTG